>Ga0210006_1001817_pt1 | contig 14428 bp, 13 predicted proteins | sample CryGey02umfilter_2_FD_185452 | JGI IMG/M metagenome (GOLD analysis project Ga0210006, IMG submission 185452) | Groundwater microbial communities from aquifer in Utah, USA - Crystal Geyser 4/10/14 0.2 um filter (SPAdes) (version 3) | ecosystem: Environmental > Aquatic > Deep subsurface >... | reverse complement strand
CTTACTGTTCAAGTTCAGAAATTGGAAAAGGCGCTAATCCAATCAAAAGAAACACCTCAAAAATTAGAAATTAAGTACATAAAATAACTATGGATGAAATAAAACCAGTAAAACCAGGGTATTTAGAGAAAGCAAAAAAGGATAAAGAAAAAGAAACGGCAATCGCAACGTACGACCAAGAGAGGATGAAAAAAAACGCCTCATTAGGTACTTCTGGAATTGACCCAGCTGATGTTATGCCTTCCGAAGTAAAGCTGGTTCAAGGAAGTACGGATTTTTCCCGAGTAGTTGACGAAGAAGGTACGCAAGCAAAAGTCGGACAATTCTTTTTCCGCGGGGATAAATCTATCCATGAATCGGTTAAAGGATATGCCTTAAGTTTGGCCAAGGTTAATGATACTTTTAACCAACGAGAAGATGGATCGTTTGACAAAATGTACCGGATGATAGGAGTTTTTGAAGATTTGAAGACTCCATTTACATTAAATTTTCGGCGTGGAGCAATTACTACAGTTAAGACATTACTTAGTAACGTCTTCTCTCAGAAAAGAGGCATATACACCTTCAAGATTGAAATAACTACTGAACAAAGATCAGCGGTAAAGGACGGTAAACAAGTGAATTATCTGCTGCCCGTAATTACGATCATTGAAAAGATAAGTGATCCAAAAATGTTGAACCTGTTGGAAAGAGGCGTATTTAAGTATGAATATTTAGTTAAGTTAACCGGTGCTGAAGATTTGACGATTTCTCGAACACCAAAACCAATGCCAGAAACGGCTGCCGAGCCAGTTGATGAAACGAAAAAATTGAAAGAAAACATCGATCCGGACGACATACCTTTTTAGAAAAAATGCTACCGCTCGTATTTGAGGCAACGACGAAAAAGAAAGGTTGGTACATAGTATGGCCGATTGAAACGGCCTAAGGAAGTCAAACTAGACTGATATTTTTCAAACCTATAACAATATGGTAGACCAAACGTGGCTAAAGACAGGGGAAAAAATAGTTATCTGCGCATTTAATGATTATTCGGAATACTCCGTTTATTACAAAACTTTTGAAGACATCGAGGAAGCAATAAAATTCTGCCGTGTCAATCTTAAAAATCCGGCCGTTCACGTTATCAATATTCGAGTTGTTCGACCGGGGAACAATAAACCGATTATGAAAAAAAAATAATATGAAAAATAAGGAAATAAATACAAATAAAACTAAAGATATTCAAACAAATTTAATAGGAGGACGGGATTATGAAAAGCAAATGGCAAAGATCGATCGAGAAGTGGCAGAACAAAAAGCGATCCAAGAAGGACCGTTTATTTTGTTCATAAAAAAGCCAGATGGAACGAAGGAAAAACATCAAGCTAAAACATTTTGGAGATTGATTTTTAGCCTGGGTTTGGAATTAGAAAAAAAATATAGCCAACTATTTGATCAAGGAATAATTATAAAAATCGTAAGGGGTACAGCCGGAAGCGATTAAAAATCGGTGCAAATCCGATCCCGTGATTCGGGACAATTGACCGGTAAGAAGTGGTTGATGCCTTCCCGCCGGCTATTAGGAAAGCGGGACCGTAGACGAAATGATCCTTTTCTCCCTTTCTGGGGGGAAGGGGGGGCGTGAATGCCGTTCCGAAATGATTAGTTAATTTTTATTAGTTAGTGTAAAAAAATATTTTTTAATCAATTCTTTTAATTCATTACTTATTTTCCTTTGTTGTTGATATTTAATTTTAAAAGCAATAAAGTTAGATAAAACATTAGCACGGCTTCCAGTAATTTTCATAGCTTTCCCAATTTCTTTGAAAGTTTTTCCCTGTTGACGAAGCTCCCAAGCCTGATAATATCTTTTAAGATTTTTAGCCATAGGTTTAATAACAAATAAAATTCGCCTGCTATCTGATTCTCTCTTTTTCTAAAAACAGCTATTAACTGTATTTATTTTATGGTAATCTATACATGTAGTATAACTATTTATTTTAAAAAAAATATAAACAAAGATTTAATCAAAGTTTAATATGACAAAAAAGGATTATTCAAAACTCCAAAAAGAAGACTTACTTAAAGTCATTGAAAAACTTGAATCCCGAAAAAAATATGGGTTGATTTGGGACGAGGAAAAAACCAAAGAACAATTCGAAAAAGAATCGGAAAACGCGTTACCAGTCTTGAAAGAAGTCAAAGGCAAAGAAATCAAAACTGATCTAACAAAGCCAACGAACATTTTGATTGAGGGCGACAATTATCATGCTCTATCCGTTTTGAATTACACACATCAAGGTAAAATAGACGTTATATATATTGATCCACCGTATAACACAGGAAGTGGTGATTTTAAGTATAACGATAAATGGGTGAATGATGAGGATTCATATCGGCATAGTAAATGGCTATCCTTTATGTCTAAAAGGTTAAAATTAGCAAAAAATTTATTAAAGGAGTCGGGGGTAATGTTAATTCAGATTGACGACAACGAAATTTCTCAATTAAAAATGTTAATGGACGAAATCTTTGGAGAAGATAATTTTAGAAATAATATTATCTGGGCTTATAGAACAGGTGGAGCGCCGAGCAAAAAAGATGTTTTTTCAAAAAAACATGACTATATTTTATTTTATTCCAAAAATAAAGATTTGTTTTACTTTAATCGATTGAAGGAAAAAATAATTTATGAAAAAAACTTTTTTGGTGTAAAAAAAGACAATGAGGGTAAATTTTATGCAGAGGTTAATTTAAGGGATTTTATTGAGGGCGAATTTACTTTAATGAAAGACGGAGATCTTTACAAAAAAATTAATGTAAAACCAGTTCTTAATCTTTCCGCTGAACGAGTAGAAAAATTTCCCTCACAAAAACCGAAAGGGTTAATGAAATTTTTATTTGAAGCATTAGCACCGCAAAACGCTGTAGTGCTAGATTTTTTTGCTGGCTCTGGTTCAACCGCTTATTCAGTCCTAGAATTAAACAAAGAAGAAAATAAAAATATACAATTTATTCTATGTACCAATAATGAAAATAATATCTGCACAAAATTTTGTTATCCAAGAATCAAAAAACTCCTAAAAGATTTTAATGGAAGCCTTAAATACTATAAAACATCTTTTGTCAAAAATTCTATCAGCAGAGATGACTTAAAAATTCGCATTACTAGAGAATGTACAGAAATGCTTTGTTTACGGGAAGGAATTTTTGAAGAAAAAAAAGCAAAAGACGACTATCACATTTTTGAACAAAATGGTGAAGTAATGGCGATATATTATGCGCTTGAGCGGGACGGTTTAGAACAATTGAAAAAGGAAATGGACAAGATAAAAGGCAAAAAGATTTTGTATTGTTTTACACTTGATCCGCTGGGATTAAATAAAAACGATTTTGTTGATTGGATAGGCGTAAATTTAGAGCCTATCCCACAAAAGATATTAGATATTTATGAACAAATCTATGAATATTAATTTAAAACAATACCAAGAAACAGCTGTCAGCGAACTTGTCGTTACTATCAAAACACTTTTCGCAAAAGAGGGAGAAAAGAAAGTGTGTGTTTTTCAGGCTCCAACAGGAAGCGGAAAAACTTTAATGACTGCCAAATTTATTGAAGAAATCATTAAAGAATTACCAGAGGTTGATTTATGCTTCGTATGGGTAAGTATTGGCAAAGGCGAATTACACTTGCAAAGTAAGCGTAGTTTAGAAAAAGTTTTTGGTGGCGCGCCTAGAGTATCGCTCGTTGAGGAAGAATTTGCAGGAGGGCGCGAGCGCATTGTTCGTAATGAGGTTGTTGTTGTAAACTGGGAAAAACTAAGAAGTAAAGACCAAAAAACCGGCGACTGGAAAAATATTTTGATGAGAGACGGCGAAAAACTGAATTTCCGCGATGTGCTTTCAAAGACACGAGAACAACGAAAAGTTATTTTGATTATTGATGAAAGTCATATTGGAGCGACCGCCGAGAGAACAAATGAATTGCGAGATGAGATAAACGCTGATGTAATTTTGGAAATGAGTGCAACGCCGAAAATAAAACCCGATCCACGTGATTTGGCTCGCGGAACAGCGGGGTATGTTTTTGTTGAACCAAAAGATGTGATTGATGAGGGAATGATCAAAAAGGAATTAATCATTAACGAAAAAATTGATGAGATAACAGATAATGAAGTCGATTCGCAAGAGGTAGTTTTAGAAGTTGCATATAAAAAAAGGCTTGAGTTAAAAAAACTTTTTGAAGTTGAAAAATCAAACATTAATCCTCTCGTTTTAGTACAGATACCGACAGCCGAAGCCGGCGAAGATAAAATCAAAGCAGTAAAAAAGTTTTTGGCCAATAAAAACATAACCGAAAGAAAAGACGGACACGGCAACGGCAAATTGGCTATTTGGCTGGCGGAACAGAAATCTGAAACATTGGATTGGGTATCAGAACCAGACAATAAAATTGAATTTTTAATTTTCAAACAAGCGATTGATACTGGTTGGGATTGCCCGCGTGCTCATATCTTAGTGAAGTTTAGAGAATCGCACAGTGAGACTTTTGAAATCCAAACAGTCGGACGCATTTTGCGTATGCCAGAACAACGACATTATGCCAGTGAAGACTTGAATCGTGGCTATATCTATACAAATGTTCAAAGTATTATTGTCAAAAAAGAAGAATACAATCCAAACATTATCAAACATTTAAAAGCAACGCGAAAAGATACTTATAAAAATATAGCACTTACTTCCTACTACAAATCGCGCGCTGATTACGGTGATATTACATCCAGTTTTTCACCTGTGTTTGAAAAAATGGCGTGCGAGTATTTTGACTTGAAAGGTGATCATACTTTGTTTGCCCAAAATGTTGAGAAGCTGGAAAAACAAGGCGTAGTAATTGATGTTAAAAAATATCAGCAAGATATTATTGCCAACGCAAAAATTGAGGGTACAACATTTGACGAGATCGAAGGCAAAATTGATTCCGAGGCACGCGCTCGTCTTACAATCGCTGGTAATGATTTACAAGTATTGTTTGAACAGATTATTAAAGCTCACCTCGGCTCGTTCAAAAATATCAAAAGGTCAGTGCCAGCCGTAAAGACTGTGATTTACTCATATTTTAGAAAATATCTTGGCTCAAAAGCATGGCCAGAAGAAGCAATCCTCGTGCAAATGGTGTTTGTCCATAACGGTAATCGAAAAAAATTTGAGGAAATCTTGACACAAGCGGTTGAAAAATACAAAGTGGTTAGAGAAAAAGAAATTCAAAAGAGAGTTCAAGAAAGCGAACAATGGTATGAGTTTGAAATTGCCAAAGAGAGCTTTTTCAACCAGCACACAGACGAACGAGTAGATTATGAAAAATATGTATATGAGCCATGCTATTTGAGCGTTGTACGCTTTAACCCCGAAAAGAATTTTGAAAAGTTTTTGAAAGATAATGTCGATAAAATTCTTTGGTGGTGGAAAAACGGCGAAAATAAACAGGATTATTTTGGTATTAAATATGAATATCCCGCAGGTTTTATTCATACTTCCTACCCTGATTATTTGGTGAAATTAACCGATGGACGACTCGGTATTTTTGAAGTAAAAGATATGGACGACCGAGACGGGTTGAATTATACAAAAGCAAAATCAGAAAAATTACAGGAATATATCAAAGAAAAAAAAGGTAAAAAACTTTTTGGTGGCATCGTTATTGAAAAAAGCGATGGCTGGAAAATAAACCAAAAAGAAAAATATGATTGGGGCAAATGTGAAAAAAATGATTGGAGCGATTGGGAAGTTTTGGATTTTAAATAAAAACTAGTTAATCAATAAAAAAAATAGGTAGATTTAATTTTAGATTAATGGCACTTTGCTAATCATATCATTAATTTCTTTTACTACTGTATTAGCAAATTTATCAAAATCTACAATATCTTTTGGGACAATTCGTTTTACTCCTCTTAACCTTGCCTCATTATTATATTCCGAAACAGCAGATATAGAAATTATTTTTTCTTTTCCAAATCGTTCAATATCCAGCACATGAAACGATCCATCGAGTTTACAATCTCGATCAAGAAGGATAATATCAAACTTAGCTTTAGGATTAGAATTTATATATTCTTCTACTTGTAAAGAAGTCGTCAACGCCATAACAGAAAATTCAAAAGGTTGATCGCCCTCTAAAACATATAACTTATCTAAAATTTTTGATAAAATTTTAAGGTTATCTTCCAAGATTAGAATTGATTTGATAAACAACATAATAAGCGTTAATTATAACCTTATAAGATAAATTTTATATTATTTTTAATACTGTATTTAAATTAAAAATACTTGATTAAATATTAGGACCAAAAAAAAAGACGTCAAATATTAATAGAAAATTTATTATCAAGTGTGATTAATTAGGTTAAAGAAGTTATTTATTAATATATTCTTAATTTGTGAAGCATCTTTTTTAAAATGATTAGCTAAATATTTAATAACTTCATTGATATTTTCTTGTCGAACGATTCTGTTACTAATTTTTATTAATGGACCATCTGTCTCTGTAATTATTCGTTCTAAAGGCAATAAAGAAATTGTTAGCCTACCTTTTTCTGTATTTATCATTGAAGGATTTATGGAAAAATAATAACCATTTTTAATAGCACGATTTAATATTATTTTTGGTCCGGAAAACCAATGGAGAATAATATTTCCTGGATAATTTGCACCAATCATTGAAACGACATCGGACGCTGACCCTCTGCTATGAATACTAAAAATTTTATTTTTGTATTTTGCACATTCATTTAGAATTTTTTCAAATATCAATTTCTGTTTCTTTTTATCTTCTTCATTACTTGTCTGATAATCAAGGCCTATTTCACCAATAAATCTTGATTTTGGTATTAAAGATGACATCATGCCAATCTGATTTGCGTAAGAACTAACTAATTGAGGATGAAATCCTAGAGAAATTTTAATATAAGGGGATTTAGCAAGTCTTTTAATATCTTGTTGAAAGATAGAGGGTAAATTTGTGACACAAACTATAAATGTACGATTAATCTCAGCTTCTTTAATTACTTGATCATAATCTTTATATAAATCTACATGACAATGGGAATCAATTAAAGCAACATCATTTAGAAAATTCATATATTAGCTTTATCTATATATATCGAAAGAAAATTAGAAAGTTCTTCTATTCCATTTCCATAGACTCTACATAAGTTATCAAGATCATTTTTGTTTGGAATATGGCCCGATCTAGTTACATTTATGAAGTTGGGAATTGAATTGTGTTTTTCTATTGCATATAAAACAGCTCTAATATCTTCATTTTTTTTACTATCTTGTTTCAAAAAGTTTTTATCTAATACGTTGTTCTCATAATAACTGGCGTCATCTTCACTTATTTTAAAAAATGCAGATCTACGAATTAAGCATGGATAACAATATCCACAACTTGAATTTGGTTTTTTCCCTAACCATCGGCCAACTGTTGGATGCGCACACGACATGGTTTCTTTCCCATATTTAGAAACAAAGGGAAAATCTTTTGATTCTTTTAACATTTCCCCTTTAGTTTTAAATTGATAGGGATTGACAAGTTTTACTTTAATACCAAGACTTGTTAGTAAATTATTAAAAATATAAAGCGTATTAGGATGAGTAGTTTTTGTTGTTAAACTACCTAATCTTAAAGTAGTTAAAGGTACGTTCAAACTAATAAAACCATTTTCAGGAATAATCAATTCTTCAATACCCAAACTCGAAGCAATTAATACACCTAATGTAAAAAATATCATCGATCTACTCCTAGTAGTATTTTCTTTTGTGTCCGGCGTACGTAACAAAAATTGAATTAAATTTAAATTATAGCTAGGATAATGTTGTTTTATCTCATCAAACAATTTCTTTTGAAGACTACAGGTATGAGGTTGATCATAATGTGAAATCAAAGCTATAGATTGGTATTCAATAATTGAATCGATTGCCCCAATAAATGAATCTAACCCTCCCGAAAATAAACAGACTTTTTTTGCTTCTAAAGTACAGCCTCGTTTATATAATTTAGTATTCACTGGCGGAATTTCTGAATAATCTTTTTTAAAGACAATCTGCCAATGATCACCAGTCATAAAATTAAGTAAAGAAACAACTTTATCAGTGTTTTTCTCCCATAGCTCTAAGTTTTTTACTGGTAAATATAATAATATGTCTCTTGTCCAACCATCATAAGCAGTATTTCTCGATATGGTTTTATCAATGATAAAAACTGAGGCGGCTAACCTATATAAATCTACAGCAATAGGATGGTAATTTAAATGATGAATATCCCTATTTAACCATAAACTATTTTCATAATAATTTTTATGATTTTCAGATATAAAATTTATTAAGTGATTTGTAGTATTACTCTTAATATCTACATCTTTAATACTTGTTTTTACGACTACAGTATGTTTATTCATTATGTTTGTAATAAATCATAAGCTTCTTGAAATATTTTTGAAGTTACTTTTTGACCTTCAACGTTTTTCCAATTAACTTTAGCGATGTCAATTTTTGATAACTTGTGTTTAACCTTTGAGAAAATATAATCTTTAACCCATTTTTCTCTTTTTGAAGCTTCTTTGGGAGTAAGTTTGAGTAGTTGTTTTCCGACTTTATTTAAAAGACTTGTGTAGATATAATTACCAACATAAATTTCAAAAATTTGCATTACGTCCTCTTGTTGCAGATTTTTTAAATTATCTAATCCTTTTAGATCAATTTCAAATAATTCGAATATGTCCTGAAATGTGTTTATTGCTGCTTCCTTAGCTATGGAGCTTTCAATATCGTTATTTTTTGGACACACTAAATCTATTAAAATCGGCAAAAGATCAGAAGTTTTTTTACCAATATAGTCTTTAAAATTTATACCTTCATACACTAGTTGACTTCCTTGCTGTAAAAAACCAGAAAAAACATTTCCAATATTTTGGGCAACTTTTCTTCCTTGACGAGAAATATTAGCCGAGTTTTTCGATCCTCCCTGTGCCTTAGTAAAAGTTCTTAGCGTATTGCGGACTCGCCAATTTGAGGGAACTGATGTGTTAGAAAATCGAGTAAAACTGGATTTAACGTTTTGCCATCGTACTGTAGACACAGGATTAATAACCGGTTGATCGGAAATGTTTTCGCTATTAGGATTTTTTGTATTCTGTTGATTAGGAATAACATCACCGCTTAATTCGTTCTCATCTGCCCAAGATGGTATTAAAGGATTATTACCAGATGGACCTCCATAAGATGATGATGTACCCATAATTATGATTTAACAGCTTTTGATAATAATAGATTACTTGAGCTTTCAAACTTTATTAATAATTGATCAATTTTATTCTTGACATCAGAAGTGGTTTTTTCTTTTGCTGCTTTTAATTCCGGCACAACGACAGGAGGTATTACCATATCAGATACACTACTCAAACAATCAACTATATCGTTAATAAGTTCGATTTTAATATTGCCTAATGAAGTTAATATCTTTATATAATCCCCATTATTTGAACTGTTATCAAATTTAGAAATTTTGTCAATTAACAATCTTGTTATGTTTAAAGCACTGTTTAGCTCTTGTTTTTCAAATAATTCTATTCCCTTCTTTTGATGAGCCGCAGAACTTGAAATTAGTTTATCGAATATTTCTTGTTCTTCAGTAGAAAGCTCAATTACAGGTGCAGATAAATAAGATCCTGAATCCCTGGAAACATAAAAATATGATTCTAGATTTTCTTTCGATAGCGAAGGTTCAGATTTTAACCATTTCTCAATCCATTTATCTTCATACCATAATTTTAATTGTGAATCTGTAGCGTTTTTAGAATTTGTTTTAACAATGGTTTCCAGCTCTTCAATTTGTTTAGGAATACCGTGCTGTTGACTCTGCCAGTCATCTAAACTTCTAAAAAACTCTGCTTGCTTGTATTCCAAGGACATTAGTTTTGCTAATACTTGTTTTTTTAAATCTACTCCCCTTAACTTAGCTAAATTTATTCTCAATAATAATGCATTAATAAATCGTTTAACTTGTCGTGGATTCCCTTTAAGAAAATCGTAAAGTAAATCATTAATTTGTTGAGTAATCATAAGTTCCTCTTTAAGAGCCTCTGAAAGAGGAACTACATTTTTTGCGAACCAAGATGTATCTATCGGAGCATTAAAATTGGCTCCTTGTCTAGCTGTTTCTACCTTTCCCAATAATTCTGTAAATTGTTGTTGATTTAAATGTTTGCTAGCGAACAAGAGATTGATGTAAGATTTCATATCATTTCTACTCATTAAAGGGACTCTAATCGGAATTTGAATTAATTTTTCCAAATAATCGCGAGATATTTCTTTTTTTTGGGTTGTGTCAAAATTTGGATATCTGGAGTTGATAGCATATTTAATTATGCGCTCATCAATACTAATTAAAAAGGCAGTATTTTCTGTTGATATAAAAAGCTTAATAGCTTCTAGTGTGTTTAATATCGTATCAGGAAGACACCTATCCAAATCATCAATAATTACAACAAGATTATTTATCTTAGACTCTTTTAATAGTTGCGAAAAGTCTGATTTAAATTCATGAATATTTTTTCTTATTTGTGTTGACTCCGGAGTAGTTTGTTTAAATATCTTTTTAACATCATTCATTCCCCCATCTTTTACTTTTGACGCCACTGATTTGATAAGATCTAAAGACATTGATCCTAATCCTAACGCAGGACCTCCTAATAAATAATTTAAGCCGTATTTACCGGCAACTCCCATAAGACCAAACCAGTTAACTTTTTGTTTAAGCTTAGAAATTGTACGTTTTGCTTTTGCTGTTAAATTAGGTCTTTTATTTATTTCATCAAGGATTGAACCAATTAGAGCCGATTTTGCATCATCGTAATCTTCAAATAACCAACCATTAAAATATAGACATAATGAATTTTTTTCTTTATCTAGCTCTTTTTTCACCATTTTAAGCAGGCTTGATTTCCCATTACCCCAGTCACCAAATATACCTACAGTTACTGGGAGAAGTGTTTTATCATTTACGATTGAAGTTATAGAAGAAACATAGTGCTTGATGTTTAGTAAATCTATATCTGTTTCATTATCTGTCCACATATATGAATAGGTTAATTTAATCTTATTTATATTATAGAACTTTTTTTTAGAATAGCATTAACTCAGTGAAGGACTATAAAAAAAGCCGCCGGCATGGGGAAAGCAAACCACACCGACGGCGTACTTAAAACTTATAACTCCTGAGACGTGCCCTCATACGACTTTTTCATACGCGGGCAAACTAATAATAATCTCATTCAAAATAGGTAAAATTACCGGTTAAAACAGAGCTTTTTCTTTCATGCTTGTAAAACCGGTTAAGGTAATAATCAGATGATCTATCAATTCAATCCCAAGTATTTCGCCCGCCTTAACCAGTCTTTTAGTGACAGTTAGATCATCTTCCGAAGGTGTAGCTTCGCCGGATGGGTGATTGTGAGCAATAATAATTTGAGCTGATCCCTCAATAACCGCCCGCCGAAAAGTTTCTCTTGGATGGACAATGGAAGAATTTAATATTCCAAGGCTAACCAGGTCTATTAATTTAATCCTGTTTCGATTATCAAGGTGAAATACCCAGAAATGCTCCTTGTCCTGATCAATTTTATCTTCAGCCAATAGCAAATCTTTGGTTATGTTCCAAATTGCTTTTGGTGAGCTAACGATCTTGGTTAAATCTTTCAAATGAATAATCATAAGATTAATAAGTAATTAAATTTATAATGACAATCAAAACTACTATGTGCCAGACACAGCCAGCAAATATCAAAATGTAGGAAATCGAAGGATCCATAAGTAAAAAAGTAATTTATAATTTTAAACAGTGGTGTTGATAAGTTGTTATCGCCTCAACTTTTTTCATAAATCTTGAGAATTGTTTTCTTCTTCGGCAAAGTATTCTTCAAGCTCTGCCTTGTAATTTTTAACGTCTTCCTCCAAATCGGAAGGAGTTTCGGAGAGAATCAAATCAATCTGGTTAGACAATATTTCTAAAGGACTCATAGGTAAAATAAATAAATTAATAATTATTCAGTCACGGGCATTTTCGCCCATTTGTTGAATAGAGCTAAATATTCGGCATTATCCCGCTTAGTCCAAACTGTGGAATAGTAAGCAAAATATGATCTTCTTAACTTAGCTTTGAGATACTCAAACAATGCTTTTTCAGAATTACTCATGCTTATCACCCCCTTTCATAAATTCAATGAATAACTTATCGCGTCTCTTGATAAATTCAGGTGTTCTCATGTAAGCATTCATTCGGTTAATTTCTTTCCATTCCGGCTCATCGATCTTTGAAGAAAATCTATTCAAAAGAAATAAAGGTAAGACACAGGCAATCAAGTAATAAACAAGAAAAATGATCATATGATTGAAGAAAAATAGAGAATTAGTAATCATTTCTATCTTTCACTAAAGGGGTTAAGGGGCAGATTTTCTTAGTAAAAGCGATTATTTTTATCGTGGAAAAAATAAATATTCCTTATTTTCGCTTTTATGGTTGTCAAAAGTTCTTTTACGCTTTTTAATTCCCCAAAAAGAGTAAAAGAAGGATTTTTAGTCCTGTCATAAATATCAGAGCGATTTTTTTCAGCAAAAAAAAAATATAATTACCTTTAAGCGAAGATATTTATACAGGATAAAAACCCACCTTTTGACAAAAGAAAATGCCCCTTATACTGGGAAATCAAGATAGAAATGATAGTGTGTAGGCAGTCACCGGCCAGTCCTTGCTCCGCTAGTGCGGTCTTCCGTTCCTACCCCGCCTGAAGGCCGTTCGACTGTTGACCCGAAAGTTAGGATTTTTAGTCGAACGGCTTAAGTTTTAGGGTGGATCAAGGGAAGACCGCAAGAGACTTTTTGCCCAACAAAAAGTCTCTTGATTAACCCCGCCCACAAATAGGCGGGATTAAAAATATACTTCTAAGATTTTCGGGCAAATGTCGACTTTCAAAAAAGAAAGTCGACCAGTTCTTCATTCGAAGGAAAAAAACGTTGTAAAATTAGCTATTTTACGATGTTTAGAAGATAAAAAACTATTGCGGGCGTTGTAAATTGATTAATTTACGATGACCGCTATAATAGTTTTATACCTTTTTTTTAGCTTCGTTTTTCCAAGAATGTCTTCTTTTGAAGCTTTAATGGGGGACGGGGGGTGCCCCCTTTAAAGTGAAAAAAGAAGACCTTATTTGCCCGAAACATAAAAGCTTGGTCGCAAACTTATCGGTAGCTGGTTGTAACAGCTACCGAATAATTAAGAAGCCCACAAATAACAGATTTTTAGAAGCTACCGACTTACCGAGATACGATGACCAACTTTACGCAAGGATTACAGTGCTCGAGGGGTGGCAAAAATCCCCTTGTGGGGGGGATTTTTGTCTTTTGGGGGGTAGAAATTCCCCCTGTGAGGGGGAATTTCTATCTCTTGGGGGTGTGATGACCTCCCCTGTGAGGGGGGGTCATCATCTCTTGGGGGTATAGTCAATCCCCCTTGTGAGGGGGGATTGACTTCTTTCTGGGGGTGAGAAAATCCCCTCTGTGAGGGGGGATTTTCTTCTCTTGGGGAAGGCTAAAAATCCCCTGTGAGGGGATTTTTAGTGGAGCACTGGCACAGATAGCAGTGATGGGCTTCCTATCTTTTCTATCAATATTCCTTTTTTAATGCTTATATACTTTAATTTTAATTGGTATTTTTTCCCCCCGACAGATAATCTTTAACTTAATTGCCAACCTTACGAGGGGTTACCCGCCGAGCACGGCGGGCAATAACAGGCTTAATAATCTCAACGTGGGCGGGAGGTTGTTTTTCCTACTTTTGGTAAGATCTATGCCGCGGTTCTTTTACCCTCCCCGCTCAATTACCCTTTTACGCACAATTAATCCACTTTTAGGTTACAGATATCGAGTATTTTAATAATCCCGCACTTTGCGAGCCGAAGGCGAGCAAATAACTTTCTTTTTTATTTTTTATAATAATATAGATCGGTTTTTTATCAGTTTAATTTTTATTTTTTTATGGCTCGAGTAATAGGACCTTTATTATCTTTGAGAGCTTCCGGTACTTTGGCAGGTGCTTTAACCTTTCAATGTGGCTCGGTTATAAAGAAAAAAATAGGGGAAGACAAAGATCCTCCTCTTTATGCTGACTTAAACTTTCAACAAAAACTTTTTCGTATGGCAGCTCATATTTGGAAGACCGAGCTATCCCAAACAACGAAGGATTTATGGAGAAAGGCGGCTGTTGTTTCCGCTTTAAAGCCTATTTGTTTATTAGTTCCCGGCGCTATGATTGTCTCTGCTTTTGTTAATCCGGTCGGAGGAGCCATTTTTAGTACAAGGGTTTTAGCAATTTTATTAGGTCTATTTTATGCTAAAG
>Ga0210006_1001812_pt1 | contig 14447 bp, 16 predicted proteins | sample CryGey02umfilter_2_FD_185452 | JGI IMG/M metagenome (GOLD analysis project Ga0210006, IMG submission 185452) | Groundwater microbial communities from aquifer in Utah, USA - Crystal Geyser 4/10/14 0.2 um filter (SPAdes) (version 3) | ecosystem: Environmental > Aquatic > Deep subsurface >... | reverse complement strand
GTCAATTTTGTCCTACAATTATGCAATTTATATATCTGTCATCCAAGTTTAGTTCATCTGTGATCTAAACTTTTTCTAGATAAATAATGCATAATTGAGCAAGTTAGACTTTTCCTGCTGGATCGCTGGCTAACTAGCGAATAAATCGAAATCATTAAAAACTGACTTCGTTACAAAAAGTATAGCATATACCAAACTAAATGTCAAGTAAAAATATTCAAATTAAAGAAAATACTTATAAAATAAGGCTTTTTAAGAAACCAGTACCGTAAACTCCCCTTTTTGTTTTATTGGATTTTTTGTTAAATAGTCTAAAAGCTCTAATGGAGAACCTGTTTTAAATTCTTCGTAAATTTTTGTTAATTCACGAGCAATACAAACTTTTTTATTTGGACAAAATTTATTTAATGATTCTAGGGTTTTTAAAATACGATGTGGAGATTCATAAAAAACCATAGTTCTCTTTGATAGAGCTATCTCTTTGAATAATGTCTCTCTTCCCTTTTTATGAGGAATAAAACCAAGAAAAGTAAATTCGTGAGTTGGAAGTCCAGAAGCTGAAAGTGCAGCTATTATGGCTGTAGCTCCAGGTATAGGAAACACTTGGACATCCGATGTCCACTTGGACATTGAATGTCCAAGTTCATCATTTCTTTCTTTAATTTTAGAAATAAGCATTGCTCCTGGATCTGAAATAGTTGGAGTACCAGCATCAGAAACTAATGCTAAATTTTTCCCTTCTTCTAGTAATTTAAATATTTTATCTATTTTATTTAATTTACTTTGACTATGATAGCTCATAGTAGGCGTATTGATATTATATTTATTTAAAATCTTTTTTGTCTCCCGAGTATCTTCACATAATATCAAATCTACTTCTTTCAGTGTTTCAATCGCACGAAGAGTAATGTCTCCCATATTCCCTATTGGTGTTGCAACTACATAAAATTTACTCATTTTATTTTCTATATTTTTTTGTTCTCCACTTATCAGCAATCTTTACACGAGTAAGTGATTTTTCAAGTTCTGCAGAAAAATGTTCGTAATCAACATGTTCTTTATTTTCCATTTGTTTTTTTAGCTCTTCTGCTTTAGCCTTAGCTTTTTCAATTTTATCATCAGTAAGCTCAGATATATGTTCTGCAAAATCAGCTAAAACAGCTACCACTGTATTATCATTTTTGTCTTTTTTTATTTCTATAAACCCTCCTACTACTGCCATTGGGATATGTTCACCACCAGCAAAAGCAACAATATCTCCAGATGTAAGATTTGTAATCAAAGGTATGTGATTAGGCAAAATAGTTATTTCACCAAGTGTAGTTGGTAAACTTACTTGATCAACCATTTCCTCTAATACTAATCTCTCAGGTGTTATTATTTTTAATTTTAATTGTTTTGACATATTTTTTAATATTAATCTTTAAAATTTAAAATAGCTTCTCTCAAAAAGCAATCTATCTGGCAAAGCTTTGCCAGCGAACTGCTCGTCGTTCAAGTAAATAATAAATAGAATACTATTTTTATTTTCTAAACTCCTGCGCAAGGCTATTCTTAAGAACTATTTTTAATTTTAAAGTGCACCCTTCATATAAAAATCATTCTCTGGCTTATCATCATGTTTACCATCAAGAATTTCCTTAAATGATCTTATGGTATCAACAAGTGGCACATAGACACCTTTCGTTCCTGTAAATTGTTCTGCAACGAAATTTGGTTGAGAAAGGAATTTCTGAATTTTTCTAGCACGAGTCACAAGCTCTTTATCAGCTTCAGATAATTCTTCCATACCTAATATTGCAATAATATCTTGCAAATCTTTATAACGTTGTAAGACTCTTTGCACTTCACGAGCAACATAGTAATGATCTTTTCCTACAATATTTGGATCAAGAATAGTTGAAGAAGAATCAAGAGGGTCAACAGCTGGATAAATACCTATTTCAGAAAGTGAACGGTTGAGAACAACAGTAGAATCAAGATGAGAAAATGTAGTTGCCGGAGCTGGGTCTGTAAGGTCATCAGCTGGCACATACACAGCTTGCACAGAAGTCACAGAACCTTTATCTGTAGAAGTGATACGTTCTTGTAATATTCCCATCTCTGTAGCAAGAGTTGGTTGATAACCCACAGCAGAAGGTATGCGTCCCAAAAGAGCAGACACCTCAGAACCTGCTTGAGTAAAACGGAAAATATTATCTATAAAAAACAAGACATCTTTATTTTCTTGATCACGAAAATATTCTGCCATTGTGAGCCCAGAGAGAGCCACACGAAGACGAGCTCCTGGTGGTTCATTCATTTGTCCGAATACCATTGCAACCTTATCGAGAACTTTTGAATCTTTCATTTCATGATACAAATCATTTCCTTCACGAGTCCTTTCTCCAACTCCAGCAAAAACAGAATACCCTCCGTGGTTTGCTGCAATATTATGAATAAGTTCCTGAATAACGACAGTCTTGCCGACACCAGCACCTCCAAAAAGTCCAACCTTTCCTCCTTTCAAAACAGGACAAATAAGATCAATAACTTTAATACCTGTTTCAAGAATTTCAACTTTTGTAGACTGAGAAACGAAACTTGGAGCTTTACGATGTATTGGAGATACAGCACCTATCAATTCCTTACCATTATCTATCGGAGCACCAAGAACATTAAACATTCTTCCTAAAGTATCTTTACCAACAGGAACAGAGATAGGAAATCCTGTATCTATAACCTCCATTCCACGAGAAAGACCATCAGTAGAATCCATGGCAACAGCACGAACAGTATTGTCTCCTATGTGTTGTTCTACTTCAAGAACTATCTCAGTCACATGCCCTGAAGGACTTGAAGATGTTTTCTTTACAGTAAGTGCATTATAAATAGCTGGGACACCATTTTGAAATGTTACATCTATGACCGGACCTATTATTCTTTTTATTATACCTGTTGTTTTCATAAATTCTTTTTATTATTGATAATTTTATTAATAATTTTTTATTTTATAAACTTTATAAACTTTTTATTTTTAACTTACACTTGCCATACCTGCACTTATTTCTGAAATCTCTCTCGTGATGTTACTCTGGCGAGCTTTGTTAAATACTAATGTCAGATCATCTATCATCTCTCCTGCAGCTTCAGATGCATTCTTCATAGCGACCATTCGAGAAGATTGTTCAGATGCATTTGATTCTAGAAACATCTGATATATTTGTATTCTTGTCAATTTCTCTGCTAAAGATCCTATCAATGCTTCCTGATCTCCTTCAAATAAATAATCCGTCTTTACTTCATTTTTTGAAATTTTTCTTTCTTTATCTTCTTTTTCAGAATGAGATCCTAATGTATCTATCAATTCTTTTAATTCTGTTTTTGAAACTGGTATGACTTGTTTTATATTTGGTTTTTGAGTAAGAGCAGAAATGAAATCAGTATAAGCAACTAAAACTTTATCATAATTAAGAAGATTAAATTCTTTTATAAGAAGTTCTGATATTGGAACAATATCTCTAATGGAAATATTATTTGGTAATTCAAAGAAACTAGCGATGACTTTTTGTCCTATACGACGCATCACATTATTTCCCTTTTTCCCAATTGAAATAATCTCAATATTCACATCTTTATTTTCATCTTTTATTAAATGTAAAACTTTTTTTATTACTTGTGAATTATATGCACCACAAAGTCCACGATTTGAAGTAATAAGAACTAACAATACATTTTTTACTTCTCTTTCTATAAAAAGTGGATGAGTTATCTTTTCAGTATTTTTAGCAATAGATGTTAAAACTTCCCAAGAATATTCTGCATATAATCTCGAAGCAAGAGTAGAAGAGACAGCCCTCTTCATTTTAGAAGCAGCAACAAGTTCCATCGCTTTTGTGATTTTCTTTGTGTTCTTCACACTCTTTATTCTTCTTTTAATTTCTTTAGTACTTGCCATATAAATTAGCTTATAATTTTTGAGTCTTAGCTTTTAGCTAAAAAACTATTTTTAAAATCTTCAATTACTTTTTTTAATTCTTCTTCACCTGCATCTGTCCACATTTCTTTTTCAGAAATTTCTTTAAAGAATTTTTTATTATTATTTTCAGTATAATTTATGAGACCTTCTTCAAATTCTTTAATTTTTTCTACTGGAATAGTATCCATATAACCTTTTACTAATGCATAAAGCACTACTATTTGATGTTCTATGACCATAGGAGCGTATTGTGGCTGTTTTAATACTTCTACTGCTCTCTTGCCACGTTCAAGTTGTTGTTTTGTTGCATTATCAAGATCTGAACCAAATTGTGAAAATGCTTCAAGTTCACGAAACTGAGCCAAATCTAATTTAAGAGTACCTGCTACTTTTTTCATAGCTTTAATCTGTGCATTTGAACCCACACGAGAAACAGAAAGTCCAACATTTACAGCAGGACGAATACCTTTATAAAAAAGATCTGTTTCAAGAAATATTTGTCCATCTGTAATAGATATAACATTCGTTGGAATATATGCAGACACATCACCAGCTTGTGTTTCAATTATTGGTAAAGCTGTGATAGACCCACCTCCATATTCTTCATTTCTTCTACAAGCACGTTCCAACAATCTAGAATGTAAATAAAAGACATCTCCAGGATAAGCTTCTCTTCCTGGTGGACGTCGAAGAAGAAGAGAAATTTCACGATATGCTACAGCATGTTTAGAAAGATCATCGTAAATTATTAATACATCTTTTCCTTGATCCATAAAATATTCTGCAATAGATACTCCAGTATAAGGAGCAATATATGACAGTGATGCTGGTTCAGAAGATCCAGCTGATACAATGATTGTATATGCCATAGCACCACCTTCCTCTAATCGAGTTTGAATTTTGCGAAGTTTAGAATCTTTTTGACCAATAGAAACATAAACACATATCATATTTTGACCTTTTTGGTTTAAAATAGCATCAATAACAATAGCTGTCTTACCTGTCTGACGATCTCCTATGATGAGTTCACGTTGTCCTCTTCCTATGGGAATAATAGCATCAATAACTTTAATACCAGTAGAAACTGGTTTGTTTACAGATAAACGAGTAATGACACCAGGAGCAATTTTTTCAATAGGATAAGTTTTATCTAATTTAATAGAACCTTTTCCATCAATTTCTTGACCAAGAGCATTTACAACTCTTCCTATAATATAATCTGAAACAGGAACTTCAAGAATCTTACCAGTAGCTTTTACTTCATCACCTTCTTTTATTTTTGAAAAATCAGAAAGTACAATAATACCAATAGAATCTTCTTCTAAGTTAAGAGCAACACCTATTTCTCCATTTGGAAAAGTTACCATTTCTGATGATTTTATATCTGAGAGTCCAGAAACTTTTGTTATACCATCAAAAACTTCAAGAACATGACCCACTTTTTCAGCTTTTATTTGTGATGAGAAATTTTCTATTTCTTTTTTTAAATTTTCTACAATATAATTCGTGCTCATCCCGTTAGAAGTTATCCTAATTTACTTTAATTTTTAATAATATAAGATAACCTTGATTAATTTATAATTTATTCCCGAAAGTTAACTTCTAACGGGACTCATATTTTTCTTATTAAATGTTCTTGTAATTTTCTAATTTTATTCTTTATTGTTAAATCAATTATCTCATCATCTACTTCTATTCTTATTCCACCTAATAATTTTTCATCTATCATTTCATCAAAAACAACTTTTTCTATTTTATAACGCTTTTTTAAAAAAAGTGACAATTCTATCTTTGTTTCTTCTTTTAATTTTTTAGCACTCGATATTTTAACTATAATTTTTTTATTTTCATGATTAATTATTTTTTCTAATCGTTCTAATATATCAGTACTTTTTGATAAAAATCTTTTACGAGCTAGGAATTTTACTATCTTAGTATCTATATAGCGAAGTTCTGTTTCTCTTTTATCTTTTGAAACCAAATAAATCACGTTTGCTATATCATTGTTTGATATTATTGACATCCCAGTATTAAAATTTTAAATCTTTATTAATAATATTCATATGTTTTTGGTTTTTAATTATATTTATCATAATGTACTTACTCAAAAATTTAATACGGGACAAGTATTTTTATATATTGTTTAATTCTTTCATTGTTTTTTCATCAAAATTTCCATCTACCTTAGTATCAAGTATTTTCTCTGCTATTTTTACTGAAATAGAAGTAATCTCTTTTCTAGCTTCATCAACCATTTTAATTTTTTCATTCTCAAGATTTCTCTTACCATTTTCAATCATCAAAGCCACATCTTCTTTTGCTTTTTCTAACATAATAGATTTTTTCTCTTCAGCTTTCTTTTTTCCAACTTCCCATATCTTTTGTGCTTCATTACGAGCTTTTATCAAAACTTCTTCATATTCTACTTTTGTATTATTTAAAATTTCTGCATTTATTTTAGCATCGCTAACTCCTTTTGCTATTTTTTCCCCTCGCTCTTTCATGAGCTTGTTTAAAGGTTTAAGAGCATATATATATAAAACCACAAAAACAATCCCAAAATTAAAAACCTGAGCAATAATAATTTTTAAATCTATATGAAATGTATTAATAATTGAATCCATGTTTTTAAATAGGCTTTAGGCCTTAGGCTCTAGGCTCTAGCTTTTAATTTGCTAACGCCTAGCGCCTAGCGCCTAATTGCTAGGTTTAGATTGAAAATGCGATAACAAGTGCATAGATGGCGATAGCTTCTGCAAAAGCACAAGCTAAAAGCATTGGCACAAGAATTTTACCAGCAGCTTCTGGATTACGCCCAATTGATTCCATAGCTTTTGAACCAATCATTCCGATAGCTATAGCAGGACCAACAGCTCCGACGGCCATAACAATTGCTTTCGCGATAGTATTTAATTCCATATTTTTTCCGCTTACGCGGTGTTACTATTAATAATAATCGACTCTTTGTGTATTTCTTCATGTTCGTCGTGTTCATCATGATCAGTAGATGCAATTGTAAAATAAACTACAAGTAAAATTGAAAATATAAGTGCTTGAATAACACCTACAAGTATTTCTAAAAAAAGAAAAGGTATTGGAATAATATATCCAACTAATGCTGCCATAGAGACAAGTAAAACTTCACCAGCAAATACATTACCAAAAAGACGAAAAGACAGTGATGCAACTTTTGCAAACTCACCAACAATTTCAATTAAACCTACAAAGAACGTAATTGGAGCAACAATAATGATAGTAGGATCTTTTCGTATCTTTTTTCCTATCTGTCCAATTATTTTTAGATTAACATATTTATTAAAAGTTTTCCATATACCTATATAAAAAACACCAAACATATTTGCACCAACGACAGCCATGACAGACAAAGCAATAGTCGTATTAATATCAGCTGTACCTCCACGAACAAAAGGAACAAAAGCAAGTCCTTCTTCTCCTTTTTCTATAAGTCCAAAACCACCTAATGGAAGTATTCCAAACCAATTATTTACAAGAATAAAAAAGAAAACAGAAATTGCAACTGGAAAAATCTTTAAAGATAATGCTCTATCATTTGTAACTTGATCACAAAGAGACAAAGCACCTTCTACAACAACTTCAACAAAATTTTGTATTCCAGTAGGAATCTCTTTGAGTTTTTTTCTAATAATAAAAGATAAAATTATTATAATAACTACAGCTATCCAACTAGTAAACAAAGCATTTGTAATTATAAAATTTCCATAATGATAAATCGGTTCAGCAAAAAGAGTAGATTCATGAAATATTTGTTCTTTATTTATTATATCTTTATTAGATTGTTCTATTTTTATTATTATATTTTCTTCTTGTGTCATAAATTATTTTTTTCTTCCTTTTTTATTTTAGCTGCATATTTTTTTACAGCTTTTACTATACCATATGATGATATTAAAAAAGCTACACCAGTAAGTGCTAGTAGTAAGTATGGTTTTGTACCATAACGTTCATCTAAAGATTTACCTCCTATTGCAGCAGCTATAACAGGTAATGCAATCCAAGTTGATATTTCACTAAAAACTTCAACTGCTGGTTTCCACCAAATACTATTTTTACTTTTATTTTCTTCCACTACCATGTGGGCGTGGTAGGAATTGGACCTACGGCCTCTGTCTTATCAGGACAGCGTTCTACCACTGAACTACACGCCCTAAAATCACTACCTAAACAGAGTATATCCAATATAACAAAATATTTTAGTTTAATCAAATTAAAAAAGCTCTGATACAAATCAGAGCTTTTTTAAAAAACTAATTAAATATTAGTATTCTCTGCGTTGACCACGATTACCTCCACCATATCCACCATTACTGTTTCCACCATATCCACCACCTCCACTTTGTCTTGGTGGTCTAGCTTCCATTGGACGAGCTTCATTTACTGTAAGCTTACGTCCTTCGAATTCTTGTTCATTAAACATTGAGATAGCAGCTTGTGCTTCCTCTGTTGTTGCCATTTCTACGAATCCAAAACCCTTTGAGCGACCTGACATTTTATCTATAATAATCACAGCAGATGTAACTGCACCCGCTTGTGCGAAGAGGTCTTTTAATGCATCTTCTTGAACACTGTAAGGGAGTCCCCCTACATATAGCTTTGTAGCCATACTATTTACTTCTCTTATTTTTTAAAAAAATAAGCAAAAACTAATTATAATGCTCTAACTTCAGATTAGAACGTAGATACTCTTGTCGCTCAATGATCTCTTTAACAAAAACCTAAAAGCTCGCGGAGAAACTACATAGTAAGTATTACATATACATAAATAAAAAGCAAAATTTTATTCCTCCTCCTCGCCTGTCTCTCCAGATTGTAATGCTTCAAAAATTTCTTCTATATATCCTCCCATTATCTTTGGTAAATTATGCCAAGATTTTTTTATACGATGATCTGTGATTCTATCTTGAGAAAAATTATATGTACGAATCTTTTCTGATCTATCTCCAGTACCTATTTGATCTTTTCTCACACCTGCATATTTTTTAGCCTCTTCTTCTTCTTTAAGTTGCTGAAGTTTAGCTGTTAAAATCATTAAAGCTTTTTCTCTATTTGCCAACTGGCTCCTTTCATTTGTTGAACGCACATCTATACCTGTAGGTTTATGAATAAGTCGTACTGCTGTCTCCACTTTATTTACATTTTGTCCTCCCTTTCCACCTGAACGAGAATATTCCATATCTAAATCTGCAGGATTTATTTTAAATAAAACTTTTTTTCTAATTGGAAGTACTGCCACAGATGCAGTAGAAGTATGTACTCTGCCATTTTTTTCTGTAGCAGGCACTCTTTGTACTCTATGTACGCCAGTCTCATAACGCAACATTTTATATACATCCTTACCTTTAATTTCAAAACTAGCTTCTTTATATCCACCAAGCTCATTTTTTGATTCATAATTAGTTTTCCATTGCCATCCTTTTATTACAGAAAATAATTCATACATATGTGCAAGCTCCCACGCAAAAAGAGAAGCCTCATCTCCACCTGCCCCAGCTCTCACTTCTAACACTATTTCATTCGCCATTCCTTTTGACTCTAACTTTTTTGTGGCGTTAAGCTCGTGGTTATCTAAAATATCTTGAATTTGTTTTTCTGTAGTTTCTCTCTGTTCTTGTATAGATTTAAGTTCTTGTGATGCTATTTCATGTAGATCATCATCACCTCCCATCATTTCACGTACTTGTTCTTCTTCACGATTTAAACGCTCTAAAATACCAGCTAAATAGCTCGTATTGTGATTCTTTTTTAATTCGTCTAAATTCATTTACTTTTTATGTGATTTTACTTTGGCAACAAGAGCACGACGTTTATTGAAACGTTCTACGCGTCCAGCAGTATCCATAACTTTATCATTACCAGTATAAAAAGGATGGCAATGACTACAAATTTCCATTTTTATTTCAGGCATTGTAGAACCTACTTCAAAAATAGCTCCACATGCACAAGTAGCTTTAGCTTTAATATCAAATTTTGGGTGTATATCTTTTTTCATTATTTGAAAACAATATCACAATTCTAACTTGAAAGCAAATCTATATTATCTTGAATAGTAGATTTAAACTTTTGTACACTTCTACTATATGAACAAGATGAACCACCAGAACCATAATATCTACAAGCTGCTTTATTTTGTGCACTTGTACTACTGCCTATTGCACCAAGATCTGTGAGATACATTGCTGAAGCTGTAAAAGCATCACGAGGAGACCATGGATTAGCAAAATATCCTAAAACATTTTTTAAACGATCTTCAAAAATTTTCCAAGTCGAAGGAATAAATTGTGCAGGCCCCATAGCTCCACCCCATCCAGCTACACCAGCAATAGGACAAGATACAGCAGTTTGAAATGCATTAAAACCAAGAGTATTTGTAATTTCTAAGAATGGGCCTACATCTCGAGTAGGTTTCATCACATTTTTAAATTTGATTCCTGTATTTTTACCAATTCCTTCACCAGTATCTGTATCTGTTAAATAACACTGGCCGACATTAGCACCAAGATTACTTTCTTGAGTAAGAATAGCAAGTAAAAATGCAGGATCAACCCCTGTTTTCATTTTAGCTTCATTAGCGTATGTAAGTGCAGTTCCAAATTCAATTTTCTGAGAAATACCAGCTAAATTAAACAAAGCGCTACGAATCTTATCAGCTTGAGCCCTTTTTTGAGCAGCAAGTTTTTTATACTCAGATTCTTTATTTTTAGAAATAGCTAAAAGTTCTTTTTGTTGTGCTTGTGATTGTGCTACTTTTTTTTGTGCATTTTCAAGTTCTGCTTTTGCATCTGTTTCAGCATTTTGTTTTATTTCAAGATCTTTCTTTTGTGTTTCAGTCTCAGTTTTTATACCTCTAATTTGATCCACTGATGTCTTTATAGCTTGTTTAATAGAATCATAAGATTCAAGATCACTATAAAAAGTAGAAAGGCTCTCATCAGAAAATATTAAATAAATAAAATCTTGATTATCAAAATCATTTGTATTTCGTAACAATTGAGCCAAAGATTCATATTCTCTGTCTATTTTTTCTGAAAGTGTATCTATTTTTATAACTTTATCTTTTATATCAACCTTAAGTTGCGCTATTTTAAAAGCTCTGGCTTTAACTTTTGTTTTCAATGCATTTATTTGACTAGTTAAATATTCTACATCTCCTTTTAATGTTCCTGTTTGTTTTTGTTGTTCTTTTTGTTTATTTAATAAATCAGCAAGCTGAGCTTCTATTTGAATAAGTTCATTTCGACAAAAATCCTTATTAGTCAATGAAGAAGAATCATTTAATGTAAGACAATCAAAAGAAGCCTTCGCATAAGGCGTTTTAAATATAGAAAAAATAAATATTATAAAAAAAATTGTAACAAAAAAAGCTATAACTGTCTTTCTCATCATAGCTTTTATTATAACATATTTATATAAATTTTATAAAAAATTATTTATCTTCTTTTACTTCAGCCACCACCTCTTCTACACCCTCTTCTTCTTTCTTCCCTTTCTTTTCAACCTCAATTGCGGAAAGATCAACTGATGCAACTTCTTCTTTTTCTTCAACTTGAAGAATAATAGAAGCAACAACTTCACTTCCATCAGTTACAAGAACAACTCCAGTTGGTAATTTTATATTAGAGACAAAAATCTGACTTTCTATAGTTTCAAGTTGTGATAAATCAACCATTAAATTATGTGGAAGGTCTTTTGGCAATGCTTCTATTTCTATCTCATGAAGCACCTTAACAAGATTTCCTAATCCATTTTTAACGGCATTTGATATACCAGAAAATTCAAGTGGAACGTTAACCTTTATCTTTTTATTCATATCTACAACAAGAAAGTCTACATGTATAGGTTCATCTGTGACAGGATGCACTTGTACATCATGTATAAGCACATCAATATTATTATCACCTATTGATATTTTAATAGTAGAAGATTCTCCAGCCTTTCTCCATATTTTTTTAAATTCAACGATTGGTATAGAAATAGATGTAGTCTCTTTTTTTATTCCATAAAAAACAGCAGGTATTTCACCTGTTTTCTTTAAAGTATCTGAATTGACACCTTCATTTCTTTTTTTAGCTTTAATTATAAACATAGAAACATTATATATAAAAATATAAAAAAAGCAAATTTAAACCTTATGTATAACATTATGCTCTAATGCAATATGAGATATTGCATATTCTTTTGTACCACTACCATCTTTTGAAATAATTTTCTTACCTATATTAAAAATATTTTTTTTATCAAAAATTTTCTTAATATCTTTAAATATCATAATCATATTTGTACCATACATTTTCTTTAAATAATGAGTGCGTATAATACCATCATTATGTTCAGCGGTTATTGAACCTTGATATCTAATTACAAGATCATACACCTTGTCTCCAAGTTCCATTATTATTTTAGGTGTATCAAGACGTCTGAAATCCATAAGAGGAATAATATGAAAATTACCATCTCCTACATGTCCTGCTATTGTATAAACTAATTTATATTGTTCTAAAATCTTATTAAGTTCTGGGATAAATTTAGGTAAAAATTCTGGACGAACTATGATGTCATCTATAAATGGAGCAGTGTGAAGTTTAGCTACATGTTTTCTTAAAAGTGAAAAACTCTCTCTTCTAATATCCCAATATTTTTCTGATTCTTCTTCAGATTTAGTTATATGTACCTTAAGTTTAAAATCTTTTATTTTTTCTTTTAAGGAAATACATTGTCTATATACTAACTTTTGACTATCTCCAGCAAATTCTGTAAGAACAATTAATTTTGGAAAACCTTTTCTGTTGAAAAAATTCTTAAACATCATTCCTAATTCAGGTATAAAACTCCACATAAATTTAATCATACCCAACAAACCCTTATTTTTTAAAAAATCTGGAAAGAATCTAACAGCCAATTTCATTGTCTTATCATCATATGTCTCCAATGTTTCAGGATTAAATTGTAAAATCTCTTTTACAAGACGACCCAATGATTCTAAATCATTAATAAAAATAACTACGAGTTTAGAATGTTTAGGATTTTTAACGAGTTTAAAAGTAATTTCAGTAGCTATCCCCAACGTACCTTGCGATCCCACTAAAAGTTTATTAAGGTCAAAAAATACAGAATCTAAAGAATTGTGCTCGGTGTGGGCCCCAACAGGTACTCCTGGAAGGGTTAAGCCGGAAGAATTTTTTAGATTCTGTATTTTTTTTAGAACATTCCAAATATAATAACCAGCAGAATTTTTATGAACATTTGGCTTTGCATGATTTATTTCATCTTTATTTTTATTTATTAAATTATAAATATTTTTATAAATATCACCTTCAAAATCTAATTGCACAATCTTTTTTGTTAATTCATTTTGTGTTAATGGTTTTACTACATATTCATTTCCATCAGAAAAAACTATTTTAGTTTCTAAAATATAATCTTCAGTTTTTCCATATTTGAGTGTCCGTTCTCCTGCTGAATTATTACCAAACATTCCACCCATAGCATTTAAACTTTTTGATGCAGTATAACAAGGTAAAATAAGTCCTTTTTCTAAAGTAATCTTTTCAAAATCTCTATAGAACATCCCAGGCTGCACAGTAATGGAATCAGGATTTGAAGAATTTTGAACGGTGTGGGTCCCAACAGGTACTCCTGGAAGGGTTAAGCCGGAAAAATTTTTTAAATCCTGATTCCATCGTACTAATTTATTCATGTGCCGTGTAAAATCTAAAATTAAAGATTCCCCTATTGCTCCGCCAGACATATCTGTCCCTGCACATCTACAAGTAATGGAAAGATTTTTATAATCTTTATTTTTTTCAGGATCGGCATATTTATCTTTATTTTCACTTACCCATTTCACTAAATTCTGAACATCTTTTGAATCCATAGGGAAAAGAACAAGCTTAGGTCGCACTTCAAAAATGCTCGCATCACGAGAATATTTTGAAAGCACTTCATCACTATCTTCCACTTCTCCCCTAAAAAATTTTTGTATTTCTTCTTTCACTTGTTTAAATATTATAACAGAAATGATATAATAAAAACATGAATATTGAAGTTGAAATAAAAGTAAAAATAGATAATTTTGAAGAAATTAAAGAAAAAGTCTCAAAAATAGGAAAATTAATAAAATCAATAAAACAAATTGATGATTATTATGTTCCAGAGCATAGAGATTTTTTTGCCAGGAAACCTCATCCAGTAGAGTGGTTAAGGATAAGAACGAACCCAGATAAAGTTGTTTGGGAATATACCAAATCTATAAATCAGAGAGAAGATGGAGATTATGATTATGCCGAAGAATATGAGACAGAAATTTCAAATAAAAGTGAATTAGAAAAAATCTTAGGATTTTTAGATTTTAAAAAATCTGTGACTATAGAAAAATATAGAGAATACTGGATGTGTGATGATATTGAAGTTGCACTAGATAATGTCACAGGACTTGGGTATTTTATAGAGGCAG
>Ga0210006_1001810_pt1 | contig 14452 bp, 14 predicted proteins | sample CryGey02umfilter_2_FD_185452 | JGI IMG/M metagenome (GOLD analysis project Ga0210006, IMG submission 185452) | Groundwater microbial communities from aquifer in Utah, USA - Crystal Geyser 4/10/14 0.2 um filter (SPAdes) (version 3) | ecosystem: Environmental > Aquatic > Deep subsurface >... | reverse complement strand
CTGAATTCAGGCCGCAAGCGTGCCTTACTTTCAGAAGACCGCCAGCCGTTTTCCACCACCTTGACCATGGGCTTACCGTCCAGGTCTCGGGCCTGTCCGTCAACTATATCGTGATCTCGCTTGTCATCAATATCAAGCCGGTTTTTGAATTCCTTGTCGCTTCTTATCATTTCCCGGACACCACTGACATAGTCGGCGTATGCCTGACCTACAACCGGTATTGCTTCCAGTGATACTTCTTTGTCAACAGCCAGAGCTCCCATCACCCGAAGCTTGGAATTCGAGTGGGCGTATCTTTCTTCTTGGATCGGTTCTGTGTGGATTACTTCGGCTGGCGCGGCCATGGACATAAAAATACCCTCTGCTCCAGAGCGAGGGCTTTAAAGACGATAAAACGACTTTTTACTCTTGCTCGAGAGACTTTATCAGCTGTATCGGACTTTCCTGAAAAGGATTTACCGTTGCGGCACAGTGCAGGAGTTTCGCCTGCTTCCAGCATCTGTTTGTTAACTATCTAGTAGTATAGCAGTGCTCTGCTACGCTAGATATAGTATTTATTACCGCAAATTGACAGGTTAAGTAGTCTGGCGTTGTTTGAGTTCGGTGAGACGTGGCATAAAACTTTGGGCGGCGCCTTCCAGGCCCAGCACTTTGAGGGCGCCGATCAATACATATAAGTGATCCAGGCTGGCTTCAGCTAGTTCGCCGCCCAGGTTTTCGATCTGGGTAAAGGCGTGTTCAACTTTTTCGACCAGCCATTTCTCTTCGCCGGGCGCAATCTGGTTGGAGGTAATCCTGGCCGGTTCTGCCGCCTCGGCCAGTTCCAGCGAGCGCGCCGAATGGTCGCGCTTAAGCAAGTGTCCGCGCTTAATCAGGTTATTAACATGCAAAGACACCGTGGCTACCGAGTTATAGTTGAGACCCTGCATGATCTCGCGGTAACTGGGGCTGTAGCCATGCTCACCAATAAAAGTTTCGATAAAATTCAATAATTCCTTCTGTTTCTTGGTCGGCCGCACACTGGCCTGCTGGGGCGTTTGCTTTTCGTTCATGACTTTATTATGTCACAAACCGCAAGTCTGCGCTTAGCTTTGCTCGGGAAAGACCCAGTATTTGTACCAAAGAAAGCTCCAAACGGTGAAGAAAGCCGCCGAGATGAAGAAGCCGATGTAGGGAGTGATGCCCAAGGCATTCAGGGCGCCGATGATGGCGTAGTCCAGAATAAAGCCGATGGTTTCGATGAACAGGTAGCGGCCGAGGTGCTGCATTTCGCTGAGTCGCAGGCGATCGCTGGCAAAAGCCCAGTAGCGCTGTACTAGATAGTTCAGAGACCAGCCGATGGCATCGGCGGCGATTTTGGCCGGCAACCAGCCCCAGCCAATAACAGAGTAACAAAGGGCAAATATGGCGTAGCCGCTCCAAAAATAGACACTGCCGCCGGTAAGGTATTTGCCAAACTGAACGGCGGTTTTACGCTTTAACATCCTGGCTTTTCTTAAGTGTCGGCAGTGGCACCATGGCGATGCCGGCCAAACCCCACCAGACATAGGCCAGCGTGTCGTCGGCCCAGGCGTGTGATAGCAGGTTGATGAAAGTCAGGCCGATCAGGCTGGCAAACAGGCTGAGTGCCAGCGGGTCGGGCCGGCACACAAACAACAGTGCGCCGACGCCAACATTGATCAGAATAAAAAGAATCAGGCCAAGAACGCCGGTCTCCTGCCCCACCTGCACAAAGTAGTTTTCGGCAATCCGGGTTTTATGATTATTATAAACACTGGCCGGGCCGGCAGTGCCGGTACCCATGCCCAGTGGGTCGTGTCGGACTTCGCGCAGGCCTTCTTTGAGCGCCGCCAGGTGGCCGCCGTTGGAGGTAGTCTTGATGGCCGAGTTCTGCTGGGTATGCAGAATAAAATTCTGGTAGTGCAGGCTGTTGCGGAGGGCAAAAGTCATGCCAAGCAAGGCGATGGCCAGGCCGGTGGTAACCGCCAGAGCCATGCTCTGCGAGCGCCGCGACAGCTTACTTAACACTAGTAAAACCACCACACTCAGCACGGCACCAATCCAGGCACTGCGCGAAAAACTAAAGAACAGCACAACCAACGAAACGGCCAGGAATATCCCCTGGCGCCAGTTACGGCCGTTACGCAGTAACAGCACGCTCAGCAGACTGATCGGAATAATAAGATAGGCACCCAAGGGGTTGGCACCGCGCAAGGTTGAAGCAATCCGCACGTAGTGCTGGTTGTGATTGATGGTTTCGTAGGCCGGAATCGTGGCCTCGCCGTAGCCAAAGTGGCGCAACCAGTCGTGGGGCAGTACAAAGGCCTGTAACAATCCAAAAACCACCACAATGCCGGCCGACAATAAAACCCAGCTCTGCCAGTTGGATCGCAGGCGCGCCATCCGTAAAGCCACCGCCCAAGTCACCAAAAAGAACACCACAAAGCGTAGATTAACAATCAGGCCATAGCCTAGCGCTTTGGCGGTCACATCGTGCTGGTTGAGCGCCAATAATCCCCAGATCAAATTGAGCAATATATAGGCCAGAATCAGTTGTACCAGCCGGCGCGGCAAGGTGTGGCTACGGATTTTATGGTCGGTAGCTAACAGATACAAAACACCGATCACGCTCAGCGCCAGCAGTACCTCTTTCCAGAGCCGCAGAGCCGTGTAATGGCCGAATAAGCTAGAGCCCCAAACGGTCAGAAAAGCATGAAAGGGCATCAGCAATAGAATCACCATTGTCAGGCGGCTCACCCACGACAAAACCGTATACTTCAGCGCCGATGTCTTCATAATGCTACAATTCAGTATATATGAAGAACAACTCTTCGCTGGCGTATAACGTCTGCCTCATCATCGGTGACGCCCTGGCGATTACTGTGGCTTTTACGATTGCCTACATTCTGCGCGTAACCCTCAACCACCAGCCGCTCAGTGCCGATGTCGGATCGCATAGCTACATCACCATCCTGATCAGCCTACTGCCCTTCTGGATCCTGATCTTTGGCCTGCTCGGGCTGTACAACGCCCGGGTTTATGAAAAGCGTTTCAGTGAGCTGGGCCGCCTGCTTATCGGTACCTTTATCGGCATTCTGTTTGTCATTAGCTACAGCTACATCACCAATACTGTTATCTTCCCGGCCCGGTTGGTGACGGCCTACGGTTTCGGTCTGGCCTTTGTACTGGTGTTTCTGTTCCGCACCATTGCCCGGAGTCTGCGGCGCGAACTATTCGGCTTTGGCATCGGCATTAATAATGTCCTGCTGGTTGGCGATACCAAGGCCACCCAACGCCTGATTGATGCCCTGGAGAACACACCGGTCTCCGGCTACCGGGTGCTGGGCGTAGTGGGCGGCATTAAGCACGAACTTAAGAAAGACCGGCCTTATCAGCAATACAAGAGCTTTGCGGCGGCTGTTGGCCATCTCAAAGACCGCCAGCTGAATATGATTGTCCAGACCGAACTCTACGCCGACAGCGCCGGCAACGACGAGATTCTGACCTACGCCCAGGAAAACCATGTCGCCTACCGCTTTGTACCCGGTAACGGCGAACTGTTCGTAGGCAACATTGCGGTTGATTTGTTCCATGCCGTGCCGGTGATTGCCGTACACCAAACGCCACTGATCGGCTGGGGACAGGTCGTTAAGCGGGTGGCTGATCTGACCCTGGCCAGTCTTTTTCTAATTATCACCTCACCGATAATGCTGTTGGTGGCGCTGGCGATTAAGCTCAGTGACGGCGGTCCGGTCTTTTTCCGGCAGGTGCGGCTCAGCCGCTACGACACTAAGGTCAGGATTTTTAAGTTCCGCTCGCACCGGCGCAAATACAGCGGCCAGAGTCCCGAACAAGCCTTTGCCAAAATGGATCGGCCGGATTTGCTCAAACAATATCGAGCCAACGGCGACTGGCTGGCGGCCGACCCACGCGCCACGGCCATCGGCCGCTTTATCCGCCGCACCAGCATTGATGAACTGCCGCAACTTTTTAACGTCATCCGCGGCGATCTCAGCCTGGTTGGCCCGCGCGCCATACTGGCCTCGGAACTGGAGCAGTCCGCTCAAAAGAACCAGATCCTGAGTGTCAAATCCGGCCTGACCGGCCTGGCGCAGATTTCCGGAGTACGCGATCTGAACTTTGCCGAACGCCGCAAACTCGATCTGTACTATGTCCAGAACTGGAGTTTCTGGAGCGATATGGTCATTTTGGTTAAAACTTTCCGGGTGGTGCTGTTCCACAAGGGAACCCGCGGATGAAGGTGGCCATTGTTTGTGATTGGCTAACTGGCATCGGCGGCGCCGAGCGGGTGGTGCTGGAGCTTCACAAAATGCATCCTGAGGCACCGATTTACACCTCGCAGTACGACCCCAGCGCCATTACCTGGTTCGAAGACGCCGACATCCGCACTACCTGGCTGCAAAAACTACCCAAGAGCCTCAAAAAATTTCTGCCCCTACTGCGAGCCTGGGCCTTTAGCCGGCTCGACCTGAGTGAATATGATCTGGTAATTTCCTCCAGCGGTGCCGAAGCCAAGGGCGTAAAAACCGGGCCGAACACTACCCACATCTGCTACTGCCACGCTCCAACTCATTACTACTGGATACGTCACGACGAATATTTGCAAAACCCCGGCTTCGCCCGTGGCTTAAACTGGCTGGCTCGCTTGGGCCTCAAGCTCATGACCAACCCGTTAAGGCGCTGGGACCGCCGGGCCGCCAAACAACCGGACTACATTATCGCCAACTCCACTTACACCCAAGCCATGATCAAACGTTACTACAAGCGTGATTCAACCGTCATCCACCCGCCGGTCGAAACCGAGCGCTTCAAACTGCGTAGCAACGCCACGGCACTACGCCACGGCTTTGTAGTAGCCGGCCGCCAAACGCCCTACAAGCGCTTTGATCTGGCGATTGAGGCCTGTAAGACCATCAAACAACCGCTGATCGTGATCGGCGACGGTCCCGATCACAAACGGCTGGAAAAGCTGGCCGGCCGTAGTACTACCTTTCTGAGCAACGTTAACGACAACGACATTGTTGAACACTTCCAGACAGCACTGGGCTTTATCCTGCCCAACATGGACGACTTTGGCATCGTAGCCGTGGAGGCTCAAGCCGCCGGCACGCCGGTTATCGCTTATAATAAGGGTGGCGCGCAGGACTATGTCACACCGGGCAAAACCGGCCTGTTCTTTGATCGGCAAACAGTCAAAAACCTATCATCAACCCTGGAAACAGCCGCCGCCAAAAACTTCGATTACGAGGCCATCTCCAAGCACGCCGAGCTGTTTTCGACTGCCGCTTTTGGCAAAAGTATGCGAAGCTATATCAAACAACATCTAGCTGAAAGGTCTTAAACTAAATGTGCGGAATCGTTGGCTATATTGGTAATAAATCGGGCACCGACATCGTTATGAAGGGGCTGGAAGCCCTGGAATACCGTGGCTACGATTCGGCCGGTATCGCCCTGATCAACGGTGATAAAAGCCAGGTTTTCAAGCAGGTTGGCCGGGTCAGCGGCCTGGCTAAAGAAGTGGACGAAAAGGCCCCGGAAGCTCACTTGGTAATGGGCCACACCCGTTGGGCCACCCACGGAGGTGTCACCGTTCAGAACGCCCACCCCCAGGCCAACAACGATCAGACCATTTTTGTGGTGCACAACGGCATCATTGAAAACTTTGCCGAAATCCGCGCCAAACTGAAGGCCGAGGGTTACCATTTTGATTCGCAAACCGACACCGAGGTGGTGCCCAACCTGATCGACTTTTATCTTAAGCAACTGCCCTCGTTCGAAGACGCCTTTAAGGCCGCCCTGGGCGACGTGCGCGGCGCTTACTCCATCGTGGCCGTCTCCAGCAAAGAACCCGAAACGCTGTATGCCGCCCGCCTGTCCAGCCCGCTGGTTGTTGGCGTAGGCGACGGCGAAAACATTCTGGCTTCCGACCCTTCGGCCATCATGGAACACACCAAAAAGGTCATTTATCTGGAAGATTACGATGTGGCTGTTATCACCAAAGACAAGGTCAGCGTTCACAATCTAAAAGAAGGTAAACAGACTGAGCCCAAGGTTGAACTGCTGGACTTTGAAAACGAGCAGGCTCTGCTGGGCGACTACCCCAACTTTATGCTCAAAGAAATCTTTGAGGCGCCGGCAACCATCAAAACCGCCACCCTGGGCCGGGCCCGTGCCGATCAAGGCATCGTTAAGTTAGGCGGCCTGGAAAGCGTCCTGCGCCAGCTCAAACACGTCGACAGAATAGTCATCGTGGCCTGCGGCACCTCTTACTACGCCGGCCTGGTTGGAGAATATCTGATCGAGGAACTGGCCGGTGTCCCGGTGGAGGTCCACCTGGCCAGCGAGTTCAAATACCGTGACGAACCGTTTTCGCGCAGTACCGTGCTACTGGCAATCTCGCAATCCGGCGAAACCGCCGACACCATTGCCGCTCTCAAAAAAGTCGAAGATTACGGTGTGCTACGGCTAGGTATTGTCAACGCCGTGGGCAGTACCATAGCCCGCATGACCGATGCCGGTGTTTACTGCCACGCCGGACCCGAAAAAGCTGTGGCCAGCACCAAGGCCTTTATTGCCCAGGTAACCATATTAACGGAGATTGCCTTGCACCTGAGTGACGGCAAGCATAAATTGTTCAAGCCATTGCTAAAAGAACTCGGTGACCTGCCGGCCAAAGCCCAAGTCGTGCTCGACAGTGCCGAAGACATCAAAAAGATCGCCGAAAAATACGCCGACTATCGTGACTTCCTTTTCATTGGTCGCAACAATGCCTATCCCTCGGCTATGGAAGGCGCCCTAAAGCTCAAAGAGATCTCCTACGTACACGCCGAGGGCTACGCCGCCGGCGAAATGAAGCACGGCCCGCTAGCCATGATAGACGCCAACTTCCCGACCTTTGCCATCGCCACCAACTCGCAGCTACTCGAAAAAACCTGCAGCAACATCCAGGAAATCAAAGCTCGTAAAGGCCCGGTAGTGGCCATTGCCACTCAAGGCAATAAGACAATCAAAGACCTCTGCGACGACGTCATCTACATTCCGGCCACCTTGGAAGAAACCCAGCCCATCCTGCACGCCATCGCCACCCAGCTCTTCGCCTACTACATCGCCCAGCACAAAGGCCTGGATGTCGACCGGCCGCGCAACCTGGCTAAATCAGTTACTGTCGAGTAATAGTTATTAAAAATTGAATAAAAGCCGGAAATTTAATAGTCGTTTTTGTTGCTTTGTTGGATTATTGGACTAGATTATAATGACTTTAAGGATTAGGCCATGAAAAAAATCAGTTACGTTTCTTTCGACAGCTCCTCCAAGGAGTTCATTTTAAAGTCCCTCGGCAAGAACGTGGACGGCGAAGGCTTTATTGTGGAAGCCTCCACCAATAAACACGTTTTGACTCAAGACGGTGAGCCGTTACACATAGACGATTGGGGTGGCATCAGAAAAGGCTCTGAAATATTCTTTAAGAAAGACCTCCCCTCGGTTCTTGATGCAGTTAATCAAGCCACCGGGAGTAGCAATGGTTAGCGATGGGGTTAATCGCCGACCTGAAACTGTACCTAGCCGAAAAGCTTGACGTACACTTAACCGCTCTTAACAAGTCAAAAAAGCACGTTTTTAAGAACACCGTCAAGGCCAAAAAGGGTGCCACGGTTAACCAGAATGTGACCGTGCTCAATCTGGGTCAGGCCACTAAGCAAGAGAAAGAAGAAGCCCTTAAGCTGCTGGCCGACAGCTTTAAAAAGGGCGATGTGCTGTTCCTGGATGATGAGTCCAGACAGCTGGTGAGCAGTGTGGAGGCAGCCGAGAGCCGAGAGAGCGAAGGCAGCTTAGTAAACTTCTTCAGGGGCAAGCTAGCCACTAGAGACTGGCAGATACTCCGAACTGGACTTTATATAGAGTTTTTGGTCACGCAAGGCATACCTACTAAAGAAATTCGCGAGGGCGTAATCAGAAATCATGGTCTGCGCGGCAAGAATTTACTAAACCTGGCCGCCGCCGGCCATTTTACATCCCACATCAAACCTCTTTACGAAGAATTATCTAAAGCTCCGGGCTTTACCGACAACGTGTTTTATGAAGAGTTCGAAAGAATTCTAAAGGAGATGCCGTTCGCTATCTTCGTTAACAACACGATAACGCCCGATCAACTAACGGATATGATTAAAGAAAGAGCTGAAGCCGCAATGGCCTACTCTGTTGACCGCCGTAAAATCTACGTACACGCCTGGGGATCAAACGTCAGAACGGTGGACGTCTGCCTTGCCGGACTGGATAAAAAATATAAGATTACTGCCAGCAAGCGCATTGAGGTTATTGCCATCGTTGACGCTACTATAGAATTCTAGGGATTCTGCTGATTAAGCTAATCTTGTTGCTGACTTAGACGCTTGCTGGACTCGCCAACCTTTTGAGCAAGATCCTTGCGGGCTACCAGTAGCCCGTGGGGCGTATTAACCACCACCACATTATCCAACCCGATTACGGAGATAGGTTTCTGCTCGGCATTGTGAATGAATGAATTCTTAACTTCGTCGACGTCAATTTGGTCACCCTGAAGGTGATTGCCTTTACTGTCGCCGCCTACCGCTTTTGCTAAGTCATTGAAGGAGCCCAGATCCATCCAGTCAAAGGCCGCCGGCACAACCAAAAGATCAGGCACTTTTTCTATCAGTGCGTAGTCAATCGCAATAGCCTCAAACGACAAGTAGGTCTGCTCGTAGTTTTCGGGAGTGGCCGACAGTAGTTGCTGGTAATGACTTGCCAAGTCTGGTGCGTACTTCTTCATACTGTCTAAAAACGTAGCCAGAGAACCCAGAAAGTAACCGCCATTCCAAAGATAGTTACCGCCCTTCAGATAGGTTTTAGCCGTATCTGCGTCAGGCTTTTCTTTAAAGGATTGAACGTTGAACACCAGTGCCTTCTGAGCGTCAAGCAGAGCGCCCTTTTCGATGTAGCCAAAACCGCTTGAAGGTTCAGTAGGCTCAACTCCCACCAGTACAATTCTTTTTTCGCGCACCGCCACACGTTCCGCCAGTTGAAAGCTATGAGTAAAGCCGACGGTATCTCGTATGTAATGGTCGGCGTGCATGAAGGCTACGGCCTCATTATTATCGTCCTGCTTACTGATATGAGCCAGGGCGGCAATAATACAATTGGCCGTGCCACGGCGGGCCGGCTCTACAATAAAGGCCGCCTCGGGCAGATCAGGCAACTGTTCTTTAACAAGATCGATATGGCTGGCTTCTGAGGCTACGTAAATCTTATCTGTCAGGGCTTTAGCGCGGGCATAGGTTTGTTGCAACAGCGACAGTTCATCACCATTAATCCTAAGCAGATGCTTAGGATGGTCAGGCGTAGACAAAGGCCACAGCCGCGTGCCGGATCCACCGGCGATTATGACAACGATCATTGCTACACATTTTAACAGATGGTCAGCACAACGGAGGAAAGTCAGCTATAATATATCGAAAGTAAGGAGATCTGAATGAAAGTAAATCCGCAAATTTTCCGTGGCTACGACCTCCGTGGTTTAGTCGATAAAGACCTCAGCCCCGAGATAGCCCTCCACTTAGGGAAAGCCTACGGTACCTACCTGAGCCGTCAAGACATTCATACTGCAATCGTCAGTCGGGATTGCCGGGCGACTGGCCCCAGCTACAGCAAAGCAATATCAGAAGGCCTGCGCTGGGCCGGCATTGATGTGACCGACATCGGCATGCAACTAGTAGGTACCTTCTACTGGTCGCAGTATCATTTAAAAATCCCTGCCGGAGTTTACGTCAGCGCCTCTCACAACCCGCCGGAGTTTAACGGCTTTAAATTCGCCAATGGCTATTCTGAAACTTTGGTTAGTGATGGCATGCAACAGCTACGCCAAATGGTTGAAGATGAAGACTACGACCAAGGGAAAGCTGAAGGTTCTTTTAAAGAAGAAGACATCCGCCCAGCTTACTACGAAGATCTTACAAAGCGCCTGCCAATCACCAAACGCTTTAAGGTAGTAGTCGACCCGAGTTGCACCACAGCCGGCGACATTGCCCCTGAGATTTTACGCAAAGCCGGTTGCGAAGTAGTTGAGTACAACACAAATGTTGACTCTTCGTTCCCCCTGGGCGTGGCCGATCCGACCGAAACCCAGGTTGTTGAACGGTTACGTGACGAAGTACTGGAAAGCAAGGCCGATATTGGCTTCACTTACGATGCCGATGGTGACCGGATCGGTATTGTCGATGAAGCCGGTAATATTATCTGGAATGACGTACTGCTTGCCCTGTTCGCTATAGATGTTTTGCGCGACCACCCGGGCAGTAAAATTATGTTCAACACGCTGTGTTCAAAGGTTGTGCCGGAAACCATAGAACGCTCCGGCGGCATACCCTTTATGTGGCGCACCGGCCACTCTTTCTTAAAAAAGAAGAATCAGGAAGTCAAAGCTGTGTTTATCGGCGAATTATCCGGCCACTTTTTCTTTTCCAAGGATTTCTACAACCACGATGACGGCCTTTACTCAACACTTCGGTTGTTACAGGCTATTGAAAGATCCGGCCGTAAGTTATCTGAACTCATCGAAGAGATGCCACGTTATGTATCCAGCCCCGAGATCAAGGTCTTCTGTCCCGACGAAGAAAAGCAGACTGTCATTAAAGAGCTGGCACCTATACTGCACCAAAAATACCCTGAAGCTGAGGTCATTGATGACCAACGAGCCGGTGATGGTATCCGCTTAGAGCTTAAAGACGGTATGTTCGTAGTACGTTACTCACAGAATGGTCCTTACCTGACCATAAAGTTTGAAGCCAGGGATGAGGCCGGCTACGAAGCTTTGCGGCAGTCCATAAATGACATCTTGCACCAACTGCCGGAAATTGACTGGGAATCACCGATTAGCGCTAATGTCGAAGCTTTGACTCACAAAGCCTGATAACATCTTAGAACTGATATACTGTAACCATATGGGAAACCTACTAGCTTCCGCACAAATTTCCAGGCTTGATGAATCGATCTTTGTAGACAAAGGCAACGGAACCAAGGTCAATTATCGGATCTTTCCGGAGTTTGAGGTTCATGGCAACACCGTTGATGCTAATACTCAGCAAGAATGGCATCACCATACCAAGATCGAGGAAACTATTTACGTTACCGAAGGCGAACTGGTTGCGCTTTGGCTGGAAGGCGAAACGCACCACGAAGAAACCCTTCATACCGGCGATGTTATTCGGGTTGGTGCCAGTGTTCACACCTTTGCCAACCGTACCGAGCAACCGGCCAGCTTCGTAGTTTTTCGCTTTGTGCCCGACGGCACAGACAAACGCGAAATAATTAAAAACGATCGTTACGCCGACAAAGTTAGTGAGCCAGCCGTATGAAAATTGTTGTTACCGGCGGTGCCGGGTTTATTGGATCAAACTTTGTACGCTACATCTACCGTGAGCGGCCGGATTGGCATATAACCGTTTACGACAAGCTCACCTATGCCGGCAACAAAGCCAACATAGCCGGCCTGGACGAAAGCCGCGTTAGCTTCATACAGGCCGACATCTGCGATGAGGCCGCCATTGATGCCGCCGTGGCCGCTTGCGACGCCATCGTCCATTTTGCCGCCGAATCGCATAACGATAACTCCCTGCAGTCGCCGCGTCCCTTTTTAGACACCAATATAGTCGGCACTTACCAGATTCTGGAAGCCGTCCGTAAGCACGGCAAGCGCCTGCACCATATATCGACCGACGAAGTCTATGGCGACCTGGAGCTGGACGATCCCGCCAAGTTCACGCCTGACACGCCCTATAACCCTTCCAGCCCTTACTCCAGCACCAAGGCCGGCTCCGACCTGCTGGTGCGCGCCTGGGTACGCAGCTTTGGCGTGCAGGCCACCATTAGCAACTGCTCCAACAATTACGGCCCCTACCAGCACGTCGAAAAGTTCATTCCCCGCCAGATTACTGAGATTCTGGAAGGCCGCAAGCCCAAACTTTACGGTACCGGCGAAAACATCCGCGACTGGATCCACACCGAAGACCACTCTTCGGGCGTCCTGGCAATTCTCGAAAAGGGCAAGATCGGTGAAACTTACCTGATCGGTGCCGACGGTGAAAAGAACAATAAAGAGGTGGTTGAGATGATCTTGGAGTTAATGGGCAAGGATTCTGCCGACTACGACCACGTTAACGACCGCCCTGGTCATGACCTGCGCTACGCTATTGATGCCAGCAAACTAAAATCAGAATTAGGCTGGCAGGCAAAATACACCGATTTCCGCCAAGGGCTAGCCGACACCGTTGAGTGGTACAAGCAAAATGCCGATTGGTGGCAGCCACAAAAGGCCAAAACCGAATCTAAGTACAAGGAGCTGGGAAGATAATGTCCGACCAATTAGCCGTCCGCCCGATTGAAGCCATACCCGGCATGTTTGTAGTCGATTTGATCCTGCACGGCGATAGCCGTGGTTGGTTCAAAGAAAACTACCAGCGCGAAAAGCTGGAAGCCCTGGGTCTGCCGCACTTTGAAGCTGTCCAGAATAACTTTTCTTATAATGCCGAAACCGGCGTTATACGGGGGCTTCACGCCGAGCCCTGGGAAAAGTACATCTCCATGGCCTACGGTAAGGTTTTTGGTGCTTGGGTAGACCTGCGCAAAGGCGACAGCTTTGGCAAGGTCTTTACTATGGAGATTACGCCCGAAGTAGCCGTGTTTGTGCCGCGTGGTGTCGCCAACGGCTACCAAACCCTGGAAGATAATGTTACCTACACCTACCTGGTTAGTGCCCACTGGTCGGCCGATGCCCAATACGCGTCGCTTAACTTGTACGATCCGGCACTGGGCATAAACTGGCCGATTGGCCAAGACAAGGCCATTATTTCCGAAAAAGATCCGCTTAACCCAATGCTGGCAGACGTCCAGCCGATGGAATTTTAGCTATGGATGATTCATCTATTCTAATCATCGGCGCCAACGGTCAACTAGGCAAAGCTTTGCAGACCCGTTACCCCGGTGCTGTCGCTGTAGACAGCGATAAACTGGATATTACGAATGTAGATGCTATCTATCATTTTGATTGGAGCAATGTCAAAACAGTCATTAATGCGGCCGCCTACACCAACGTTGATGGCGCCGAAACACCCGAAGGGCGAATACTGGCCTGGCGAATTAATTCTGTTGGAGCAGCAAATTTAGCACGAGTTGCCATAGGCCGCGACATTCAAATAGTACATGTATCAACCGACTACGTGTTCGACGGCCAACAGGCCGAGCACACCGAGGACGAACCATTCTCACCGCTCGGCGTTTACGCCCAGTCTAAAGCCGCCGGCGACATTGCCGTCAGCCTGGCGTCAAAGCATTACATACTGCGCACCAGCTGGGTGATCGGCGACGGCCCAAACTTTGTACGCACCATGCTGGAGCTCGGTCAAAAAGGTGTCGCGCCCACAGTGGTAGCAGACCAAGTCGGCCGGTTAACTTTTACCAGTCAACTCGTGAACGCTATCGATCACCTGCTAACTAAGCAAGCGGAATTTGGAACCTACAATGTCAGCAACGGCGGCCAACCAGCCAGCTGGGCCGACATTACGCGCACTATTTTCAAACAAGCCGAATACGACTTGACAGTCACAGACACCACCACGTCCGAATATTTTGCTGGCAAGCCGGGCATTGCTCCAAGGCCACTGCAAAGCACCTTGGCGCTCGATAAACTACAGGCCACAGGTTTTACGCCAACCGATTGGCGATCTGATCTAGAAAACTACATAGGCAACCAGCATGTTAATTAACACCCTAAGTATTGACTTATTGACCTTATTGGAGTATATTAGGAACTATCAACGCCTCACCCTGTGCGCAAGCCCGGTGAGGTTTTTTTATAGGACACAGTCATGTCACAAGTAACACTCTTTATTGACGGCGAAAATTTTCTTCATAAAATCGAAGAAGTTATAACAGATGAAAAAATTGGTTCACGCTCCGCTTCAAGCATTGACATTAGAAAACTAATAGCTAGTGCCTTGCCAGCATTGGCCGTAAATCAGGTTAACTTTTATGCAGCCAAGCTACACTATCATGAAGAAACAACTAGTAAATCCAAAAAGTTAATTGCAACTCAGCGTAAGTTACGAAACCTCCTTGTAACTCAGGGAGTGGAGTTTATTCTGGCTGGTAATGTTCGCGCTCAAAAGATTGGAAGCGGAGCAACAGCCCGCGTTATATTTCGAGAAAAAGGTGTTGATGTGAGGCTGGCGGTTGATATGGTCGCACTGGCCTGTGATAAAAAGCTCAAAACTGCCATCCTGTGCAGTTCTGATTCAGATTTACAGCCAGCAGTCAGCGAATTAAAACGCCGTGGAGTAGAAGTTGTATATCTTGGGTTTGAGGCAAGGCCTAACAAAGGTCTGGCGTTCACATGTGATCGTACAATTTTGTTTCGAAACAA
>Ga0210006_1001806_pt1 | contig 14465 bp, 11 predicted proteins | sample CryGey02umfilter_2_FD_185452 | JGI IMG/M metagenome (GOLD analysis project Ga0210006, IMG submission 185452) | Groundwater microbial communities from aquifer in Utah, USA - Crystal Geyser 4/10/14 0.2 um filter (SPAdes) (version 3) | ecosystem: Environmental > Aquatic > Deep subsurface >... | reverse complement strand
GGATGATATCCAAACGTTTGTTTTTAGCCCCGCATTCGCGGGGCTTTCGCTCGAAGGGTTGAAAATTTCGTAACAACGCCGTATTTTTCAGAGGTTCCTTCTTATTGTGTGAGGCGTTTGAATTCTTTGAGAGCGGTTTCTAATTGGGGATCTTTTCCGGCTTGGATGTCTGCTTTTGTAAAATCAACTAAAATGGAGGGAGTGATCCCGATTTCATTGATACTGGTTTGATTGGGGCTTTGCCATTCAGCAATGGTGAGTTTGAGGCTGGAGCCATCTTTATAATCAATCACTTCTTGAACGGTTCCTTTCCCATAGCTGGTTTGTCCAATTAAGAGAGCGTTGTTTTGTTCGGAAAGGGTGAGTGCCATGATTTCAGAGGCAGAGGCACTGTTTTCATTGATGAGAATTACAATGGGATAGTCTTTCCATTCGCTTTTTCCTCTTGAAGGGTGAATTTCCAATTCATTGGGGCCTTTTTTAATGAGCAATAGTGGGTCGTCATAGGGAATGAAATGTCCTAAAATGGATTTTACACTTTCCAAATAACCTCCTGGATTGCTTCGCAAATCAAAAATAAATCCCTTAAAGTTAGGGTTTTCTACAATCAATCCATTGATGGTCTGAGTGAAGTCAATGAAGCTGAATTCAGTGAAAAGATTGATGTCCACGTAAATGGCATCGCCCATGAGTTCTCCCTTGGTGTAGCCTATATTGATGGTGTCTCGAGTGATTGTGAAGCTGTGGGTTTTTCCATTTCTATCAATGGTGAGAATGACATTGGTTCCGATTTCTCCGCGGATCTGTTGAACCATTTCTATGGCAGATTGTCCAAGTACGTCTTTTCCATCAATGCCAATGATGCGATCATTGGGGAGAAGGCCTATTTTTTCAGCAGGGGAGTCAATTAAAAGGCTACGGATGATTACAATTCCATCTTCTTCTGAAACCTCCGCTCCAATACCCCCGAATTCTCCTTCCAGATAGTTGTCAAAGTTAGTGGTTTCCGGTGGATCAAAAAACACACTATAAGGATCGTCTAGTCCGGTGACCATGCCTTTGATGGCATCGTAAATCAAAGTTTCGTCGGTAAATGAAGTTTCAATGGGGTTGAAATGTTTTTCATGAATTTGATTCCACACATCTGCTAAAATATCCAAATGAGGAATGTCGCTCTGTAATCCATTGTCAATGAGTTGTCCTTCCAGTTCAGCGGCTCCATCGAAAATTTGTGTTCCAAGTAGATAAACATCTGTGTTGTAAATGAGGCTGGCAGCTTCTCCTCGTGTGAGTTTTTTGAGTGGATGAAAGTATTGGTTGGTGGGATCAAGCGGTTTGATCAGCCCATATTGCGTGCCATACATTACAATAGGAGCAAACCATGTGTCGTAGCGTACGTCTCGGAAATTAAGTGGCCATGTTTCTTTGGCAATGTGGCGTGGCAGGGGGAGTCCCAGCATGTTTAACACATACCGCGTGCCTTCGACGCGAGTGATGGAATCATGAGGATTCAATAGTGTGTTTGAATTTAATAATCCCGCTTCCCAGGCGCGTTGAATGCTGGATGCAAACCATGCGTTTTGAGGGACGTCCTTATAGGGGTAGGTGAATCGGGTGGAGGTATTTTCTGTGGGGGTGCTTTGATTGGTGATGAGTATTTTCAAAAATTCCGCTCTAGTGATGGGTTGATCCGGGCGAAATTCATTGTCATTGTATCCTTGAATGATCTCTTTGGCTTTGAGATAGTGGATGGCTTTGCTGTAGGGGCCTTCGATATCTGTAAATCCGTTTTGTGCGTGCGCAAAAGGAATTTGGGATTGACTGACCAGAAGGGTCACGCTGATTAGAAAATTGAGTGTGATTCGTTTCATAGTGAGCCCTATTGTAGCGGCTTCGACGTTGGACACAAGATTTCATTTGGTTTGAATTGCACCTTAACCTTAAAAGTGGTATAATATATTGAGAAAATAATTAATCTTTCTTTGATGAGCTCTCCCGCTTCCGAGTCATTGTCAAAAATAACCCTTGGGCTTTCGGTGGTGGTGGTGATGATGGTGTTAGCATTGGGGACTTTTTTGCTTTCAGTGTGGGGAGACTCCGGTTATCAAGGTGGGCCTGAAAAGTGGCCTGATCAAATTGAATATTTAGTGGGAGCAGGTGTGGACGTACGTGATGCTTTAGATGTGACTTCTGAGTGGTTTCCTTTGAAGGCGGATTATCCCCTTATGGAGGGGACTTCTTTTATGACGGATGATTCCAATGAATTGGGAATTTTGTTTGAAGGAGGTGATCTGATTCGATTGTTGCCTAATACAGAGGTTGTTTTTGATGAGGTGGATTTGAGCGCACGTCCGATTATGCTTCGAGCTCATCTTGTTTCCGGAGAGGTTTGGATGAGCAATCTTCAAGATATTATGGACATTGAGTTAATCACCGATCGGATGAAGGTTCAACCTAGGAATGCTGCTACTTTTGTGAGATTGAATGACGGTGAAGTCACAGTATTTTCCTCTTATCATCCTACTCGTGTCTCATTTCTTTCCGATGAAGTTCCAGTAGTGGTTCTTAATGATTATTTGCTCACTGAATCTCATCGAGTGATTATTAGAGAATCGTCTTTGGATGCGTCTTTGAGTGAGTTGCGTTATACCAAATTAACCAAAGAATATCCTTTTGAGTTTGTGGAAATGGCTGAATGGGAGAAATTATGGACAACGTCGCTTCAAGCGGATTTGGATCGATTGGATGAAGGATTTCTTGTCTTTTCTTCAGAGTTGAGACGCACCGGTAGGGTTGGTTCATCTGAAGGATCTATTTCTTATAGAATTGGGAAAGGTTATAAAAAGCTTCGTTCGTGGTTGACTTTTGATAAGTCATATTTGAGTGAAGTGGAAGAGTCAGATGATTTGGATGTTTTGTATCAGGCACTTTACCTTATTTCAGAAGATCGTGATGCAGAGGCGTTGGAACGATTGAATCGATTTCAGGCTATGGGGGAGACATTTGATTCAACGGAGAATATTGAGAATTTAATTCGAATTTTCCGTGCAGTGGAATGGGGCAATGAGTTTTACCCTGTAAAAAATCTTTTGCGTGACATTCAACTCAGGGCTGCTTCTCCGGAAGATCAGCGTTTGATGGCTTTGGAATTTTTGAGAGATCGTTTGAATGAAGTTTATGATGTGTTGGATTTGGGTGAACGATCCAATGCCAAGGCGGCGCTTGCTGATTACAATCAAGAGTGGACTTTGTTTATGAATTCATCTGGTTCCGAATTGGTTGATTTGGTGCAACGTCTTACAGAAGAACGACAAATTCTCCAAAATTTGCTTTTCCGTGAAGATACTTTTTATTCTTTGGATTCTTATACGGTGTTGGGTGCTTTGGAACAGCGTATTTTGAATTTAACAGCTCAGGATTTTGATTTAAATGAAGAGCGATTGGCATTTATCCAAGATAAGATTCGAGTGTTGACACATTTGGTGACTTTGATTGATAAAAAAGGAGTGAGTGTGAAAGAGGGAGTGGCATTGGGCACTCGATTGTTGGAGGATGCTGATGTGTTGATGGCATCGGTTAGTCAGGATGTGGCTGTGACTGAATTTTTCATTCAACGTCTTGCTGAATTGAAGCAACAATTTGAATTTATTAAGTCTCCGGAATTTACTTTGGGAGAAGGTTCATTTGAAGTACGTTTGGCTGATTATTTGGCAAAAGAAAGTGCGTTGGATGATTTGTCCGCGTATGTGAATGGGTTGGTGCCGGTTGCAACTATGGCTGGTGATGCTTTGAGTTTTGAAGAAGCACTTGCAGAAGCGGAAACGGCATTGCGTCGTGCTCAAATTGCGTTTGATTCTTTGTCGGTTATTCCACGCAAAGATCAGGATTATCGTTTGTTTCGTATCGAAGGAGGTCATGTTGGAGAAATTATGTTTGAAGGAAATTATGATCGTTTGTCTGAACTTGTGTATGACTTGAGTGTGAATGGTGAGGCATTTTCTTCAGGAATTAAAGTGAGAAATTTTGTGCAAGTGGTTACGGAAGCTTTGAGTGCGGAATTTGAGCGTTTTGGGGAAGGTGGAGGTTCGGACGACGTGATGGTGAGAGAGGTGGTGGTGGTGTCTCCGGTGGAGAAGTTGGCGTTGGAATTGGCGATTAAAAATATTGAGGAAGCCACTCAGTTGACACTTAAATCTGGGGCCGTGACGATTGTGTCTTTGGATGATGATTTGTTTAATGTGGTTTTGGACATTCCTTTGAGAAGCGGAATGGTGGTTGTTACGTTTGTTTATAATATGAAATCCGGAGAAGTCTCGGAGGTTATTGCGGTACGTAATATGGTGACACTTTCTGTGGCGGTCACTTCCATTCAACAATTGCAGTCGGACGTTGAGGCGGCAATGCTTCAATATGAGGCGAATCTTGCGACTCAATCTGAAAATTCATCTCTTTAAAAAGCTTCTTTGCACGACGTTGGCGTTTGTGTTAATGTTTTCGCCGTACAAAAAATCATTAATTCGGATTGTTTTATGACGAAATCCACTCATGTTGAAGGAGCTTATGATGCCGAGCAGATCCAGGTTTTAGAAGGTTTGGAGGCGGTGCGTCGACGGCCTGGTATGTATATTGGGACAACGGATGTGGCCGGTCTTCATCATTTGATTTGGGAGGTTGTGGACAATTCGATTGATGAGGCCATGGCCGGATATTGTAAAAATATTGTGGTTACTTTGCATAAAGATGGGTCTGCTTCCGTTTCTGATGATGGACGTGGTATCCCCGTAGATAAACATTCAAAAACCGGTAAGTCTGCGCTTGAAACCGTGCTCACGGTGTTGCATGCCGGAGGTAAGTTTGGAGGTGGTGGATATAAAGTATCCGGAGGACTTCATGGAGTGGGTGTGTCCGTGGTCAATGCCTTGTCAACTCGATTGGAGGCAGAAGTATTACGCGATGGAAAACGTTATGTTCAATCGTATGATATGGGAGTGGCTAAAGAAGAAATTAAGGTGGATGGAACCTCGGATCATACGGGGACGATGATTCGTTTTTGGGCGGATGAAAAAGTTTTTGAGACCATTGAGTTTGATTTTCAAACCATTGTGAATCGCATGCGACAACAGGCGTATTTGACTAAGGGTGTCAGTATTAAGGTGATTGATGAACGACAGGGTGAGCCTGATAAATATCGTTTTTATTTTGAAGGAGGCATTATGTCTTATGTGCGTCATTTGAATAAAGGAAAAGAACCAATAGGTGAAGTGATTTATTTGGAGCGCGAAGCAGATGAAGGATTGATTGAAATTGCTATGCAGTATACTCAGAGTTTTCAGGAGCATGTATTCACGTTTGCCAATACAATTCATACGCCGGAAGGTGGGATGCATCTCACCGGGTTTAAATCCGCGTTGACGCGTGTGATCAATACGTATGGACGTGCGAATGGATTCATTAAAGAAAAAGATGTTAATCTGGTATCAGAAGATGTGCGTGAAGGTTTGACCGTGGTTATTTCCGTGAAATTAGCTGATCCTCAGTTTGAAGGTCAGACGAAGAGTAAGTTGGGAAATCCTGAGATGAGAACTGCGGTGGAAACCGTGTTTGGAGAAGCTTTCTCTGAGTATTTGGAAGAAAACCCCAATGAAGGTAAGAATATTTTTGGGAAATGTGCGTTGGCGGCACGCGCTCGCCTGGCGGCTCGCGCAGCTCGGGATACGGTCATTCGTAAAGGCGCGCTCGAAGGTATGACATTGCCGGGTAAGTTGGCGGACTGTTCTTCTAAGGACCCTGCCAATTCTGAATTGTTCATTGTTGAGGGTGATTCTGCCGGAGGTTCAGCGAAACAAGGTCGTAATCGAGAATATCAGGCTATTTTGCCACTTAGAGGTAAGATTTTGAATGTGGAACACGCTCGTATGGATCGTATTTTGGGTAATAATGAAATTAAATCTTTGGTGATTGCCATGGGAGTTGGAATTGGAGAATTTTTTGAGATTGGGAAGCTTCGTTATGAACGCATTGTGATCATGACAGATGCTGATGTGGATGGTGCGCACATTCGTACGTTGCTTTTGACGCTCTTTTATCGCTATTTCTTACCTTTGATTGAAAGTGGTTTTGTGTACATTGCACAACCTCCGTTGTTTAAATTGGCTCAAGGAAAGCGCACAGAATATGCGTTTTCTGATGATCAACGAGATGAATTGCTTAAAACATTTACAGGTGAATCTAAGGTGAATATTCAACGTTATAAAGGTTTGGGAGAAATGAATCCTCAGCAATTATGGGAAACCACCATGGATCCGGAAACTCGTACATTGGTGCGTGTGACCATAGGAGATGCGGAGCGCGCGGACCGTGTGTTTGACACACTCATGGGGTCGGAAGTGGCTCCACGCAAGAAGTTCATTCAGACCCATGCAAAGAAAGTGAGAAACTTGGATATTTAGGACTCTTAGGGTTTTTGGCTTTCCTTAGCCACCTTCCCATATTCCATTAAATATTTTGTCCCAAACCTGTTGACGTGGGGTATTTTTCCATGTAAAATGATTAGATTTAATAAATATTCTCATTATGAATTCGTCGCTCCAATTTATTGATTTGGGTACACTGAAGGATTTTTCGAAGCGGTTTAAGGCCTTACAGGATCGTGTGTCAAATCGGTTGTTTCGATTTTCCGAAATGCAGGAGCATGCGGGATTTTGGCTGTTTGAAGACGAAGATGATGAAGAAATCGTGGGTGGAATTTTGCAAATCAATGGGGGGCATGTGTATGCGATTAGTCAGGATGTGGCAAATTTAGTGGGAGAATCATTTTCTCGGGCTTGACTTTACGTATTTGGCTCCTTATACTCCTCCCGTCTTATTATTTTATTGAAAGAGATTTTCATGATTCGTGTTTGGAAAAACAGTAAAGAATCATTCGAGCGATTTTTGTCTCGCTTTGATCAATCGGTCCAACGTTCTCGTTTGGTGCGTGTTTTACGTAAACGTAGGTATCTTGAAAAAGAACCGAACAAGCGTAAGGTTCGTGCGGCCGCTTTGAAGCGTGAGCATTATCGTGCAGAACGCGAACGACGTAAATTTTACTAAATTTTTTATGGGCGCTGTCTTGGTTGACGACTGTCTTCGAGGAGCCCACAGTTTGGGGAAGCGTTTGGAATCCGAATTGTTGTTGGGGCGGGTTTTAAAAATGTCTCGTGAATCATTGTTTGCGCATCCTGAATGTTTATTGAGTGAGGATGAGTGGAATGAGTATGATTTGTTGTGGAAACGGGTAAAAGCGGGAGAGCCAATTGCCTATATTTTGGGGCAAAAGGAATTTTTTGGTTTGGATTTTAAGGTTGATGCGCGTGTGTTGATTCCAAGGCCGGAAACCGAGCATTTGGTGGAAGCGGTGTTGGATTTGGTGAAAGAGGTAGAAAATCCGCGGATTTTAGATGTGGGGACCGGGTCGGGAGCGATTGCTTTGGCATTGGCACATACATTGCCTCAGGCACGTGTGTGGGCTAGTGATGTGTCGGGCGCTGCATTGGAGGTGGCGCGTGAGAATGCATTGCATTTGAATTGTGAACGAGTTGAATTTTTTGAATCTGATGTATTGTCACATTTGGAATGGGAGTCATGGGATTTGGATGTTTTGGTGGCGAATTTGCCTTACATAGGAACGGAAATATTTGATTTTGTGGAAAAATCAGTTAAAGAGTATGAACCGCATGGGGCATTGTTCGGGGGAGTGGATGGGCTTGAATTGTATGCTCAATTATTTGAACAAATAAAGTGTTCAATAACGGGAGTAAAACCAAGATGGATTTTGGGTGAATTTGGGGCACTTCAACAGGAAGCAATGGCCACACTCATTGCACGATTTTTCCCCTTGTCGTCGGTGACGTTTCATCAGGATTTGGCTGGTCTGGATCGATTTTTTATCCTAAGGAACCTCTGAAAAATACACCGATGACTGCAATTTTCCCCATTTGGCTACAAATAATTCAGACCTCCTCATCGTATCGTAACCTTATACGACTTTGTCGGCCTTCATTATTTTCGCTCAAATGGTTGAAAATTTCGTAACAACGCCGTATTTTTCAGAGGTTCCCTAAACTTAAACCATGCTTGATAAATTAAAAAAATTCTACGACGAACTTCAGGAGGTGGAAGAGGAAATGATAAAGTCCGAGGTTGTCTCAGATCAGTCAAAGTATCAGCCTTTGGTTCGGAAGCGTATTCAATTGCAACCTCGAGCTAAGGTGTATTTACGTTTGAAACAAATTCAAGATACGATCATTGAAGCAAAGTCTATGTTGGAGGAATTGCCAGATCCGGCAACGCGGGATTTTCTTGAAGAGGAGTTGGAGCGAGCGGAGAATGAGAAAGAAGCGGTGCTTCAGGAGGCTCGTGTGGCATTGCTTCCGGTGGATCCCAAGGATGTTAAGAATTGTATTGTAGAAATTCGTGCCGGAGCCGGTGGGGATGAAGCCGCGTTGTTTGGAGAAGAGTTGTCCCGCATGTATTTGCGATTTATTGAAGGAAAAGGGTATAAATGTGAATTGATTGATCGAAGCGACAATAGTGGAGGAGGAGTGAGAGAAGTTATTTTTAAAGCGGAAGGTCCGGGGGCGTATGGTTTGATGAAGTATGAAAGTGGTGTTCATAGGGTTCAGAGGATTCCTACTACCGAAAGCCAAGGGCGGGTGCATACTTCGACGGCTACGGTGGCAGTGTTGCCTGAAGCAGAAGAAGTGGACATTGAAATTGCAGAGGCTGATTTGCGAGTGGATGTGTATCGAGCCAGTGGGAATGGGGGTCAATCTGTGAATACAACGGATTCAGCTGTGCGTATCACGCATATCCCCACCGGTTTGGTTGTTACGTGCCAAGATGAAAAATCTCAGCTTAAAAATAAGCATAAGGCCATGGGAGTGCTTCGGGCGCGTTTGTACGCGTTGGAAGAAGAAAAACGAATGAATGAATTGGGAGAAGCTCGGTTGTCACAGATTGGAACGGGAGATCGTTCAGAAAAAATTCGAACGTATAATTTTCCGCAAGATCGTGTGACAGATCATCGTATCAAAGAAAGTTGGAGTAATTTGCCCGGGATCATGGCTGGGGAAATCGATACTATTATGGAAGCGTTGAAAAAGGCGGATCAAGAGCGTATGTTGGCGGAGGCGTGATGGTTTTTTTTATAAATATAAACCCCATTTATAATGTCATTATTATCAAAAGTGGCTCCGGATTTTACTTTGTCTGACCAAGAAGGAAATGATTGTTCTTTAAGTAATTATCGAGGACAAAAGGTGTTGCTTTATTTTTATCCTAAAGATATGACACCGGGATGTACCACCGAAGCTCAATGTTTTCGGGATCGGATGAATGAGTTGGGTGCTGCTAATGTTCAAGTTTTAGGTGTGAGTGTGGATGACATGATGAGTCATAAAAAATTTGCTGAAAAATATCAGCTTAATTTCCCATTGTTGGCGGATGTGGATAAAAAAGTGGTGAATGCGTATGGCGTGTGGGGCGAACGAAGTTTTATGGGGAAAAAATATATGGGCATTCAACGTGATTCGTTTTTGATTGATGAAAACGGGGTGGTGGTTAAGCATTATGAAAATGTTAAGCCGTCCACCCATGTGGATGAGGTTGTGGCTGATGTTACGAGTGGAGAATTATTTTAGTGCTTCCTATTTTAAGTCAGGGTCGATTTGATGTCCTCCTAAGCTTTTTTTCCGTTTGAGCGCGGCTTTTATGATGGCCTCAGCTGTGAGGAGCATGTTTTCATTTTCTTTTTCCGGGACATTGAGGGTTTTTGAGATGGGCAATTTGGTTTGAAGCGCTTGAATTTGTTTGAGTGCGTGAGTTAGTCCCTGAGGTGTGCGTAGGATTCCAACATTTTCCCATAGGATGTTTTGAAGTTGAGTGCGCATGCGACGAAGTTTTTGCCAGGATGTGCTGTTTGGTTTTTTGTAGGTGAGTTTATTGAAATGGGGGAGTTTGGAAGGAAGGCGGCGTGATTTGGCTTTTTTGAGAATTTGATTGCTAAAAACCAGGGCTTCCAGAAGAGAATTGGAGGCAAGGCGGTTGGCTCCGTGCACGCCGGTCCAGGTCACTTCTCCGAAGGCATAGAGTCCTTCGATGTTGGTTTCTCCATGGAGATTGGTGATGAGGCCGCCACAGTGATAATGAGCGGCAGGGGAGATGGGGATGAGGTTTTTGGTGAGATCCAGTCCATAGGATTTGCATTTTTGATATATGGTGGGAAATCGAAGTTTGATGTCTTTTTTATTTAGATGTCGAAGGTCAAGGAAGGCCCCGCCTTCCAGGTCTTGTTGAAATACCTCTCGGGCGACAATGTCGCGCGGGGCTAGTTCGGCGAGCGGATGTTTTTTGAGCATGAAACGGTGGCCTTTTTTATTGCATAAATAGGCGCCTTCGCCTCGGAGTGCTTCACTGAGTAGAAATTTGGTGCGTCCTCCGACTTTAAGAGCAGTGGGATGAAACTGAATAAATTCCATGTCACGTGTTTTGAGTCCAACGCGGAGTCCCATTCCAATCCCGTCTCCGGTGGAAATAATGGGATTTGTGGTGTAGCGGTATACTTGGCCCACTCCGCCGGTAGCCAGAACGGTATTGGCGGCAAATAGGTTGATGGTTTGGTCGTTGTGAATGACTTGAACGCCATAGCATTTTTCATTTTTAACCAGTAAATCAATGGCAAATGTGTATTCCCATATGGTGATATTGGGATGCTGAGTGGCTTGTTTTACCAGTGCGGATTCAATGTCTCGCCCGGTATAGTCTCCGACAAAGGCGATGCGGCGTTTTCCGTGGCCTCCTTCTTTGGTTAGGAGCAGTTTCCCATGTTCATCTGTGGCAAAAGGAACCCCGATTTCAATGAGTTTCATGATGGCGTCTGTGCTGTGTTTTACCATGAATTCAACCGCACTTTTTTTATTGTGGTGTGCTCCGGCCACCATGGTGTCATGAACGTGTTGTTTGATGTCATCGGTTTTATCAAGTACGGCGGCAATGCCTCCCTGAGCTCGATTGGTACTGGAATTGGCAGTGCGTTTTTTAGTTACAATTAAAACTTTGCCATAGGCGGCCGCATTGAGAGCAAAGTTGAGTCCGGCAATGCCTGACCCTATGACAATGGTATGAAGTTTCATAGATCCAGCTTAGGGTGTTCACGTAATTTGTCCAGGAGGAGATGATGAGATGGCCAGTTTGAAGTGTCATGAACGAGGTCGGCCAGTGCATGATAGCGTTCTTTGCGTTCTTCCCAGATTTCAGTCAGTTCTTCTATGGCGGATTTATTTCCGGTTAATGAAGGTCGTTCATAACTGTTTTCAAGGTATTTTTTGAGTGTTTCAAGGTCGCAGGTGAGGAGGACAATGACGCCACTGTTTTTAAGAGTTTCGGCACTTTCTGGGTCCATTAAAGTGCCGCCGCCTGTGGAAATGATGGTTCGAGTGGTTTGTGCGGCGGCGTGCGCAATCTTTTTTTCTTTATCTCGGAATTCCTCCCAGCTATGTTCATCAACAAAATTATGTACGCTCGTGTTAAAGTTTTTCTCAAATTCTTGATCTAAATCAATCCATTCCCACTTAATTTCTTGAGCGATTTTTTGTCCGAGGGTGGTTTTTCCTGTGCCGCGCATTCCGGTTAAAATGATATTCATAAGGAGAGTTTTTTTAAGTCTTTCCAGAAATCGGGATAGGTTTTGCTAACGCAGTTTGGGTTTTGAATGATTAGGTTGGGTAGAACCGTTTGAGCCATGCCAAAACACATGGCCATGCGGTGATCATTGTAGGTTTCAATGGTGGCTCCATGTAGGGTGGAGCGATTTCCGTGAAGGGTGATGGAATGATCTGTGGTGGATACGAGGGCGCCAATTTTTCTTAGTTCAGTGCTCAGCGCCATGAGGCGGTCGGATTCTTTGAGTTTTAGGTTATGAAGTCCGGTGAGGGTGGTGGGGCCATCGGCAAAAGCAGCGATCACGGCTAAAGTCATGGCACCATCCGGAAAATCATTGGCATCCAAAAAGTTGAGTGGTTTTAATACGCGTGGTCCTTGGATGAAGATGCCTTCTTTCATTTCCTTTATAGTGCATCCCATGTCTTCCAATGCTTTTAGTACTTTGATGTCCGGTTGGAGGGTGGTGCGTTTTAAATGAGTTACCATGCATTTTTTCCCTGTGAGGGCGGCTATCCCAAAAAAATAACCCGCACTGGAAGCATCAGCTTCAATGTTTATGGTTTGAGGGAAGTAGGATTGCGGAAGGACCTTGTATGAGTGGTGTTGATTGTTTTGGATATTTAGAATGCCAAATTCCTTCATGAGTTGGATGGTTAAATCCACATAAGGTTTGGACGTGAGTTTGTCATCCAGTGTGAGGGTAAGGCCGTGGGGGAGGAGTGGTCCCAGCATTAGAAGAGCGGAAACATACTGACTGCTTTGTTGACCGGAAAGGTGTGTGTTTGATCCTGTTAGCGGTCCTTCCTTGATGGTGAGAGGGGGACATCCGGTGTTGCATTGGATGTGCGCGCCCAATGTCGCGAGTGCTTCTAAAAGATCTTTCAGCGGGCGCGCCCTCATACGCTCATTTCCTTCAATGGTTGTTTCAAAGGGCTGATGGGCTAAGATCGCGGTTAAAAATCGTACGGCTGTGCCCGCATTCTCCAGTTGAAGCGGGGAGTGGGGTGGTTGGAATTTTCCAGCTCCCATGATGGTTAACGTGGTCCCATTTTCTTTAATGGTTACACCCAATTCTTTTAAGGCGGCTATCATGACGTGGGTGTCGTCGCTCAGCAGTATGTTGTGAATCGTGCTTTTCCCTTTGGCGAGTGCTGCCAAAAGCAGGGCGCGATTGGTGAGGCTTTTAGATCCCGGTACGGTGATGGTTGCGGTCATAGCACGTTTTTTACTTCTTGAACCTGAATATCGCGGACAATGATGGGTTTCCCCGGACGTTTTAATAGGGTGAATGTGAACGTATCTCCTTTGTTTTTTTTATCGAATTTGAGTGCTTTTAATATGGGATTACGGTCGATTTTTTCCGGAATGATGGTGGGAAGTTTGAGGGATTTTAGAATTTCTTCAATGGCTTCGCATTGTTTGGGTTTCATTAATTTTCGATCCACTGCCAAGCGATTTTCCAGGTTGATCCCAATGGCCACGGCTTGTCCGTGATTGAGTTGGTAGTGACTGGCGTGTTCAATGGCGTGTCCAATGCTGTGTCCGTAGTTAAGGATCATGCGTAAGTTTTTTTCATAGGTGTCACGTTGAATCACACGTATTTTTACTTTACAGGAGCGAATCAAGAGTTTGGTGAGAATAGTGGTGTGCCCTTCGGCGGCTTTTTCAGGGAATTTTTTTAGAATTTTTAAAATGCTTTTGTCTCGGATGAGTCCGTGTTTTACGATTTCCGCCAATCCGTTTGTAAGGTGTTTTTTGGGTAAGGTGCTCAGTACTTGAGGATCAATATAAACCTGTTTTGGTTGTGCGAAAGTTCCGACCAAGTTTTTCCCTCCCATTAAATCAACGCCGGTTTTTCCTCCAATGCTGGAATCAGCCATGGCCATGAGTGTGGTGGGAATTTGGATGAACGGAATGCCGCGCATGAAAATAGAGGCCACAAAACCGGCGGTGTCTCCTATGACACCGCCACCTAGGGCGATCACACAACTTTCTCGATTGTGACCCAATTGAATCATTTGATTGAGTAATTTTTCAACGGTTTTGAGGTTTTTATTAGATTCCCCAGGTTGAAAAGCAAGAAGCGTGGCATTGAGCCCGAGTTCGCGCATGTTTTGAATCAACTCTTCTCCATATAGTTTTTTGACAGTGGTGTCTGTGATCACGCAATATTTTTGGCCCCATTGCTTTTTTTTAAGATCGGTCGGGATTGTGTTGAGTAGGCCGGGTTGAATCACGATTCCGTAGGAATGATCATTTCGTTCAATGAGACGGAGTTGAAGGATGGGCATGGTTTATATGTTACGTCCAATGGCTTTGGCGATTCCTTTGAGTTCTTTCATCATGTCCTCGAGCATGTCCGGGGTGATGGATTGATCGCCGTCACAGAGTGCTTCTTCGGGATGAGGATGCATTTCAACCAGCAATCCATCGGCTCCGGCGGCAATGGCTGCACGGGACACGGCCGGCACCAGTGAACGTCGTCCTGTGGCATGGCTTGGGTCCACAATCACGGGGAGGTGGCTAAGTTCTTTGAGGACAGGAATAGCATTGATGTCCAAACTGTTGCGGGCTTCGGTTTCAAAAGTGCGGATGCCTCGTTCACATAGAATCACCTGATGATTTCCTTCTTTCATGATGTATTCCGCGGCCAATAAGAATTCTTTGATGGTGTTGCTCATGCCGCGTTTGAGAAGGACTGGTTTATTGGTTTTCCCCACTTCTTTGAGTAGTGTGAAGTTTTGCATGTTGCGCGCACCGATATG
>Ga0210006_1001805_pt1 | contig 14474 bp, 11 predicted proteins | sample CryGey02umfilter_2_FD_185452 | JGI IMG/M metagenome (GOLD analysis project Ga0210006, IMG submission 185452) | Groundwater microbial communities from aquifer in Utah, USA - Crystal Geyser 4/10/14 0.2 um filter (SPAdes) (version 3) | ecosystem: Environmental > Aquatic > Deep subsurface >... | reverse complement strand
GTGCTTTTTTGGTGCCGGTGAGGGTTTTGGATTTGTAGGGTTCAATCATGATTTTTTGGTTACAAATAGAACCTACTACCTAGGTTAGTGGTTTTGTGAGAAGAAGTCAAATATTATATTTTTTGTATGAATGACGTGAAGTCAAATTCGCTCATGGAACGACGGATTTTGACCAGAGTATCGTAGGATTCTTTTGGGGTGAAGTCGCGGGTCGGGCGGAAGGAAAGATCCGGTTGAACAGGGCGTGCGCCCATGACCTTGCGTGCTTGGTCGATTGCCTTTTGAAGAAAGTTTTTGATGCGGGCGGTTTGTTTTTCGAGAATGGCGGATAGTTTTTTGCGCCAGTTTTTGTTGGGTGAGGGCTCAGGCTCTGGTGTTGGAGCTGGTGTTGGGTTTATTTCGGCTTGGGCGGGTTGGGGGCGATAGATGTCGATGTCAGGTTGCGTAACTCCCAGAAGGTCGCCGAGGGTGAATCGCATTTCTTGGAGCGTTTTATAGAATTCAATGTAGGGACCGCGCAGTTGATCGTGGCGTTCCTCGGGGGCGAGGGCGTGCGTGCAGAGTTCATTGTAGATTCGAGTGAGGCGCTCAAGTACGGCACGAGGATCGGCTTGGTCTTCGCCGCGCTCGACTAGGTCGCGGTTGGTTTTTGCAAGTTTATAGTGCGCGCGTTCGAGTTTTGTTATGAAGTAAAGACGCATGAAGGCGTTGTGCGCTTCTTCCGGTTTGCCATTGGTCAAATGAGCCAAAGTGCTTTCGATGGCGCTCACGCATTGTTGTTCGATAGAACGGTAAGGTTCAAACTGCATGGTCGCGATGATGTGAGCTTGGAGTGAGGTGAGGCGTGGGCGCAGTTGTTCCGGAGTGAGTGTTGTGAAATCATCTTTGATGGATTCTACGTCGCGGATAAATGTGGCGTAAGGCTGTTCTTCTTGTAGAATCAGGCCATGGACTTTTTGCGCATCTCTTTTTAAGTTTCCCGAGATATTTTCCATGTCATTGGATCGTTTTCCGATGTTGACACGGGCGCGTTCCAGGTTCCATCCGGCTGCGCCAGGGTTGCTATTTCCCATGAGTTCCAAATAGTTTTTCAGATTTTGGCGGAGTCGTTTTTTATGATAATTTTTTACATGTTCCATGCTGTCGATGATTTCGCGGAGTGCTGTGTGCAGTTCTTCGCGTTTTTTTGCGTTGTGTGGGCCACTCCATTCTGTTTTATTGCGTTCAATTGAGTTGAGAGTTTCCAACACGGTATGAAGTTTTTCTTGTTCTTCGTGGTAGCCACGGTCAATGTGGATTAAACGTCGGTCGGCGCCGTGGAGTTCGGTGCGGAATAAGATGCGGGTGCCGTTGTTTATTTGTGTGCCAAGAATGTAGCCGGCGGAAGTATTGGGTTCGGGGTCTGTTCCTTCACCAATGCGCATCATGCGAAAGTATTTTAGATCGCCTACCGGACTTTTTCGTTCGTCTGGACGACGGATGAATTCGAGGTTTTGAATCATGCGGCGGATTTCCGGAATGGCGGCGGTGGTGCGTTCTAATCGTTCTGCGGTCGTGAAACGTTTTTTTTCTTTTGTGGGGCGGCAGGAAAATTCGTGAAGTCCAAGATTTTCCAAGAGTGTGTCGTTGATGCGTTCCGGGCTGATGATGATGGTGTCGGCTGCCGCGTTAAGCCCATGTTCTTCATTGAGTTCCTCTCGTGAAAAAATGATTCGATCGGTGGGATCGCACAAGATTTCTTGGATGGTTTTTAGGATGTGACGCGGTGATTCTCTCCAAGCTTTTTCGTGGGGGTATTTTCGTGCTGAAAATCGTTCATTTCCCTCCATTTGTGCGAGTTTGGCTTCCATTACTTGAATGAACCATTGCAGTCGATTTCGAATGGCACGATTATTTAAAATGTCATCCACATCGGGGGTTGGATGAGGTCTTTGCGTGGGATCGTCGCTTATTTTTCGAAGAAATTCTTCTTTTAGGAAAAGTGTATCGATTTGTTTTTGCGCGCGCCAATCCATGGCTTTGCCTTGGGAAGTGTTGCCGGTGGCTTTTTCTCGAAATCCCCAGTTTAAATCCTGAAAACGGTTAAACAGCTTCACCACTTGTTGCTGGAGTGGGTCCATTTGGGCTGTTTCTTTTCGTTCATTGGGAGCCAGCGGGAGGTCGATTTGGTGGTCGTGGGTTTCGGGCATAGTGGTTGGTTTGTTTCATCTTCTCAATAAATTTATTTTTCGTCAATAGAACCACCGGGCGCTGACCCCTTGAAACTTTCTGGGTGAAACAGTGGCCGCTTGACATGAATATTTTTATCGCATCCAATAGATTAGAGAAATCCCGGTTTTGCACGTGCAAAATTTTTCCTCCGATCTCCTATTATGAGGAGTTATGCAAGTCCTCACGAAATAACAGGTTCGGGAAAACGTGGGTCTTTTTAGCATTTACCGATCCAACACTTCTTGATACTCCAATTTATAAATGTGAATGAACGTGAGGAGGAGTGAGAGTAAGTATGGTGCAATGATGAGTCCGGGGAGGCCCATGGTGAAAATTCCGCCGATGATGGCGAGGAAGCTTAGTAATGGATGGATTTGAGCTTTTTCTCCGATCACGATTGGTTTAATGAAGTTGTCTACAGTGCCTATCACAAACACTCCCCAAAAAACCATGAATAGTCCGGCGATCCAGTGTCCCGTGATGAAAAGTATGAGAGCGGCGGGAACCCAAATGAGGGTGGATCCTACATATGGTACGATTGAAAAGAATCCCATGATGGTTCCCCAAAAAGCGGCATTGGGGATACCGGCAAGGGCAAATCCAATACCTCCCAGGAATCCTTGAGCAATGGCAGCTCCAAAAATTCCATAGAGGATTCCTTGGCTCATGAGGTGGAGTTTTTCAAACAGAATGATGCGGTATTTTTTGGAAAGAGGAACCAGTCCGCGGATTTCTTTGATGGCGCGGTCGCCATCACGAAGAAAGAAAAACATTGAGAGTAAGCCCACAAATAAGTGAACAGCCAGCACGGAAAGGGATTTTGCAAAACTAGTGGTTTGATTGACTAAGAATTGACTGACGTTTTGGATGATGGTGGTCACATAACTGATGATGTCTTCCGGTTTGATGGGAAGAATGTCGCTGGCTTGATGAAAATATTTTCCCACGATGCTTTCATCAATTATTTTTGGAAGGAGCTTGATGTCAATATCGAGCAAAAAGGATACTTTGGATTGGACGAGTAGGTAGGTATCAATGGCTTGTTCAGTGATGTAGCCGATGAACCATGCCACGGGGACTAAAATAATTGTGAGAATAATTACGGTACTTAAAATAGCGGAGGGGGTACGTTTGTGTTTGAAAAATTGGAAAATACGTTTGTGGAGTGGATAAAATCCAGTGGCAACCACCGCACTGATGATTAGAATCGGAATAAATGGTGCGATGATCCAACAAACGGTGATGGTGAGGGCGAGGAGCGTGATAATTACAAAGTATTTTGAAATATCCGCCAGAACTAGATGATTGTCGATTTTAGGGCGAAGGATGGATGGTTTTTTTTGAATGGGAGTTTTTTTGGAGGGAGGCATGGGGAGGATTTTTTATAGATGTGAATGATTGGAATTTTACTCTTTTCTGTTTGGTTTGTCGAAAGAGATTTTACCAGGAACCACCACCACCTCCGCCACCACCCCCTCCGGAAGATCCTCCACTGAATCCACTTCCTCTTGATGAGGATTGGATGTGCCCGATTGATTCTATAGATCGAAAGGTTTTTGTGATGTGGGATACGTCAAATTTTTGGACATTTAGCCATGAATAAACATTGGCGCTGGGGGTTTTTTCAATGAGGGATTGAAATGATTTAACCCAATTTTTTTCTACTTTCAAAGCCACGGCAAAGGGGAGCATAGCTTCGAATAATTCAATGGTTTTGTTGGGTGGGTTATGGAAGGCAAGTCGTTCCTTTTCTGTGACTTGTAGAAATTTTTCAAATCCTTTGATTTGTTGAGTCAGTTCAACTCCGGGTTGTGTTTTTTTTGTCATAAAAATCCCTGTGATTAAGCTGGTGAATCCGGCGATGAGGAGTGTGATGCTTGCAAACCAATAATTTTCCAATGGAAAGATTAGTCCTATGATAATGGAAACTATTCCTAATGGAATGAAGATAAATTTGTAAAAAGTAAGAGGGCGAGTTTGGTAGTAACCATCTTTGATGAGTCGATCGATTATTTTTTTCTGATATAAAGTGAATCCACTCAATTGGTATTTTAATTTGGATAATTTTACTTCAGTTCGATCGCCTTTGCTAAAAATTTTGTCGTAAACGTATTGTTGAAATTCAGAGAGTTCGTTGTTTTTAGGATATCGTTTAAGGAAAAAAGTGAGTGATTTTTTTTCATTTTCATTGATGGTTAAAATTCCTTTGATTCCCAGTTCAAAAATCGTAGCGGTGAGGGCTTTTGGGGTGAGTTTATTGAACCTTAAAACGTTAAGTTCGGCGGCCGGCAGGTTATTGGGTGGTGCGTACTGAGCAACGACCGGTGTCAGTGGGGAGGGGTCGTCTCCTTTTTTCTTCCATGTTTTGTAGGTCCATAAAAAGATTAAGAATGCGATAAAAGTTATGGGAATTTGCGGTGCGTTCTTTCCCCAAAATGTTTTGGAGTGTGCTCCCCATTGTCGATCTGCCCATGGAACCCATTGAATGGGTTGATCCAAGAAAGTTTTTGGGATTCCTGCCACAATGGTCATGTCTTCATTTGAATACGTGGTTGATTCAAGTGGCTTGGTGGTTTCGAATTTGAATGTAGTGATTTGGTTTTCGGAACTGATGGTGTATGAGCAGTCGGAGTCAGGTTTTTTGTAGTAGCCGGTATAGCAGGTGGCTCTTAATTGGGGGTCGGTTTTTTTGAATTCGAATGGGAATGTTACTGTCGCGGAGCTGTTTAAGATGGGAATGGCCCAGTCTTTTCCATTTACATTCCAATAAAGTTCATCGTGGTCGCGGAAAAATCCTAATTCGTTTTTTGTTTGATAGGTGATGCGATAAGTGTGTGCGCCGGTGATGGTGACATTGGGGTCGCCTATTTTTGCTTCATGCCCGCTGTAATCGCCAGAAGTGGTGTAGGAGTATGGAATGTTATTTTCATCAACCACACTGATGAATTCAATGTCTCCTGGGATGTCACGAAAAATTCCGTGTCGCCATTCATTTCCAAAGTCATAAACAATGGTTTCGTTTATGCGCATGGTTTCTGCGTCCACAATATAGATGTCGGAATCAAATGATTCAATGAATTCCGCAGATGCTGTGGGAACAAGTGCGAAAAGTAACGTGAAGATGAGGAAGAATTTTTTCATAAGATATCCAGATACTGTTTAGAGGTGGTTCTTATTATAAAGTAAAGCCCCATGCTAATGATGGCAATTCCAATCCATTGATAAAGTGTTGGAATTTCATGCAGTAATAAAAAAGCAAAAATTAAGCTAAATGCGGGGTAGGACATTCCAATGGCGCTGGCTTTGCTGATGTCTAATTTTTTGAGTCCCATGTACCAAAGCATTTTTGAAATTCCAAAAATAACAAACCCCATGATTAAAATAAATATCATATCTTTGTTTGTGAGTGATGATGGTGATTCTACCAGATTTGCAATGATCCAGAGTGCACTGCCTGCTATGGCAGTTCTTGCCAGTAATAGTGGTGCCCAATTGATGATTTTAAGTGCTTTTTTTGCAAATAAATTTCCAAATGGAAATAACATAGTGGCTAGAAAAATAGCTATATCACCTTTGTTTATTGCGAGGCTTCCATTATATAAAATGGTTATGCTGCCTGCTAAAATTAAAAATACTCCCATGATTTTTTTGGATGATAATTTTTCTCCGATCATGGCTCCGACTAAAGTGGCAAAAATTATTTCGGATTGTAGAAGGAGTGTAGTGTTGATTCCACTGGTGTATTGAGTTCCCCAAAAAATTATTATATTGGGAATGGTAGCTACAAAAATAATGACTCCGAGAATAGGAAGCCATGCTTTTTTATTTAAAAGTTGATGCATTTCTTTTTTCCATAATGTTATGATTCCAAAAAAGAGGATGGAGCACAGTGTTCCATAAGCTAAGAAATGGAGTGGTGGAATGGTTTTGGTTCCTTCGTTGATCAATATGGGAAATAGTGAATATAAAAGAACTTCTAATCCCATGAATAGCTCTCCGGTTTTTTCGTCGTGGTGTTTTGCCATGGCTTATTCGCTTTTATCCGGTGGTATGTTGTAGTAGTTTACCAAAAATTTAGCGAGGCGGTTGAAAACCGGGCCGGCAGTGGATGCTCCCCATTCCACGGTTTTGGGACGGTCCAGTTTTATAAGAACGGAAAACTTGGGATTGTTGAGCGGGACGAATCCAACAAATGAAGCAATAGTGGTTCCTTTTCCTTTGAGTGCTTTCCCCCATTTGTAGGTTTGAGCGGTTCCGGTTTTTCCGGCAACATAGTTGGTTTCGAGTTTGGCAAGGGGCGCGCCCTCTTCTACCACGGCGGTCATCATGGCAGTGATTTGGCCGGTGGTTTCTTCTTTTAATACACGGCGAACGATTTCCGGTTCAAATTCATTGCGTCGTCCATCCGCAGCTTCAATGTAGTCAATCATGTAGGGTTGCATGAGAAGTCCTCCGTTGGCAATGGCGGAAATGGCGGTGATCAATTGAATGGGAGTTACGGTGATACCTTGTCCAAAAGCTTTGGTGACTAATTCGGAATCCGCCCAATGATCATAATATTCTACTCTTCCCGTGTTTTCGCCTTCAAACTCAATGTGTGTTTTTTGATTGAAACCAAATGCTTCTAAGTAGTCGTAAAAGAGGGCGCGCCCGAGTTTTTTTGCCACAAAGACCATTCCCGTATTGTCGGAATGAACCAGTACGTCGGTCATGGTTGAAATTCCATAGTATTCATCGTTGAAGGTGTGAATTTCATACTCATCCACTTGAACCGGGCCATAGCTTGTGAAAGTGGTGTAGGGAGTGACTTCGCCGGCATCAATGGCGGCTGACATGGCAATGGGTTTAAAAACCGATCCGGGTTCGTAAGGAAGGGTGACGGCTTTGAGTTGGTAGACTTCGGGGCCGACAGTATTGGCATATTTGTAATATTTATCTTTTTCAGCATCGTAAAAAACTTCAATGCGCACATCCGGATCTTTTCTTATATAAAGATAGGACCGTTGATTGTCTCCTTCGCCGACAACATAAAGATTATCGCGGTCGTTTTGGCTGAGTTTAATTTCTTCCAATTCATATACTTCACTGAATTTATTTGGATTGAATGTTGGGTAATGAGCCATGGCAAGGATGCGTCCGGTGTCCGGTTCTTGAACAATGAGCAATCCGTTGTCAGCTTGGTATTCTTCCACTCCCCATTTGAGGGCTTTTTCCGCTTCCGCTTGAATGGTCCGATCAATGGTGAGCATGATGTCGGAGCCATTGACCGCGTCTTGAATTTTACTTTCTCCAACCGTGATTTGTTTGCCACTGGCATCGATTTGAGAAGTGAAAAATCCATTTTTCCCGCTGAGTTCGGTATCGAACATGCTTTCAATTCCATATTGTCCTCCGCTGTTTTTAGTGACATAACCTATGAGTTGAGCTCCAAGCTCATCTTCCGGATAAAATCGGAAAAATTCTTCTTGCATTCGAATCCCAAAAAACTTTTCGTCTGTGTTCATGAGTGCTTCAATTTTATTTGAAACATCCGGATCAAGTTTATGTTTGAGGATAGTGTAACGATTGCGTCCGAGGAGGATATTTTCGAGTTTTTCTTTGTCTACTTGCAGGACTTTGGAGAGGGCTTTGGCGGTGCGACTTTTGTCTGAAATTTGAGGGGGGTAGGCATACATGTCTCCATTTTCAGTGATTTCAATGCCGATCAATCGAAGTTTTTTGATGTGAGCTATTGTGGTAGCATCCAGTTCTTCTCCCAGGAGAATGACGGGGCGAGTTTTTTGGCTGAGGGTGTCAATGAGTTGATTTTTATAAAGTACATATAATTCTTCATCTGTATGGAGACGAAGGTCGCTATAAGAAGGATCGAGCGCAGCCAGTTCATCAATTTTTTCTCGAAGTTGGGCAAGGAGAGTTTCAGTGGTGGGTACTTCGGCAGGTGCTTTCGGTAGGACTTCTGTTTCCGGTGGTGTGCTTCCTTCAATGGGAATTTCTTCGATTGGCTTATCTTCTTTTTCAAGATTTTTTTTCATGGATTTTTCCAATTCATCGATGAGGTTTTGATAACGTTCGTTGTCTCGTTCTCGTTCGGTTTCGAGATCAAAAAGAAGCGGCGCTAATTTTTCTCCTACATAAACCGGATCTTCTAAAAGAGTGGGATCCGCAAAAATCAAATTGAGCGTGGTGTTGGTGGCTAATGAAAATGGTTCTCCGGAATGACGGTCTTTGATGAGAATTTCTCCGCGGCGGGCGGGGATTTCTGTGTAGCCTTGGTTTTTTTCCAGTGCGATTTGTCGATATTTTTTGGCTTGAATAACCTGAAGTTGGAATAGTCTTGCAAAAATAATGAAGGCCACCATTAAACCAACTGCCATGATCAATGTGACTCGATTAAAAGGGAGGTCCTTAAAGCGATTACGATAATTTAGAAAGTCGAAACTCAAAAATAGAGAGGTGAAGTGGATTTTATCCTAACTAAAACAGGAAGGGGAGTCCATTAAAAAACCTCTTTTTGAGAGGTCTTTTAGTCTGGATTTTTAAAAATGCTTATTGTCCGGTTGCGGCAATAGCGGCAATGGGAAGTAGGTATAAAGCTGTAAATAAGGCCGTGAGCAAAGCCGAGAGCATGTAATGGATGATGATTTTCATGATGGGTTGGATTAGAAATGGGTTAGGTTTCGTTATTAACAACGCATTGATTGTTATAATCTTTCAAAAAAAGTGTGGTCGTGTTACAAGTGATCCATGCACAAAAAAACTACTCTCAAAAATGGCCTTCGTGTGCTGACCGAACGTTTGGATTCGACCAAGGCAGTGACGGTTCTTATTTTGGTGAAGGCGGGATCGCGCTGTGAAACGGAACGGATTCGCGGGATTTCGCACTTTTTGGAGCACATGTTTTTCAAAGGTGGAGATAAATATCCTGATACTAAGGCGGTTTCTGAGACCATTGATGGTATTGGCGGGGAATTCAATGCGTTCACGGGCAAAGAATATGTGGGTTATTATGTGAAAGTGGCGTCCGAGCATCGATCCGTGGCCATGGAAGTCATGGCGGACATGCTCATCACGGCTAAGCACGATTCTGCGGAGATTGACAAGGAGCGTGGCGTTATTATGGAGGAGTACAATATGTACCAAGACACGCCCATGTATCAAGTGGGGTGGGATTTTGAAAAATTACTATTTGGGGATCAGCCGCTCGGGTGGGATCAAATTGGGCTCAAGGACGTGATTATGAGTGTGACGCGCGAGGATTTTAAAGCGTATCAAGATGATTTGTATCGTCCTGATAATATGGTTGTGACGGTGGCCGGGGATGTGGATCACGATATTGTGGTGGCTGAGGTTGAGAAATTGTTTCCCATGGAGACGCGGACGACCACTTTTAAGTGGCCAAATTTGGTGCCGAATGAAGGAACCGAACGAGTTATTTTGCAGAATAAAAAGACGGAACAGGGACATGTGGTGGTGGGATTTCCCGGCTATTCTGCTGAACATCCGGATCATTGGGCTTTGAAATTATTGGCAGTGGTTTTGGGGGGGAACATGAGTTCCCGAATGTTTTTGGGCGTGCGCGAGGCGAAAGGATTGGCCTATTATATTCAGAGTTCAACGGATGATTATGTGGATACGGGTGTGATTTCAACGCGCGCGGGAGTGGATTTGAAACGAGTGGAAGACGCGGTGCGCGGTATTGTGGCTGAATATAAGAAAGTGCGGGATGAGGTGATTCCGGAAAAGGAACTTCAAAAATCCAAAGATTATTTGAAGGGCAAAATGGTGCTTAAATTAGAGGATTCGGAGGAGGTGGCGCACTTGTTGGCACAGCATGAGGTGTTGTTTGGGACGGTCCGCACTGCGGAGGATATTGCGCGCGAAGTGGACAAAGTGACATCGGCGGATTTGCAACGTGTGGCGCAAGATTTGTTTCGCGACGATCGATTGTATTTAGCGGGGATTGGTCCGTGGGAGGATACGGGGCGGTTTGAGGCGTTGCTAAAATTTTAAAGGTTGAGGTTTAGAGTGCGGACCGTTACAATCGTTTTTGATAATTCTTTAAACTTATTTTCATGGAACGTACGCTTGTTTTAATCAAACCCGACGGCATTCAACGGGGATTGGTGGGAGAAATTCTGCATCGATTTGAGCGGAAGGGGCTTAAAATTATTGGGATGAAAATGATGTCTTTGGATGAGGCGGTTTTGCGCGAGCATTATGCGCATATTGCGGATAAGGCTTTTTATCCTGATTTGGAAGGGTTTATGATGAGCACGCCCGTGATCGCGATTTGTCTTGAAGGGCTTGAGGTGGTCAATGCGGTGCGGCTCATTACCGGTATCACCAAAGCGCGGGAGGCGGAGGCCGGGTCCATTCGCGGTGATTTTGCCATGAGCGTGTCGTGTAATGTGATTCATGCGTCGGATTCTCTGGACAATGCGGAAAAAGAGGTGAAACGATTTTTTAAACAAGATGAATTGTTCGGGTATCAAAAATCGGAATTTGAGCATGTGTATGGGGAGGGGGAGCGGCAGGGTGCATGAGTTTCATCACGCCCCCACTGAAGTTTGAAGTGCATCACTGAGGTGAGTTATTATCATCTCTATGAAATACACACACTTTACGGACGCAGAGCGTTCAGAAATAAGTATCCTATTGGGGAAAGGATACTCACACAGGAGCATTGGGAACGCCCTAGGGCGTTCCCAACCAAGCATTTCCCGTGAAACAAAGCGCAATAGCGCTTGTGGAAAATATATGCCTAAACGGGCTAAGGCCAAGGCCAGAAACCGCCGTAAACTTTCCAAATACCAAGGTATGAAAGTTAATGAAAGGCAAGAGCTTGAAACGTACATCACCTCCAAATTGAGACTCAAATGGGCTCCTGAGGAAATAGCAGGAAGGTTGAAGGAGGTGGATAAGCATTTGCCATATATAAGCGGTAAAGGCATATACAAGTGGCTATACAGCGCTTATGGGCAGAAATACTGCCACCTCCTTCCCAAACAACGATGCAAGCCCAGAAAGAGACGAAAAAAGAACCCTAAACGAGAGATGATTCCAAACAGGGTTGGCATTGAACACAGACCTGTTAAGGCCAATGAAAGAACGGAGTTTGGGCACTTTGAAGAAGACACAATGGTTTCTGGAAGAAAAACTAAAAGTAAGGCAGCTCTAGCTGTGTTTTGTGAACGAAAAGCACGTTATTCAAAACTGAAAGGGATGAGGAATATGAAGCCAAAAACACATGTACGTGCACAAAAGAAAATGGCCAAAACTTTGCGTATGAAAACCATCACTTATGATAACGGCATAGAGAACAAAAACCACGAAGAAGTGGCTACAGAACTTTCAGTCCGCACCTTTTTTTGCAATCCATATTCATCATGGGAAAAAGGTACTGTTGAGAACACAATTGGACGCATAAGACGCTTTATCCCAAAAGGTGCGGACGTATCCAAGTACACAGATAAGCAAATACAAAAAATTGAAGATTGGCTTAACCATACTCCCAGAAAATGCTTGAATTACCGTACACCTTATGAAATTATGCAGAAAAACCTGCGCTTTATTTCTTCACCTCAGTGATGCACTTGAGGGGTAAATGCAGGATAAGTTAAATCTTATCATTATACTTTATAGTGCCATTTCTGTCAATTCCTCCGCAAGCCCAATGTAGGTTGCGGGTGTAAGCTTGAGCAAGCGTTTTTTCTCTGCCTCAGGAAGCTTGAGGGTTTTAACGAATTTTTGATAGCCGGTTTGGGTTAAGCCTTTGCCGCGGGTGAGCTCTTTGAGTTTTTCATATGGTTTAGGGATTTTGTAGCGACGCATGATGGTCTGCAGGGCTTCTCCCAAGATTTCCCAGTGGCTGTCAAGATCGGCGCGCAAAGCAATTTCATTGATCTCAAGTTTAGAAAGTCCTTTGAGTGTGCTTTGGTATGCCAAGAGGCTGTGACCAAGGGCCACGCCTAAGTTGCGGAGGACGGTTGAGTCTGTGAGATCACGTTGCATGCGAGACAGTGGAAGTTTTTCAGCGAGGTGACTCAGGAGTGCATTAGCGAGACCGAGATTGCCCTCACTGTTTTCAAAGTCAATGGGATTGATTTTGTGTGGCATGGTGGACGACCCCACCTCCCCTTTTTTGAGTTTCTGCGTGAAATAGTTTTTGCCAATATACATCCAAAAATCGCGGTCTAAATCGATTAAAATGGTGTTGATTCGAATGAGGTTGTGGCAGATTTCAGCAATAAAATCGTGCGGCTCGATCTGTGTGGTGTAGATCAGGGGAAGGAGTCCGATTTTTTCGATGAATGTGTAAGAAATGCCCACCCAATCTAGATCAGGATAAGCCACCACGTGCGCGTTCCAGTTACCTGTGGCGCCATTGATTTTTCCAACAAACATTTGATTGTTGAGTTGATCGCTTTGAATTGCCATGCGCATGAGCACATTCATGGCTTCTTTTCCGACCGTAGTGGGACTGGCGGGTTGGCCGTGGGTGTGAGATAGCATGGAAACTTTGGCACCGCGCTTGGCAAAATCTTGTAACGTGATTTCGATTTCCGCGATTTTGGGCATGATCACGTTTTCCAGACCTTCCTTGAGCATGAGTGAGTAGGACAGGTTGTTGATGTCCTCCGAGGTGCAGGCAAAGTGCACAAACTCAGTCAAACCTTTGAGGCTTGTTTTTTCCATGCGCTCTTTCATAAAATACTCGACCGCTTTGACGTCGTGATTGGTGACGGCTTCGTTTTTCTTGACGGCTTCCGCGTGTTTGACTGTGAATTTTCGGTACAGTTCACGGAGCCACGCGCGTTCTTTGGGGGTTAGGGTGCGGGTGCCATCGAGCTGTGCGTCATCGCAAAGATGGATGAACCATTCCACTTCTACTCGGAGTCGGGTGCATATGAGGGCGGATTCGGAAAAATGGTCAGCCAGATCTGCGACTTTGGAGCGGTAACGGCCGTCAAGTGGGGAGAGCGCGGTGAGCATGAAAATTATTTGTTAAAATTTTTCTTAAGAGTGATAATGTGTGAACGTACTTTTTTGCGAAGGTCGCTGTTCCCAGTAGCTAAAATACGGATGGCAGCCATGGCGGCGTTTTGTGGATCGAGAACAGTGAGAACCGGAGTGTCAGATGGCATTTGTAGGGTGGAATGAATGTTGACGAGCAAGTCGGTCTTGTCGCTGAAGGGTGGGCACCCGATCACAGGATAAATTGAATTCGCAGCCACAAATCCGGACAATGCGTTGGAGCGACCGGCCGCCGTGATGTAGCAAATCGGGCCTTCTTCTTCATCGTATTTTTTGATGAGCTCGAGGACTTTTTCAGGGACTTTGTGGGCAGAGGCCACATGGACTTTGTATTGGATTTCGAATTCATCGAGGACGGCTGTGATTTTTGCAGCGTGGTCTTGGTCTTTTTCTGAGCCGAGAAGGATCGGGACGAACATGGAATGTGAGGTTAGAAGTATTTTGTGAGATTGTGCCGAAGGCGCGCGGGGATGTCTTCGCAGTTTTCCGCGTTAAAGGTTTGGCCGGTGATTTTTTCATACGCTTCGATGTAGCGACGAGCGGTTTCAATTTTAACTTCGTCGGTGATGGTGGGCATGTCGCTGTCGCCACGGTAGCCTTGGTCGGCCAGCCAAATGCGAAGGTACTCTTTATTGATGTTGTCTTGGTCGCGTCCGGCGTCAAAGTTTTCTTGGTACGTGTCGGCAATCCAGAATCGTGAGGAGTCAGGGGTGTGGATTTCGTCAATGAGGATGATGGTTCCATTATTGTCTCGGCCAAATTCGTATTTAGTGTCTACGAGAATGATGCCTTGCTTGGCCGCGATTTCTTGTCCCCGCGCAAATAATCGAAGGGAAACATCAGCCAAATGGTCCCATTCCTCTTGTGTGATCACTCCCCTTTCGAGTAATACTTCCGGAGCTACGGATTCATCATGGTCACCGTGAGCGGCTTTGGTGGAAGGCGTGAGAATGGGGTGGTCAAATTTTTGATCTTTTTTAAGGCCGTCAGGAAGTTGATTTCCACAAAAATCGCGGATGCCTTTTTCATAATTGAACCACGCGGAGGTTGAGGTGGTGCCGGTTAAATAGCTGCGAACCACCATTTCAACCTGCAGGGGCGTACATTGTTTGGCCACCACGGCATTAGGGTCGGGAAATTCGATCGCGTGATTTCCGCAAATGTCAGCGGTCTGATCAAACCAAAACTTGGCCATTTGGTTGAGAACTTGTCCTTTGAATGGGATTTTA
>Ga0210006_1001804_pt1 | contig 14479 bp, 9 predicted proteins | sample CryGey02umfilter_2_FD_185452 | JGI IMG/M metagenome (GOLD analysis project Ga0210006, IMG submission 185452) | Groundwater microbial communities from aquifer in Utah, USA - Crystal Geyser 4/10/14 0.2 um filter (SPAdes) (version 3) | ecosystem: Environmental > Aquatic > Deep subsurface >... | reverse complement strand
CCCCACAGTGCCCTCGGCGGCAAGACCCCAGAACAGGTCCATCAAACCCACGGCGGAACCACCCACCGCCACTAACCGTTTACAAATTTTCGCCCCCAAACTGTCCAAGGAGTGGGGTCCACCCCAAGTCATCAGGGAAGATGCGACTAAAATACTCCCCAATAGCCGCGTCAAACACGCCGAATGAATTGATCAATCACAACTTTATTCTTGTGCAACATAAGGACCAATTTTCAACAAACAATACCACAAATATATTAGCCCAACTACTCGAGTTGTATACCCTGAAGTTTGGAGAAGACACTCGCCCGTTCTGGCTCTATTTGTCTGGGCAAGTATCCCCGCCTAATATTTCGTTGATTGCTGGATGGATGCAAGACAACGAACAATATTTTCTCGCGAGGGTTGGATTATATGATGTTGATACAACACTGATATTTTTACAGCTACTAAAATATATTAATAGCGGAAATCGGGTGGTAGTTGTTTCTCATTCAGAAGGAAATTTATACGCAAACCATGTCTACAAAATGCTTATACAGCATAACTCGTCTTGGTCAAACAATATCGGACTAATTCCCGTCGCTACTCCAGCTTCTGTTGTAGAAGACAATAGTCCTTACGTGACGTCATTGTCCGATATAATTATCATCAATGCTGCAATTGCTATTGGTAATGTGCTTACTCCAAACTCTTCGCCTGGAATCATTAGCCAAATCCTACAGAAAGAAGTTGATCCGCTTGGGCATAGCTTCATAAACTATTACCTAAAAATCCCAGGCTTGTGGGACGCTATCAGTAATAATATTTCGGCTCGCATTAGCCAATTGGTCTACCCTAATTGCCAAGCCAATCCCTGGCGACGCGTCCTCCCCCACGATTGGAGCGACGTTTACAACTGGGTCAATGCGATACCATCAAACACCGTTACTCGATCCATTCGCGACGATGTCAGTGAATGGCAATTCTACGCAAAACATTCAAGCGGTATCATTTCCATCAGCGTCGAAAGCTTCGACGGAACCGTTTATGGCGCCTTAACGCCTATACTTCTGCCCGAACCTTTTGGCCAATTCGTACCTATCCCTAGAGGTGTTGGCGTGTTGAGCTGGAAACAAAATGTGACTGGAACGTCATGTGACAACTATGCCAATTCTTCTGGTGAATGTTTTGCCGATTTTGTTGAGCTTGGCACTACCGATGTAACCCTCACTTCATTTGTATGGAATCAATCGGTATCTAGCTTTGAAACCTCGACTCAGACGATCACACTACCTCCCTATTCCATTGAGATCATCACTGACCCATTCGCGCCATCACCGAGTCCTACAGCAATTATTTCTAGCGGTATTTATTATTCATCCGGCGCACGGGAACCTCTATCTATCCAATATGCTCCGTATCGAAGCTGGTCAATAATGACCGGATCAGCCGGACCAGGAGTCTCAAAAACCCAGGTCGCTCTTATCGATGTTTCGGCGGGAAATCTGACGGCCAAACATATCCAGGCAAGTGGAGACCCATTCGGCACAAGTCAGGTAGTTGTTCCCATTGGTCCCTATACCTCCGCCCAAATGACAATGGCCCTTCAACACCCTGTCTTGCCGGGTTCAACACTCTTTTATAGTTGGGTGAACTCCCTGCAACCATTCCCTCCCATTCAAAAATGGTTCCCCTATTTATTCGATCAAAGAATCGTCGGGGCGGAAGATATTCCAGTAGCAGGTTTGAAGTTTAAAACTGCCCCTGGGGCATTTGATACAAGCTACATGGCTGGTATGCTCAACCGTACGGCATTTTCACCCCCAGCGCGGGTGCCCGAAAAAGTAATCAACCAATTCGGCACCGTAACCACAATGTTCCCAGCGGTTTTGCCCTGGGTGATTGATTTGGATGTCACTGCAGAATCCAAGGCTTTCTTTGCATGGAAAAGACCCAACTAAATACAGGCCATCGTCTGCAATGATGTCAACGGCTCCCGCAAGGGGGCCGTTTTTTCTTTGATGCTCAATCATAAACTGGCCCGCCGCCGCCAACCGGGTAGACCGCCAGTGCCACCTTCGCCTGAAATATCCCTGAATCCGTGCCCAAAAATATCCGCACCCCACCCAGTACCAGTGACGACGAATTTTTTTTGCGAGCCGCCCAGTCCATCCTGGGCGGCTCGCAAACGCTGATTCGTCAGCGCCTCCTTAACTGCGGTCGTGGCGCAGGCTGCTGACGATCAACCAGACCACCCCGCAGGTGATGAAAGAATCTGCCACGTTGAAGGCGGGCCAGTGGTGGCTGCCGAGGTAGACGTCGAGAAAGTCGACCACCTCACCAATGCGGATCCGATCCACCAGATTGCCAATGGCGCCCCCCACGATGCAGGCCACCGCGATCCGGTCGCCGAAACGGGGCAGGTTGTTGTGCGCCCACCAAATGAGGCCAATCACGATGGCCACGGCCAAAGCGACCAAAAAAAGGATACGCATCGACTCGGGCAGGTTATTGAACATGCCGAAGGCGACCCCACGGTTGTGGGTGTGGACGATGTCGAAGAATCCGGGGATGACCGGGATCGACTCCCAGCGGGCGACCGAGGCGACGATCCACCCCTTGGTCAGCTGATCGAGGGTGGCCACCGCAGTGGCCACCCCCAGCAAAATCGCGGCGCGACGCCCGATCACTGCGCCCCCACGATTACGTCGCGGCAGCGGCCGCAAACCTGGCCGTCGAGCACTTCATGACGCTCGGGGACGATGTGCCAGCAGCGGTCGCATTTCTCGCCCGCCAGGCGGCCCACCCAAATACGTGGCGAGCTTTTGATGTTTGATGTCGCTGTTCCTGATGAATCAATTTGCGCTCTGATGTGCGTCCATTGGCCTGGAAATCCTTGATCTTCTCGGTTTGGAAGATCATTCGAAAAGGTGACTTTTGAGACGATTAGAATATCTGCGACCTCTTCCTCTAAGCCTGTCAAATCTAGTACGTCCTCGGTTCTAAACCTTACTTCGGCCTCAAGCGAGGCGCCGATTTTTCCGTCCCGGCGCAGGATTTCGAGCAGCGGCAACACCCCCTCGCGCAGCCCCATCAAACGGGTGTAACGGGCCACCTCACCCTCACTCGCCACCCAATCGGCGGCGGCGAAGGTCGCCAACTGCACACTCGACTCCCGCTTGCCCGGCAGGCACTCCCAGGCCTCGTCGGCGGTGAAGGGGGTCAAGGGGGCCAGCCAGCGGATCAAGCGGTCGCCGATCAGGTAAAGCGCCGTCTGGGCGCTTTTGCGCAAGGCCCCGTCCCGCGCCTCGATGTAGAGGCGGTCCTTCAAGACGTCGAGATAGAAGGCCGAGAGATCTTCGTTGCAGAAGCGGTGCAGTTCGCGGGCCGCCGCCTGAAAGTCATACCCCTCATAGGCGGCCAGCACTTTGGCCCCGGTCCGCCGCGCCCGGTCGAGCATGAAGCGCTCCAGCGGTAGCAGATCGTCCCAGGCGATGGTGTCGGTGGCCGGGTCGAAGCCGTCCAGACTCCCCAGCAAATAACGCAGGGTGTTGCGCAGGCGGCGGTAGGTGTCGGCCTGGCGGTCGAGGATCTCGCCCCCGATGCGCACGTCGGAGCGGGTGTCCTCGCTGGCAACCCAAAGTCGCAGCACGTCGGCGCCGAATTTGCCGATCACCTCCTGCGGCGCCACGGTGTTGCCCAGGCTTTTGCTCATCTTGCGCCCCTGGGCATCGAGGACGAAGCCGTGGGTCAGAACCGCCTTGTAGGGGGCTTGGCCATTGGCGGCCACCGAGGCGAGCAGGCTCGATTGAAACCAGCCGCGATGCTGGTCGGAGCCCTCTAAATACAGATCGGCGGGCCAGGCCAGATCGTCCCGGGTTTTCAGGACCGCCGCTTGACTAACCCCCGAATCGAACCAGACGTCGAGGATGTCGGTTTCCTTGGTGAATTCGGTCGAGCCGCAGTGGGGGCAGGTTTCCCCTTCAGGCAAGAAGTCGCTCACCGGCCGCTCGAACCAGGCGTCGACCCCCTCCTGCTCGACGAACTCGGCCACCCGTTCGGCGATGCGCCGGTCGAGCAGCGGGGCGCGGCAGTCGCCGCACTCCACGACCGTGATCGGGGCGCCCCAAGCCCGCTGGCGCGAGATGCACCAATCGGGACGTCCCGACACCATGTTGTGGATCCGCTCGCGTCCCCACGAGGGAATCCACTGGGTCAGGTCGATCTCGGCCAGGGCACGAGCGCGCAGCTCGTCGTGCTCCATCTGGATGAACCACTGCTCGGTGGCCCGGAAGAGGATCGGCCCTTTGCAACGCCAGCAGTGGGGGTAGCTGTGGTTGAGGGGGGAGTGGGCCAGCAGCCGCCCGCGCCCCTCCAATACTTCGAGGATCACCTTGTTGGCAGCTTTGGTGGTCATCCCCGCCACATGGGGGATCCCCTCGACGAAGCGACCGTGGTCGTCCACCGGGTTTTCCACCGGCAGGTTGTAACGCTGCCCCGCCTCGAAATCCTCCTGGCCGTGGCCGGGGGCGGTGTGAACTGCGCCGGTTCCGGCTTCGAGGGTGACGTGGTCGCCCAAAATCACCGGCACCCAGCGCTCCAGGAAGGGGTGCTGCAACTTGGCCCCTTCAAGATCGCGCCCCTTGATCGGCTCGCCGACGAAGTGGGCGCTCAAACCGGTCGCCTCAAGGAACTGCGCTTGCAGCGCCTCGGCGACCACGAACTGCCCCTTGTCGGTATCGAGCGCCACGTAGTCAAAATCGGGATGCAGCGCCACCGCCTGGTTGGCCGGCAGGGTCCAGGGGGTGGTGGTCCAGATGACCAGCGCCGCCTCTTCAGGCAGGCGATGGCGACCCGCCTCGCCGTCGGCGAAGGGGAAGGCGACGAAGATGGCGGGGGAGGTGTGGTCGTGGTACTCGATCTCGGCCTCGGCCAGGGCGGTGACACACGAGGGACACCAGTGGATCGGCTTGGCGCCGCGCACCAGATGGCCCGATTCCATCAGTTTGCCCAGCTCGCGAACAATCGCCGCCTCGTAACCGAAGTTCATGGTCAGGTAGGGGTTGTCCCAGTCGCCCAAAATCCCCAGCCGCTTGAATTCCTCCCGCTGACTGTCGACCCACCCCTTGGCGTACTGCCGGCAGGCGGTGCGGAATTCGGCGGGGGGCACATCCTCTTTCTTGCGCCCCTTCTTGATGAATTGCTCCTCGACCTTGAGCTCGATGGGTAGGCCGTGGCAGTCCCAGCCCGGCACATAGGGGGCCCGCATGCCGCGCATCGACTTGGTGCGGACGATGAAATCCTTGAGCACCTTGTTCACCGCATGGCCGATGTGGATGTTGCCGTTGGCGTAGGGGGGGCCGTCGTGGAGGACGAAAAGCTCGGCGTCGGCGCGCTCGGCCAGAAGACGGCTGTAAAGGTTCTGGGATTCCCACTGAGCCAGCCGCTCCGGCTCCCGCTTGGGCAGATTGCCCCGCATCGGGAAGTCGGTTTTGGGGAGGCTGACGCTCTCTTTAAGGGTGGTTGGGGTGGTCATAAAAACCTCGCTGCGGAGGCCGGCTATAGCCGGTTTATTAGTAAATTCGATGTCTGTGGTGGATGCGCTGCGCTTATCCACCCTACGTCGGAGCTGGGGTAGGGTGGATAAGCGCAGCGCATCCACCATCACCCCCTCAGGGAATGGAGTACTCCGGCTGGGCAGCAGGATGCCCGGCCAGAATGGCCCTCCCTTGTTCGATGTCGCTGCGTATCTGGGTCACCAGTTCCTCCACGCCGCCGAATTTCACCTCGCCGCGCAGCCGCTCGATCCAGGCGACGATCAAACGATGGCCGCGCAGGGGCACACTCGGCTCTTCGAGCAGATGCACCTCGGCATGGCGCGCCTCGCCCCCAAACGTCGGGTTGGTGCCGATGTTCGCCACACCGTCACGCATGCCGTCGGGGGTCAGCACCCGCACCGCGTAGACCCCGTCGGGGGGGAGGATGGCGTTGTCGTGGGCCGAGAGGTTGGCGGTCGGAATCCCAATCGTCCGACCCCGTCCCGCCCCCGGTACCACACGGGCCAGGGTCCAGTGGGGGCGTCCCAACAGGGTGAAGACCTGGTGCAGATCGGCCTGCTCCAGCGCCAACCGCACTGCGGTGGAGGAGACCGTCTGCCCCGCGAGTTGGAACGGTTCGTGCTGCCGCGCCCAAAAGCCGAGTTGCTCCCCCGCCTCTTTCAGCGTCTGAAATCCCCCGGCCCGACCCTTGCCGAAGGCGAAGTCATACCCAACCCGCACCCCCTGGGCATTCAAGCCGTCGGCCAGGGTCGCCTTCATGAAGGTGGCGGGATCGGTGGCGGCAAGCGCCTGGGTGAAACGCAGCACCACCAGCGCGTCGATGCCGCTGCGGGCGAGCAGCCACGCCTTGACCGGGAAGGGGGTCAGGCGGGGGACTTTGATCCCGCGCACCACCTCGCGGGGATGGGGTTCGAAGGTGACCGCCACGGCGGGAACCCCGGCGGCGCGGGCCTCGGCGACCGCATCGCTCAGGATCGCCTGATGCCCCCGATGGACCCCGTCGAAGTTGCCGATGGTGACGATCCCCCCCCGGTCCTCGGGGTGCAGGGCCGAAAGGCCGCGACGAATCTTTAAAGGGCTGCCGTCGGGACGTTCCGGGAAGAAGTGAACCAAGCTCATGGAATGGGGCGACTCGAAGGGCTGCATGCAGCGAAAAAGCGCTGAAAAATCAAAGGGGCGCAACAATACTGACTGGGGCTTGCCCGGTCAAAAGCAACAGTCCGGTTTTTCAAGGGTTTATTGGACCGCCCCGGCCTGTTTTGGCGGTCGATTCAAGCCTAAGAAGTGATGATGCAAGTAGATATGCAAGTGACCGCTCGCACATGGCCTCTTGACCTCGAAAATTTTGATTTCATCATGCCCCAACTTTGGTTCAGAGCCGTACCTCAATCTGGAAGGAAACCACCATGAGCACCTTGAGTCCCCGACAAACCGCCATCGTCTCAGCGGTCGCCGCCTTGGTAGGCGAGCATCCACTCGCGGCGCTGACCACTCAGGCCATCGCCACTGCCACCGAGTTGTCGGAGGGGGGACTGTTCCGCCACTTCCGCAGCAAGGGGGAGATCCTCATCGCCTACCTCGAAGGGGCTGCCGCCCGACTTGAAGCGATCCTTTCCCCCTTGGCCGACCAGCCCCCCGAGTTCGCCCTCGACCGTCTGGCCGCAGCCCTGCGCGACGCCCCCGACCTGGGCAACCTGCTCCTCAACCACCAGGGGGTCGAGGGGGAGGTCGCCGCCGCTTGGCAGGCGATACAGGCGCTGCTGGAGCGCTTCCTCACCGATTTGGCCAAACGCAGCGACCTGCCCGCCGGGGTGCAGCCCAAAACCTATCTGGGTGAACTCAAAGAGAACCTGCGCCGGGCGGTGGTCGAGGACGAGGAGACTCATCTGCCCTGGCAGCCGAGCAAAGGGCTCGACCTGCCCGAACTTGAGGTGCTCGGCCGCCTGGCCCTGAATCCCAGCGGCTTTGTCTTCGATCCGGTCACCGGGGTCTCGCTGACCGCCAACGGCCCGGGGCTGGCGCTGCTGCGCCATTGGCAGGGGGAGCCCGAGCCGACTCTGGAGGGCTCGGTGGCGGTGTTGACCGAAGGGTTCGAGGTCGACCGCCGTACCGCCGAGCGGGACATCCTCGATTACGCCGCGCTGGTGCGCGAGGCGTTGCCCCGGTGAACACCAAAAAGCAGGGCGAAAAGCGGGCTCACGCACAGCCGCCGTTGCTCTTGATCTTGTTTTGAAAGGACGACCCATGCCCCGACACCCCCTAACCGTGGCGGTCACCGGTCTGAACGCCACCGACAATCCGGCCCCCGGCGTCGCGGTGATCCGTGCGCTGCTGGCCGACCCCGAGTTCGACCTGACCATCATCGGGCTCGCCTACGATGCGCTGGATCCCGGCATCTACATGAACGATCTGTGCGACCGGGTTTATTTGATCCCCTTCCCCTCCAGCGGCGAAGAGGAGCTGCTGGGGCGGCTGGCGGCGATCCATGCCGAAAACCCCATCGATTTGCTTATCCCCACCCTCGACGCCGAGCTGCTCAGCTTTGTCCACCTCGAAGCGCAGCTCGCCGAGTTGGGGATCAAAATGCTGGTTCCGACCGAGGAGACCCTGCGCTTGCGGGGCAAGGATCGGCTGCCCGAACTGGCCGCCAAGGCGGGGATTCCGGCGCCGCGCACCGAGCCGATCGGCGATCCCGGCTTTTTTGCGAGTGCCGTCAAAGAGGGATGGCGCTACCCCCTGGTGGTGAAGGGCATCTTCTACGATGCCAAGGTGGTGCACACCGTCGAGGCGGGGATCGCCGCCTTTCACGCCATTGCCGCCCAGTGGGGGCTGCCGCTGCTGGTGCAGGAGTACGTGGCGGGGGAGGAGTACAACCTATCCGCCGTGGGGGATGGTGAGGGGCGCTTGCTCGGGCCGGTGATGATGAAAAAGACCTTCCTCACCGAGAAAGGCAAGGGGTGGGCCGGGGTGTCGATCCTCGACCCCGCCTTTTTGGTCGCCGCCGAAAAACTGGTCGCCGGGCTCAACTGGCGCGGCGGACTGGAGGTCGAGGTCAAGCGCCGTCCCGACGGATCGCTGCTTCTGCTGGAGATCAACCCCCGCTTCCCCGCCTGGATCTACCTCTCGGTCGGGGTGGGGCGCAACCTGCCCGCCCTGCTGGCGCGGCTGGCGCTCGACCTGCCGCTGCCCGATTTGACCCCCTACAAAGCCGGGACCATGTTCGTCCGTTTCAGCCAGGACATGATCGTCGATTTGGCCGACTTCGAAGCGGTGGCGGTGACCGGCCACCTGAACCATGACACCCAAGGAGGCGCCCCATGAACGCCACCACCACCACCCGTCGTCCCTACGAAAAACCGACCCTGGTCCGCCACGTCGGCGGCATGCTCAACAAGTTCGGCCGCTCCGGGTTTGTCCCCCCCATCGAGGCGGTCGACGGGGTGCGAATTCGCGACCTGATCGCCCAGCACGGCTCGCCGCTCTTTGTCATCAGCGAGCAGAAGGTGCGCAGCAATGTGCGCCGTCTGCGCGACGCCTTCACCCGTCGTTACCCCAAGGTGCGCATCGGCTGGTCCTACAAAACCAACTATCTGGGGGCGGTGTGCGGGATCATGCACCAGGAGGGATCCTGGGCCGAGGTGGTCAGCGACTTCGAATACGAAAAGGCGCGCGATCTGGGGGTGCCGGGCGACAAGATCCTCTTCAACGGCCCCGGCAAAAACCGGGCGATCCTGGAGCGGGCGATCAAGGAGGGGGCCCACCTGCATGTCGATCACTTCGACGAACTCTTCCTCATCGAGGAGCTGGCCCAGGAGCTCGATACCGAGGTCAACCTCACCATCCGCCTGAACATGGATACCCACCACGCCCCGGTTTGGGGGCGGTTCGGGTTCTCCATCGAGGCGGGGCAGGCCTTCGACGCGGCGCGGCGCATCGCCTCCTGCGACAAACTCCACTTGACCGGGCTGCACAGCCACGTCGGCACCTTCATCCTCGACAAGGAGGCCTACGCCGAGGAGATCAAGTCGCTGGTCGCCTTCATGAACGAGGCCGAGGCGATTACCGGCGACACCATCGAGACCCTCGACATCGGCGGCGGCTTCGCCTCGAAGAACGCCCTACAGGGGACCTACCTGCCCCCCGAACAGGTGGTGCCCAGCTACGAGCAATACGCCGAAACCGTTTGCGGTGCCCTGATGGCGGCGACCCGGGGCCGCAAGGCGCTGCCGACCTTGGTGCTGGAAACCGGGCGGGCCCTGATCGATGACACCGAGATACTGGTGACCTCGGTGGTGGCCAATAAGCGGCTGCCCAACGGACGGCGGGCCGTGGTGGTCGACGCCGGGGTGGGGGTGCTGTTCACCGCCTTTTGGTACAACCACGCCCTGCATCCGACCCGTACCTTGACCGGTCAGCCCGAGGAGTGCGCCGTCTTCGGCCCGCTGTGCATGAACATCGACGTGGTGCGCCAAACGGTGGTGCTGCCGCCGCTGCCGGTGGGCGAGCCTTTGGTGGTCACCCCGGTGGGGGCCTACAACAACACCCAGTGGATGCAGTTCATCCAGTACCGCCCCGCCGTCGTGATGGTCCACCCCGAGCAAAAGGTCTCGGTGGTGCGCCGGGCCGAAAAGCTGCAAGACGTGATCGGCTGCGAGGCGGTGCCGGAGCATCTGGGGGCGAAGTTTCCCGAGGGGATGGGGCGGTGAGGAGGAAGACCCCCAAGGGTGCGGCTGGGGGGGGCAGGCGGCACACCCCGGCACCCCCTCGCCGGGCCGGGTGCTGGGTCCACCGATTCTCGGACAGAGTTCTGCTTCCATAGTCCCCATCGACCACTTCCGTCTTGCAGGGAGGCGACCCCATGACCCACGACGACCTACCTAAAAAACACTGGCTCGCCCCCCTCGACGAGCTGGCCCGGGCCTACGCCGCCATCGGGTTTCTTCCCTTTCCCAAGGCGGGGTGGCTGTTCGCCGCCGCCACCTTTGTCTTCCCCAACACGGCGCTGGCCGGACTCCTCGGGGGGGCGATGGGGCTGATGGTGGCGCGGCTGCTCGGCTTGGGAACAAGCCCTCAAGAGCGGGGCTGGATTGCCTTCAACGCCCTGCTTGTCGGTCTTTCGCTGGGCGCCTTCTATCGGCTGGATCTGCACCTGCTGCCGCTGCTGGCGGCGGGGAGCATCATGGCGGTGCTGCTGACCGAAACCTTGCATGTGGTGCTGGGGCGGCTGCTGGGATTGCCGGTGCTGTCGCTCCCCTTCGTGTTCACCACGCTGCCCCTCTATTTCGCCATCCAGGGGTTCGGCAACATCGGCTTTTACCCGGCGCTGCTGGTCCACCGCGATCCCCTCTTTCCACCGCTGATCGACAGCTTCTTCACCCACTTAGGGGCGGCCCTTTTTGCCCCCCATCCGGTGGCGGGGATGCTGATCTTCATCGGCTTGCTCATCGCCTCGCGTTGGCTGGCGCTGCTGGCGGTCAGCGGTTTTGCGGCAGGCGGCCTGTTTCAGGTGGTCATGACCGGTTTTCTGCCCTCGATGCCCGGCTCCTGGGTCGGCTTCAACGATATGTTCACCGCCATGGCGGTGGGGGGGGTCTTCGTGGTTCCGGGGCTGCGCGCCTGGATTCTGGCGGTCGCCGCCGCCATGGTGACCTCGCTGGTGGCGGCGAGCCTAACCTCGATTCTGGCCATTTCGGGTCTGCCGATCCTGGCCCTGCCTTTCAATCTGGTTACCTTGACCCTGCTGCTGACCCTGGCCCAGCGCCCCCATCCGGTGGCCCCTTACCTGATTCTGCACCGCCCCGATCTGCCCGAGGTCAGCCGCCGCCGGGCGAGTTTGGCCCAGGCGCGGCTGGGTGCCATCGAAAGCCTGCCATTGCGCCCCCCCTTCTTGGGGCAATGGAGCATCTACCAGGGGTTCGACGGCCCCCACACCCATCGCGGCCCCTGGCGCCATGCGCTCGACTTTATTGTGTTGGGGGACGACGGTAGGTCGTTCGAGGGGGAGGGGAGCAAGGTCGAGGATTACCACTGCTTCGGGCTGCCGGTGGTCGCCCCTGCGGCGGGGACGGTCACCCAGATTCGCGACCACCTGCCCGACACCCAACCGGGCGATCTGGGGGCGCGCGACGCCTGGGGCAACGTGGTGGTGTTGCAGGTCTCCCCCTACCGCTATGTGGTGCTGGCCCATCTGATGCCCTATTCGATCAAGGTTAAGGTGGGTGATCGGGTCGAGCTGGGGCAAACCCTGGCCCGCTGCGGCGCCTCGGGCCGCGCCCCCCAGCCCCACCTGCACATGCAGGTTCAGCAGACCCCGACCGTGGGGGATGCGACCCTCCCTTTCCACCTCACCGCCCTGATCGATGAAACCGGCCACTACCGGCTGCATACCATTCCGGTTCAAGGGGGGAGCGTCACCCCGGTGGAGCCCTCCCCCGCCTTGGCGCCGCTCCTCCATCCCCCGGTCGGCACCCAGTGGCGTTTTGCCTGGGAAGACAATCAAGGGGGAGGTGGTGAGGAGGTGCTCACCCTGAGCGCAACCTTGCTCGGGGAGCTGCGACTCAGCAGCGGTGGCGGCGGTTCGGTGGGGATCAACCTGGCGCACGGGGTGACCACCCTGTTTGATCCGGTCGGGGTCGACACCCCGGTGCTGGCGATCCTGATGCAGGCCACGGGGATCACCCCCCACGCCGACGAGACGGGGATGACCTGGGTGGACGCCCCGGACCCCTCGTGGCTCTTTTTGCCCACCCTGCGGCGGGGGCGGGAGATCCTCTTCGATTTGGGCTGGCCCGAGCCGGTCGGGGTTTCGTTAAGCCGTGAGGCGACCCGGGAGGGGTGGCGGCAAACCGCGGTGCTGCGTCTGAAACAGGCCGGTTTGCCCGACCTGGTTCAAGAGGCGAGCGCCACCTTTGTGCGGGGTCAGCTCGGCCCCGACACCCTGAGCGGCACCTTTCGCGGCCGCGCCATCACCGCCCAGCAAACCGGGCGGCAACAAATTGCCGATGTCGGCATTCCAGGAGGAGCGGATGAGCCCCAGTAAAACTCGGATCTTCGTCTTGGCGGCGCTCTGCCTGGGCGCCCCGGCGGCGGCGCCGGTAGCCCATGCGGGGATGGTTTGGACCCCCACCGTTAATCTCGACGGATACGCGCTGCTGTATACAGGATCCAACACCCGGCAAGGGGGGATCGGTGCCAAGGCGAGCCTCGCTACCACCTATCTGGAGCGGTGGCGCCTGCGCGGTTCAGCCATTCTGGAGTCGGTCGGTTTCAAGGATGGCAGCGGTATTCTTCAACACGGGTTTTCGCTTGGGGCTGGGGTGAATTTCTTCAGCGATAGCCCCGCCGGGGTGTGGGCTTTGGACGGCGATCTGTTCAAGATCGACAACAACGACGCCACCGGACAAAGCGGCAACCTCTCGGTCGCCGCCCTGCGGTTGTCGTTCAGCGACCGGGGGGGGAGAGGGGCGGTGGGGATCGGAGCCGTCCGCTCCCACTACGGCGATCTGGGGATCGACGTCACCCAGGGCGACCTGGGGGGTCGGCTCTATTTCGACCACGGAACCTATCTTGCTTTGGGGTTGCGCAGCATCGCTCCCGGCGCCGCCTCACCCACCCTGGCCTACATGGGGGAGGTCGGTTGGACCACCGACTCGGGGACCCTATCGGCCTGGGGTCGGGGGGGGACTCAGCAGTTCGCGGTCGACGCCGACCAAGGCTGGATCGTCAACTTGGCCGACCGGCAGCAAAAGGGGGGTGGCCTGCAATGGCGGGGCCATTTCGACCGCTGGAGCTCCTGGAAAATCGGCGCCTTTTGGGAACAACTCAGCCCCACCACCGGGGGGGTCTACAACAGTGTGGGGGGCAGCGCCTCCCTCTTTTATGCGTGGTAAGGAGAACAAAACGATGAGGAATCCCATTCATGGCGGTCTACTGGCCTTGATGTTGATCGCCGGATTGAGCCTCGCCGGTGTTGCCCAGGCGCAGCCCAGCACCACGGTCGAAGACAAACTCGCGACCTCGTATCAGCTTGAGGTGCAGGGCAAATACCCCGAAGCACTGGCAGCGCTCAGCGACATCATTCCCAACGGCACCGGGGTCGCCGAGTTTTTGGCGCTGCGCAGCGGTTGGCTGCTCTACCTGGCCGAGCGCTACGGCGATGCGTTGGAGGCCTACCAACGGGCCGCCACCCTCAACCCCCGCTCGGTCGAGGCGCACCTGGGGGCGAGCCTGCCGTTGATGGCCCAATACCGCTGGCGCGAGGCGGCCCAGGAGTGCCGCAACGCCCTGAAAATCGCCCCCGGCAATCAGACTGCCGCAGTGCGTCTGGTGGTGCTGACCACCTACCTGGCCGATTGGAGTCAGATCGCCGAGACGGCCCGGCAGGTCCACGCCATGTACCCCACCGATCTGGATGCCCTGTATTGGCTGGCGCGGGGATTGTCGGAATCGGGTCAGCTCAACGAGGCTCGCCCCTATTGGCGGCAATTGCAGGCGTTGGTCCCAGGTCACGCCGAGGCCAAGGCGTGGCTGGAGGTGCCTGTTTCATAGGGGTCGTGTTGGGTTGGGGCGGTGTTGCCCCCTCATTCGCGGTCGGGGACCGCTCCTACAAAGGGGTGTTGGCGCCGCCATGGGGCTTGTGGGAGGCGACCTCTGTCGCCGAAGCGAAGCTGGGGTGGTGGGTTTGGCTCCAGGTTGAGGCGGCCTTGGTTTCGGCGTCCCCCCGGTTTGGGGGCGGTGTTGCCCCCTCTTCGCGGTCGGGGACCGCTCCTACAAAGGGGTGTTGGCGCCGCCATGGGGCTTGTGGGAGGCGACCTCTGTCGCCGAAGCGAAGCCGGGGCGGTGGGTTTGGCTCCAGGTTGAGGCGGCCTTGGTTTCGGCGTCCCCCCGGTTGGGGGCGGTGTTGCCCCCTCATTCGCGGTCGGGGACCGCTCCTACAAAGG
>Ga0210006_1001801_pt1 | contig 14513 bp, 14 predicted proteins | sample CryGey02umfilter_2_FD_185452 | JGI IMG/M metagenome (GOLD analysis project Ga0210006, IMG submission 185452) | Groundwater microbial communities from aquifer in Utah, USA - Crystal Geyser 4/10/14 0.2 um filter (SPAdes) (version 3) | ecosystem: Environmental > Aquatic > Deep subsurface >... | reverse complement strand
GAGAAGCTTTTAATTTTGGTTCTGATAATACATTATCTGTACTACAATTAATTAATCAATTGGAGTGTGTTCTTAATAAAAAAATTAAATATAAAATCTTAAACACAGCCCATAACGAAATCCCCTATCAATCACTTGATTATTCAAAGATAAAAAAAAGACTTGGTTGGACGCCAAAAGAAAATATAAAATCAACAGCAGATAGAATATTTGAGTGGTACAAAAATAAGAATTAATTACGACTCTTAATTTTTTTGTGGTTATTTATTATTCTTTCAACTACATAAGATGGTCTATTTTTTACCTCTTCAAAAATAATTTGTATATATTTTCCAACAATACTAATCCCCAACATTTGGATTCCTCCAAAAACAAATATTGAAAGCATAATTGGAATAGATGCATTTATTGGATTGCCAAAAAAAATTACCCACGATAAATATGTTATTGCCAAAATAAAAGAAAAAAAAGTAATTAGAAAACCAAAGGTTGACATAAGATCAAGTGGTATGAAAGAAAATCCAAGTAAACCTCTTTGGGCATCTCGAACATAATCAAAAAGGGTGTTTTTTGTTGAACCGTACTTTCTAATTTTTCTTTCATATTCTACATAAGCTGTTTTAAATCCTGCCCAAGATCTAAGCCCTCTAAAAAAACGATTTTTTTCTGGGAGATCAATTATTACATCAAGAACTTGTCTATCAAGTAAGCAAAATGTTCCTGCATTTAATGGCATTTCAATATTAGACATCTTTTTAAAAATTACGTAAAAAAGCTTTCTAACCAATTTCATAATGTATGAGTCGTTTATCACATTTCGTACACCTACGACTACTGGAAAACCAAGTTCCCACTTTTTAATAAACTTAGGAATAATATCTGGATGATCTTGGAGATCACAATCAACAATGGTTAGCATATCTCCCGTGGCTTGTTTCATAGCAGCATGTGAAGAATATTCAGAAGTAAAATTTCTTGACATAAAAATCGCTGTAATTTTTTTATCTTTTTTAGCCAGTGATTCTATAATCTTTCTTGATCTATCGGTGCTGCAATTATCAACAAAAATAATTTCATATTCATATTTAGGTATAGTTTTTAATACTTTAGTCGTTTCCTTGTATGCAAAACTAATGTTAGCTTCTTCATTGAAAGTAGGGATAACAATCGAAAGAACCTTTTTATTCGCCATGATTAATCAATTTTATAAATGCGAGACATTAACATCTCAATTCTACTATCATCTTCAAATGCTATATTAGAATAATATTTCTTTTTATTTTGCAGCCAAAATAATTCAAATAAGTTAGCTTTTATAATACCCTCCTCCATTTTAGTTGCAGAAGCTTGAGGATCGGTTTGAAAAATTATCTTTCTTGTTTCATAACGATCAAGAAGTTTTTTAGTAACAAGTTTTTTAATAAAAGGAATAGCTTCCTTGGCAATTCCGCCACCCATTACTGTTTCTAATCCTTTCTTTTTTGCTTTTGTAAATATATCTTCGACAATTTGATAAACCTTATCATTATTTATTTCATTTCTTTTTAAACCTAAAGAACCTGATAAGTCTACTCTGCCTACACTAATTATATTTAAAAGATTATTTTTATCTGCTGCTAAAATTTCATCCACATTTTTATATCCCTGAACAGTTTCGATCATAGCAACAAATTTAATATCTTTTCTTGTATCCTTTGGAACGTATTTTTCAAGTGCCATAATATATTTTGAAAGAGCATATGGACTTTCTATCATTGGAGCAACGATTGCACTTATTCCAATTTTTTGAGCTTCAAAAATATCAGTGATTGCCTCTGCTCCGCCGATTTTTAAGGTGATAGATAAACCGGCGTTACTTGCAATTTCCTTTAGTCTCATAAGCTCATTAATACGAGATCCTTCGGCTTCAAGCTCAGCTTTTAAATCAATGACACCGTAATTTTTTTTCATGTCGAGCAGAAGCTCAACCATTTTATATTCGAGACTATTCATTGGACAACATTTTTACATATTATATTTAATATGTCAATAGGAACGCTATGTAAAGCCAAAAAGCTTGATAAGTTTTTGTAGGTTTGTTTTGAATTCATTGAAATCTAAATCGGTTATTTTTACAAGTTCGTAATTTTTTTTTGGAAGAACCAATGGTAATTTATCTGAAATTCTTTTTTTATCTTTCTTTATTTTCTCAAGTAAAATTTTATAATCAAAATATTCAGTTTTTAGTTTTACCGTTTTGATATTCGGCAATAACAAATGTTTGCAAATTTTTTCATTTAATTTATCATCAATCCAACCTCTTTTAACAGAAATTAAATTTGCAAATATCATTCCAATAATAACTCCAATGCCATGAGGAATTTCAAAATTAGAAGTTGCTTCCAAGGCATGTCCAAGTTCATGGCCATAATTTAAAAGGTTACGTCTTCCCAAATCAAACTCGTCGCCTCCCATATAATACTTCTTTATTTCAATGCTTTCCTTAATAATATTAATGACAAATTTTTTATCCTTGTTTAGCTTAAGTTTTTCAATTTTTTTAATTAAATCGTCAAGATTATTTATGGCATCTTTTTTCATCAACATTAATTTGATAATTTCTCCTACTCCACTGATAAAATCTGTTTTTTCTAAAGTTTTTAAAAAATCAGTATTAATATATATTTGAGAAGGAGGATAAAAAGTTCCCAAAACATTTTTATATGATTCATGATTAAGTGATGTTTTTAATCCAATAGCACTATCGGCCATTGCCAAAAGCGTTGTGGGAATGTATATCCAATTAATACCTCGATAAAGCGTTGAAGCAACAAAACCAGTAACGTCTTGATTAATACCTCCACCAAAAGATATTAACGTAAGATTTTTTTTAGCGGTTAAAGGAAGAAGTTTTTTGTATATTTCCATTACAGTATCAAGGGTTTTTCTTTGCTCATTTAATTTAAGAATAATGAGACGATCTTTAGGAAATCGACTAAAAATTATATCTTTGTAGTATTTATAAACATTTTGTCCGACGATGACAACATAGTTTTTAATATTTAAAAGTTCGTCAACAAAAGAAAAATCATTAACGAATTCCACACTGAAGTTACGGATACGTGTATTTATAATTAGCTTATCCATATTTATCTACAAGTAAAACCACCGTCGATTATTAAACACTGTCCATTAATATAAGTATTTTTATCTGAAATCAAAAATAAAACTAATTCTGCAATTTCAACAGGCTCGGCAAACCTGCCTAAAGGTACATCTTTGGCAAGAAGAATATTCTTTTCAGGTGAATTACTTTTTACTAAGTCTGTGTTGGTAAATCCAGGACAAACAGAGTTAACAAGAATATTATAAGGTCCAAGTTCAAGCGCTAAAGCTTTAGTCACGCCATTAATTCCATGCTTTGTAGCCGTATACATAGTCTGTTTTCCACGGGCAACAATACCAAAAATTGAAGAAATATTGATAATCTTTCCCCATTTCTGAGCAATCATGTGTCTTGAGAAAGCGCGAATCAATTTAATCGGAGAAATCAAATTTATTTGAATATGTTTTTGGATATTTTCATCTTCTAATTCATTAATCCATTGGGGGAAATTTATCCCGGCATTATTGATCAAAATATCTGCTTTTAAATCCTTATGTGCTTCGATGTATCGATACATCGAAGCATTATCACTTAAGTCAAGCTCCTGACGTGTGGGGGCAATGATTTTGTAATTTTCTGTCTTCAGTTTTTTATAAATCGCCTGCCCTATTCCTCGAGCTGCTCCTGTGATGAAAACAGTTTTCTTCATAAATTATTTTTGTACCACAAATATAATTCTTTTAAAGATTTATCAAAGTCGGTAAACTCAAATTTTTTTAATTCACTCATTAATAGAGAATTGTTACAAGTATATTCGTTATTCAATCCTTTATTTTTTATTGTTATTTTTGATCTTTTGTCAGCAATTCTATTTATTTTATTGGCAATCGTCAATATATCAATTTTTTCTCCTCTACCTATATTATAAAACTTATGTTTTGTTTGATGATTTATAAAATAGTCAACGATTTTAACAAAATCATTTATATACGTGTAGTCAAAAAAAACGTTTTGATTCATAGCGATTGGAAGTCCGTTTAAGTTATTGACGATCGCATTAGAGATAAAACGGTAGCGGTAGTCTTCATATTTTCCGAATAAACCAAAAATACGAAGACTAATAATGTTTTCTTCTTTCTCGATATATTTTGTGCAAATATATTTGAAAAAACCATATTCGTCTTTTGGAATGGTTTTGCCCAAATCAGTTTCTTTGACTTTTACAATCGGTTTGCTTTTGTCAAATTCCGCTCCGGATCCAAGATGGACCATTTTTTTGTATTTTTCTTTATTTCTAAGAAGATTAAAAAAAATTCTAAGATTATTTGATAAAGACGTGTCTACATACTCCTCTATTCTACTTCCTCCTATTACTGCACAGTTAATGACAATGTCAATATTATTTTTATTGAAGTAATTGTCAACATTTTTTTCATTCAATAAATCCAGCTCTTTATGACTAGGAGTTAATAGATTGTATTTTTTATTCAACTTTTCTGTTAAATTCCTTCCAATAAATCCTTTCGCTCCGGTAATAAAAATTGTTTTTTTTCTCATTTTTTATCCTTTCCACAATGGTATTAACATATTTTTCTCAAATTCATCTCTCGGTAAAAATGGACCCATGTCCTCAAGCGGAGGTGAGGCAAATTGACCGTTGGGTAATTTTTTTGCCATTAGTTTAGGTGAAAGAGTTAGCTGCCTGACAGCATTAATATCACAGATAATTGGACCTGGGAATTCAAGGACTTTTTTTATCTTTTCTTCCATATCTGTATGATTATTGATCCGTTCGGTTTTTATTCCATAAGCTTTCCCAATTTTTACAATGTCTGGACAACTGACCCCAGACTCTTTATCGACGGCCACATGTTTACCCGCAAACAAATTGTTTTGAGTATTTTTTATTGACTGATAACCGTCGTTACTATAGATGAACAATTTTATAGGTAAATTATGATGTTTCATAACCTGAAGTTCATGGATATTTAATTGTATACTTCCGTCCCCGTCAAAACAGATCACCCTTTGTTTTTTATTCATAGCAAAAGCAACTCCAATAGCAGCGGGAAGTCCATAACCCATTTGAGCGCAACCATTATTAAGTATAATTCTTTGCCCAGATTTTACATAAAAAGCCTGATACATACAATTAAGCGGTCCAACTCCATTTGATTCTACAATTAATTCATTTGGTTTTAAAAGTTTTCCGATAGTTTCTATAAAACAATAGTTGTTTACGAATTTTTTCTCTAGCCAATAATCCTTTAAGACAACCGGGTATTTTTTATTTAATCTTCTTCCATAGTCTAACCAATCATCAATTTCAACATTAAAATTGCTTTCCTTAATTTGTCTGATCATTTCTTCAATAAAATCTTTAGCATCAAAGTTGACAGGCAGGTCGATTGAAAGAATTGGTTTTTTAATTTCTTTCATATCAATGTCAACCATTATTTTATATGCATTTCTTGCAAAGGCTTTATATGTAAAACCAATTGTCCTTATGTCAAGTCTTGCTCCAATTGTAAGTAGCACATCACTGTTTTGTATGATGAAATTTGCAGCTCTTTGTCCAAAAGCATGAGCTCGTCCAAAAAAATATGGATTGTCCGAAGATATTAAATCGTAACCGGCGTAACTTGTTAAAACCGGAATTTTTAAAAGCTTGATTAAGGACAATAATTGTTTGTGCCCGTTTGCTATTCTAACCCCATTACCTACGTATAAAACAGGTCTCTTTGATTTTTTAATTTTATTAAGTGTTTGGCTGACAAGATCTTTTAATTTGAGATTATTTGTTTCGTGATCGAGCTGTATCTCCGATGAATTAAAATTTTTTAATTTATTAATTTCTATATAACTTCCTTGGACGTCAAGAGGGATATCAATCCAAACAGGACCAGGTCTGCCACTTTTTGCAATATAAACAGCTTTTTTTAATTGATATTTAATTTCCAAAGGATCTAATATCGTGACAGCGTATTTAGTTAGCGGTTTTACAATATCTACAATATTAACTTCTTGATCACCAAATTGTCTGGCAATGCGACCTGCACCAATAGTTTCTCTTTTTACTTGTCCTGATATTACAAGCATAGGAATGGAATCTTGGTATGCTCCAAGAACCCCAGTTATAGCGTTAGTTCCTCCAGGTCCGGTCGTCACTAAGCAAACTCCAAATCCTTTAACTCTTGCGTATGCCTCAGTAGCCGTTGAAGACGCTTGCTCATGATGATTGCAGACATATTTTATTTTTTTGCTATTTCCCAGTGAATCTACAAGATGAATATTTCCGCCACCAGAAATTAAAAATATATGTTTTACACCGAGATTTTCTATAAATTTTATTACGAAATCTGAAAGTTTAATTTTTATATTTTTCATTTTTTCTTTTATTATTATACAATATTACCAACAATTATTTTGGCCTATGTTAAAGTCTAAATTCATCGCGGGCGAAACTTACGTCCCCGTCTCCGGAAAAGTTTTTGACGAGGAGGAAATAAATAATGCAATTTCGGCCGCTAGAGATGGTTGGTGGACCGAAGGTAATTGGGCAAAAGAATTTGAAAGGGAATTTAAAAAGTTTTTGAAAATAAATTATGTTTCGCTGGTCAATTCCGGATCTTCCGCAAATTTAGTTGCCTTGGCTTCCCTAACCTCTTCAGTATTTGGTGATAGAAGATTAAAAGCAGGAGATGAATTTATTACCTGCTCGGTTGCCTTTCCAACGACTGTCAATCCGGGCCTACAGTATGGTTTAAAACCGATCTTTATTGACGCAGAGCTTGATACCTTGAATATTGATGTTGATCAGATCGAAAAGGCAATAACAAAAAAAACTAAACTGATCATGGTCGCCCATACTCTGGGAAAACCCTATAACTTAAAAAAAATAATGAAAATAGCCAAAAAATACAATCTTTGGGTAATTGAGGATTGTTGCGACGCTTTAGGTTCTAAATATGACGGAAAACTTGTTAGTTCTTTTGGTGACATTGCCACCTTTAGCTTTTATCCAGCTCATCAGATGAGCTGTTCTTTTAATACGCCAATTCCCTATTTAGATGAGAAAGGAAGTTGGAATATGGAACCAATTGAAAAAATATATGAAACATATATTAATGACTCAAAAAAAATAAAAGTTTTATCATTTGATAAAAATAATAAAGTTAGTTGGTCAACTCCATCAGCAATATTAAGGCATAAGCTAGGAGCTGCAAAAAAAATGTTTAAAATAACCACTCAACATGGTAGATCAGTGGAAGTGACCGAAGATCATAGTGTATTTGTCATTGATCAAGAAACAGCGGACATTGTTCCAAAAGAAGCTAGACAAATAATGGTTGACGATTTTATTGTTACCACAAACAACATCCCTGCTAATTATTTGATTAAATATATTGATACTCTAAAATTTTTTAAAAATAAAGATACTTATATTTCAAATTTTTCAGTTGAAAATTTAAAATCAATAAAAAATCGTGATTATGCGTGGCAGTATAAATCTAGAAATGCTTTGCCAATAAAATATCTAAACTATTATGATCTCGATAAAGAAAACCTTTTTATAGGAATATCTCAATCAAATAAAATACCTATAAGAATTGTTATTAATGAAGAATTATGTAGATTACTTGGATATTATATGGCTGAGGGTTCATATCAAAATGGTCTTATATTTTCTTTCAATAAAAATGAAACAGATTTGATTAAAGATGTCGTTGCCATATCTAAAAGCCAATTTAATATAATTCCATCAGTTGGAAAAAGCAGAAACAATGAAATTAACGTAGAAATTCAATCAAAAAATGTCGAAATAGTTTTTAGAGAAGTTTTTAAAATAGAGAAAGGGGCAAAAAATAAAAGAATTCCTTGGTTTATGTTCCATACAGATGAAAAATGTGTCAAGGCATTTATTTATGGATATACAAGTGGTGATGGATCAATAAGAATATTAGAAGATAATACAAATAGGATTGATGTTACCAGCGTCTCTAAAGATTTATTAAATGATTTTCAATATTTACTTTCAAAAGTGGGGATTAGTGCCTCTTTTTATAGAAGAAACAAAGCTCACACTTCAAAAAAAATTAAAGGGGCAATAAGTTCAAATAATGAAAACTACACATTAAATTTTAGTGGTTATATATATGGAGATAAAACAATTGTTAAGCAAAACATCAAAGATAGAAATAATTTTGCTGATCAAATTCCATTACTTCCAGTATTTAGAAAGTATATTAATATAAGCAAAGATCAACAAATAATATCAAAAAAACGGTTACTTAAATATTTGGAATCAAATAAAAAACTCTATAAATTGGTTAATAGTGATTTATCATTCTTAAAGGTTAGAAGTGTTGAGAAAATATCTTATGATAAAGATCAGTATGTTTACGATTTTTCTGTTCCAGGCAATGAAAATTTTTATGGTGGATTTTTAGGTATTTTTCTGCATAATACCATGGGTGAAGGTGGAGCTGTCGTCACCAATAATTCTTTGATTCATAAATCTATCCGCCAGTTCCGTGATTGGGGTCGCGATTGTTGGTGTGATACCGGTAAAGACAACACCTGTCGTAAAAGGTTTGGATGGAAACTAGGACAACTGCCGCAAGGGTATGACCATAAATATATCTATTCACAGATAGGATACAACTTAAAGACAACCGACTTTCAGGCAGCTATAGGATGTGCTCAACTTAAAAAACTCCCCTACTTCATTAAAAAAAGACAGGAAAACTATGGAATTCTTTATGATTTTTTTAAACAATATAAAAAGTACTTTATCTTAATGAAAAACGATAAAAACGAAGAAGTCAGCTATTTTGGATTTCCTATAATCGTTAAACCAACAGCTCCATTTACACGCAATCAACTGACCGAATATTTAGAAAAAAATAAAATCGGCACCCGTAATATTTTCTCCGGCAATCTTCTCCGTCATCCGGCCTATATCAACCTAAAAAAGAACTTTAAAATAATCGGAGATCATAAAAACGCCGATCTTATAATGAGCAATGCCTTTTGGCTTGGCGTATATCCTGGAATAACAAAAGAAATGATGAATTATGTTAAAGAAAAAATAAAAGAATTTATCCCCCTTGACAAGAAATAGATATTTCGTCATCATTAGTGGTAGTTTATCTAACATTATAACTGACAAATGGATAAAATAGAGAAATTATTGATTTCAAATAAAAATGTATTTACCACGCAGGATTTAAGTGTTATTTGGGGAATTTCCGAAAAAACAAAAATTTGGGAAATCGTTAAGTATTATTTAAGAAAAAATAAATTGAATAGGATTTACCGAGGAATATATTCGATAAATAAGAAATATTCTCCGTTGGAATTAGCTCATAAATTACAGCCTCTTTCGTATATTTCTCTTCATACGGCTTTATCGATACATGGTATTAATTTTCAATATTATTCTTCAAATTATTCAATTGCTTTGATAAGTAAAAAATATTTAATATCAAAAGTTGAGTATTCATACCATCAGGTAAAGGATTTTATTTTTTTTAATAAACTAGGTTTAGTTGATAAAGGGTCATATCTGATAGCTGATAAAGAAAGAGCAATCTGTGATACGTTATATATTTGGCCAAGTATGAATATTGATCGGATAGACAATATTAATAAAGATAAATTATTAGAAACGGCAAAAATTTATAAAAATAAGAGACTGATTAATGATATTAAATTATTAATTAAAAAAATAGAATAACTTATGTTGGATAGAATTCAGCATGAAATAATTTTTAAAAAAATATTAAGAGATATTTATCAAGATAATAATCTTCAGGCAAAAATTACTTTTAAAGGTGGAACTTGTCTTTATATGTTTCATAAATTAGATCGTTTTTCAACTGACTTAGATTTTAATATTATTGGAGATGATTTTAATCCTGAGGAAGTAACTAAAATTTTAAAAACTTATTTAATAATTGAGGAATACAATAAGCGCTACACATATTTTTGGTTAGGTTCTTATGAAAAAGGAAAACAAAAAATTAAGGTAGAGATGAGCAAACGAGATTATCCTGATACATATGTAAATGTAGATTTTTATGGGTTGACAATACCAACTCTTTCTAAAAGCTGTATGTTTGCTCATAAGTTATGCGCTATAACTGACAGAAAAAAAGTAGTCAATCGCGACCTTTATGACGCTTACTTTATGTTTAAGGATAATTTTGAGATTAATGAAAAAATAATTGAAGTAAGGACAAAAAAAACTGCTAAAGAATACATAAAAAGTTTGATTCCATTTATCAGAGAAAATGTTAATCCTCATGATATCTTGCAGGGGTTAGGCGAGCTGGTAGATGATAAAATATGTAAAGAAAAAGTTAAAGAATTCTTGAATAGAAAAATTCTTAATATTGACACGAGTCAAGAAAGTGTAATGACAAATACACTATATGGATTCGATTAAGCGCAGATTTTAATTTTTTTTGTTATATATTAGAATATTTGATACAATGGGCATATGGAAATAAAGGAGAAAGATGAATTACAGAAGGCATGGCTAAAAAGCGCTAAAGAAGACTTTCAAATAGCTAAAGATTTAGTAGGCATGAAGCATTATCAGTGGGCCTTATTTTTATGCCATATAGCGATAGAAAAAGTCTTGAAAGCAAATTACATTAAAATAAAAGATCAATATCCACCACCAATTCATAAATTAGCTAAATTAGCCACAGATTGTAAGATTGTGTTAACTGAGGTACAAATTAATGAATTAAAAGAAATGACTACATTTCATATAGAAGCTCGATACGATGTTATAAAAGATAAGTTATATAAAAAAGCAACAAAGGAATTCACATTAAAATATTTTGAAATAACAAAAGAATTACTTAATTATTTTATTTCATTAATATGAAAAACGTAGTTTTTAAAAGTAAGCAAGTAAAAAAAGAGGTGAATAATTTTGTTGATTTATTACAAAAGGAACAAATAAAAATATCTAGGGTAATTCTCTTTGGTTCATTTGCTAAAGGGAAGCAAAAAGATTATTCAGATATTGATTTAGCCGTTGTTTCTCCAGATTTTGGAAAGGATACTCATAAAGAAATGATGTTTTTAGTTCACCTGTCATTGAAAGTGTCTGATAGAATAGAAGCAATTCCAATTGCGGAAAAAGATATGCTGATGAAATATCATCCATTAATCGGAGAAATAAAAAAATACGGAAAAATAGTCTATTCTTCAAATTAATAAATAATTTTCATCATTAATAGTCTGGTTTAGAATAGACTATTGACAACAAGACTATAGCAAAAGATAAAAATATTATTTTAATTCACGAAGACAAGACTGTACAATCATGAATAATGCTTTTTGGTTGGGAGTCTGGCCGGGGATAAGTGAGGAGATGATGGAGTATGTGAAGGAAATAATTGAGTCATTTTTAAAAATTCAGTAGTGGAACGATTCATTAAATCACACCACTACTTTTGCACTCTTTTAAACAAATACAGATTATAAATCTCATTCAACTTCCAACTTTTCACTAATTTATTTGGGACAAAAGTATTAAGTTCATAAGCCGGATCTTTGAAAACATCTGCATTTTTGCTGATCACATACAGATAATCATTATGATAATAATCTTCATAGCTCATCTTCACTCCATCTTTTTTAAGGTGAAATTTAATTACCATGGAGAGGTTGTCATAGATATGATTGACGATGTTATAGTTTTTGACGTTTTGCGTTTTTATTATTTCATAAGTTTTTTTTTCCATCAAATAATTCCAGTTTGGTGACATTCCAAAACCGTGTGAAGGTTTTGGCAGATAAATAAAAGCATCAAAAATAATTAAAATTATCGCAACGGTTATTATTAAAAAATATGAAATATATTTTTTAAAATAACTACTAATCAAGGCAAGAGTTAAAATGCTAATCGATAAATATCGATGAGGAAGAATTTGAAAAGGAGCCCCGCTGTGGGGTTTAGAACTAAATAAATAATCTCTGATGACATGTAGATTATAAAATTGATTTTTCAGTTCAAATAAAATCATCGGAGAAAAACCGACGCAGAATCCCCCAATCATTATCAGAATAGATTTAATACGAAATCGTTTTATAAATGAATAATATATAAATAAAATAAATAAAATGATTACAATCTGGTAATGAAATTGTATGAGGATTCCTGTATACGCAAATATGAAAAATAAATAAATACTGTTAGGTTTTGTTTTATGCAGGCCCATAAGATATATCAGGATTGTGGAAAGTGGAATCAAGAAATTCGGGCCGAAAAAGAAGCGGGTATAGTCAATAAACATGGGTAACAATGTATAAAGCACTACCATCAGAAGAGCCGTTTTTTGATTAGCTAATTTTTTCATCCCGCTATATAACGGGATTATGCCAAATGACGAAAAAATCATAAATATGTACGACGATACGATTGGATCAAATTTTCCGGGAACGGCAAAGATAAGCGTAAAATAATAAAGAATACTACCTTGTAACAGTAATTTATTATCTGCAGATATCGAGCTTCCGGGGCCAACGAGCGTAATTTCTTTGTTTTTCCACATTTCAAGAATACGAGTAAACCCATTACCCTGATCAAAGGAAAAGTTGAGAGCGGGAACAAAATGAAGAGATCGGATAGCAATGAAAAGAATTATCAATAAGATAAAAACTAAAAACTCATTTTCAAATATTTTCTTCATAAATATCTTAATAATATATTATAATTAGCTCAAATAATATGTCCAGAAAATCTTTCATAAAAAAATTCAAATAATTAAATTATTTATTGACAATCTGTTTCTGATTTAGTAGAATTAATCTACCAATTTAGAAACATATGAAAAAAGCCAATCTTGATAATCTAAACAATTTGTTGTTATTTACTAAAGAATTGTTGAGGCAATGGGAAAAAAACGAAGATTCATTGAACTTTAATATTAAATATTGGTCAAAAAATGGATTAATTATCCCTTTAAAAAAAGGAAAATATATTTTAAAATCACGTTTTGAAAAAGAAGAAAATAAAGATTTGTATTTAGAATATTTAGCAAATAAGATATATGAGCCTTCCTACATCTCTGGCGAATATATAATGAGCAAATATAATCTTCTAACTGAAGGAGTTTACGGTATAAGCAGTGTTACGACAAAAAAAACTAAATCTTTCGATAATAAACTTGGAAAATTTAATTACTACTCTCTTAGCCCACGACTTTTTTTTGGATATGAATCGGTGAAATTTTATTCTGCCAGTATCATGGTAGCTAAAAAATCAAAAGCGGTTTTGGATTATTTATATTTAAGATTCTGTAAAAATGCTTTGATTTCTGAAAAGGCAATAGAAGAATTGCGGATTAACTGGGAAAATTTAAACAAAAACGAATTTTTAGAATTAGAAAAATATGCGGTTATTGCCAATAATAAAAGAACCTTGAAAGTTATCAGTTTGATTAAACAAAAATACTATGATTGAGCAAATTTTAAAAATAATCGTTCAAGAAAAAAAATTACAGGGAAATAGCAAATCTTTAATAAGAAATTACCTTAAAGAATACATCCAATATCTTGTCCTTTCTTTATTGTATAACCAAAAGAAAATGAAAAATTTAGTCTTCAAAGGAGGATCTTGTCTAAGAATATGCTATGAGCTTCCAAGATTATCTGAAGACTTAGATTTTGATTATGATGAAAAAAAATTAGGTAAGAATATTCTTGGAGAGTTAGATGAATATCTAAAAAAAGAAATTAAAATGAAATATTATTCTGAGTTAGAAACAAAGATTCAAGCAACGATGAGACTTTATCTAAAGTTTCCTTTTCTAAAAAGCTTAGGTCTATCAAATGAATCTGAAAGTGATAAGTTATATGTCAAAATTGAAACTACAAATGAACTTATTCCTTTTGCTAACTATACTTTGACTCCAATATCAAAATATGGGTTTAATTTCGTTGTAAATCACTATGATCTGCCTTCTTTAATGAGTGGTAAGATTAACGCTTTACTTTTTAGAGTTTGGTTTAAGGAGTCTGAAGATAAGGAAGATCAAATTGATATTAAAGGGAGAGATTTTTACGATCTTTTTTGGTTTTTACAAAAAGGAATAGAACCCAATTGGAAGATGTTAAAGAAAACTGCTGGAATCAAAAATAACAAAGAATTAAAAGAAATATTGATGAAAAGAATAAAAAAAGTGGTCACTCCTCAAAAATTATCGTATGATTTAAAAAACTTCATCAATGACAATCAATTTGTTGAAGATTTTTCCAAAAATTATCTTATTATTATAAATAATTTATTAAATAAATAAATAGTCTGGTTACGATTAGACTATTTATGACTAGACTTTGAAGGATAAAAATATTATCTTGATTCGTGAATATAATATTATTTAACTGTGAGCAATGCCTTTTGGCT
>Ga0210006_1001800_pt1 | contig 14513 bp, 10 predicted proteins | sample CryGey02umfilter_2_FD_185452 | JGI IMG/M metagenome (GOLD analysis project Ga0210006, IMG submission 185452) | Groundwater microbial communities from aquifer in Utah, USA - Crystal Geyser 4/10/14 0.2 um filter (SPAdes) (version 3) | ecosystem: Environmental > Aquatic > Deep subsurface >... | reverse complement strand
ACCTCTGTTAAATACCCCTTGACATTAGGTATGAGTTGGTCGTATAGTGAAAGTATATGAAAAAATTTACGAAAGGTTTTACCCTTATTGAACTTTTAATCGTTATTGCTTTGCTTGGAGCTCTTGCAGTTGCGCTTCTTGCAGCTCTTGACCCTCTTGAGCAAATTAAGAAGGGAAATGATACGGGAGTACGAAACACCGTAGCTGAAATTCATGGAGCGATGGTGAGATATTCTTCTCTCCAAGGAGGAGCGATGCCATTTGATACGGACTCCACACAACCATTCACAAGCATAGGGACCGCTGTAGATACATCAGCCTTTTCTGCTTTGCAAAGAGTTATTGACCAGGGAGAGTTGAAATCGGATTTTGCTGCTCTTGCAGGAAAGCAATTAAATAGCATTTTTATCACTGGAATTAACGCAACAGGTAACCAAGTTGTGAATGTGTGTTATGCTCCTACTGCTAAGTCATTTAGACAAGATTTAAACACAAAGTTTATCAAAGGAGACGGATCGGTCACCGAAGATGTGACAGGGAGTAATACATGTCCGCAAGTAACTGGCTCCAATGGCGCCGGAGATGTGTGCTACTGGTGCGTAAGATAAAGGGTTTTTTTTGATATAATCACCAGATATGCTTGCCGCTGTCTTTGTTATAATCAATTCCTTTTTTATCTTTCTTCAGTCCAATTTCATCTTTGGAGGCGACAGTGCTGAATATTCAACCGTAGCCCAAACGTGGGGTATTGCACACCCGCCTGGCTATCCTCTCTATTCATTTCTCATAAACGTTCTCAATAGGGTGATTCCGCTTGGAACAACTCCCTGGAAAGTGGCTCTCCTGTCATCGATACCCACAGTCATTACTGCGTATGTTATCTATAGAATCCTCTGCCTCATAAAACTACACAAATATATTGCTTTTGCTGCCTCAATTCTGTATCTATTTCTGTTTCCTATTTGGCAGTACGCCTTGATTCCTGAAGTGTTTGCGCTTCATACCATGCTTATATCGCTCATTACGTACCTACTTCTTATGTTTATAAAGAAAAATGATAAGAGACTCCTGATAGTAGCGTCATTATTATGTGGTTTGAGTATAAGTCACCACCATATTTTTATTCTGTTCCTACCCGGCTGGATCGCTCTTCTCTGGGGAAAGGTAAGAAAAATATATGCTGATAAACAACTGCTTATGCGCATGGGAGTATTTTTATGTTTAGGCGCAAGCGTCTATTTTTACACTATAATTGTCAGTCTCAATAACACTATTATCGATTGGGAGAATGCAAAAACGTTGGAGGGTTTTTTTCGGCTCATCACCCGTTCAGCTTATGGGCCTTTTAAGGCGTATTCTACTTCTGGAGCAAATATAGTAAATCAGTTATCCGACATGGTTTCAGGGATAACATTTATACTTCTGGACTTTAAACCCCTTGGAATTATTTTTATTGGTTTAGGAATGTATGCGAGTCGGAAATTTACTAAACAATTTTCTAATTTTCTTTTTATTTCTCTTTCATTCCACTTTATTTTTTTATTTTATACTAATTTCGCACTTACCAATTCAATTTCAGAAGGGATGTTCGAGCGATTCCTTATCCCTCTCTATGTTATTTTGATTATATTTCTGGGAATGGGAATGGACTACTTCTATAAGAAGTACTACTTATCAATAGTTGCTACTATTAGGAATGCCAATTTAAAGAATATTGCGAAAGTGGGTTATTTTTTGTTTCTGGGTATTTTTATCTTCTCTGTTGCACAGCAGAATTATAAAACTATCTCACTTATCGCCCAAGAGACCACATTTGACCAATTTGGGAAAGATATAGTGAATACGGTTCCACAGGGAGGAATACTTTCTACTCAGGGCGACACGACCACCTTTACCACTTCTTACCGACTCTATGGCTTGAAGGAGAGGAAAGACCTTCTTTTATTCCAACTGGGACTTATGGGCAAGGCAAACTATGTTGCACTGATACAGAAAAGATTTCCAACCCTTATCCTCCCAGTACCAGTCAAAAGTAGTGAGCAATATAAGCAGTTTATAGATCACAATTGGAAAAGGGGGTACTATTCGGACGGTGAGATGAGTATTGGCACCTGGCGGCCATATGGGCTGTTATGGAAATATTACCCCGACAACGCAGCCGCATCATCTGATAGTGCGGTATTGTTGGCCGATAATAAACGATTTTGGGAACAGACATATACAATACCGCTATTATCACCGTATGAGAAGAATATTTTTCATCTTAATTCCGTAGGCGAATATTATCTCCACGCATATCAAAACTATGCGAAATTACTCGTGTTTATGAACGAATATTCGGAAGCTGAAATCGTATTAAAAAATATCGTGGACCGGTATAAGAGAAACGACCCTCAAAGTACGGCCACCTATATGAACATTCTTGTACATGAGAAAAAATGTTTGCAGGCTACGCAGGTTGCAAAACAGATAGGATTGGATGATACGATTAAAAAATACCCGGGATTTGTTAAGTCTGCACTTGCTTACCTGCAAGCATGCGATCCTCAAAACAGAGCGGTACCAAAATATATAAAACAACTCCTTGAATATGAAAAAGGTGCTAAGATGGATTTGAATTCTTTCTGAATGTGTCATTCCCGCCCTCCGATTTGGAGGGGGATCCCAGCCTCCGCTGGGATGACACTCAGACGCCAACTTCCTTGGACAGTTTGGACATACCCTAAATACGGGTATACGCCCTGGTTTTTGCATCAAATGAACGAATCTAATTTCTTTATCAAAACTCTTACCTGCTTTTTAATTTCCGAAGCGAATTTATAGAACTCATTTCAAAATTAGGAAGGGCGCATTAGGACAATGATTAAGTTTGATAACATCGTACATAGGTAGTTATCACTGCAATTGGTAACTACCTTTATTTTGATTGATTTATAGCTCTGTTGTCAATTTTGAAATGGATTCATAATTCATAAAGGTTCATTATACAGGGTCAGTCCTGTTAAGGACTGTCCTAAATAAGAGCGGACACGTAGTTTAGCTTGATATTTAGAGATGTTTTGGTATAATATTATAGGATAATAAATATGGCAGACATGCAACAGCCACTATACCGTGGTTCTGGTGAAAAAGTTCGTTTAGTTAAAATGACAGCTCTTGAAGCGGGGGTGGATTCTGGTGAAAATCTATTGGAAACAGATTCAAAGTTTGTTATTGTCAATGGCAATCATTTAATAGTAGACAAATCTTCACCATATGCTGATCCTTTATATCGTTTCCGGATTAGCCCAGATGGAGGATTGCATGAATATGCAGTCGATAGTTATATTTCTAGTATTGCAGATGGATCATGCAAAATTCTAGATGCAAAGGGAATTTTTTTAGTCGATTACCCTCTTCCGAACATTGTTGTAACAGAAACAACAGAAGAATTTAATTCTCATAGATTGTCTCACGCACCAGGGTGGGTGCGCTCATATGAAAATGACGCAGGCGCTGTCATCCTTAGAGATGATTTTTTTGATCCAGATTGGTTAGAACCAGTAGATAAGTCTAAAAACCTAGCTCATGAGATACTCCATGGCATGCACGATCTTGCGGTGATGCGAAGTTTTATTAATGTTACTGATAAAGAAATGCAAAGATTTAAACGGGAGTTTATCAAAGGTAAACGTCACATTGGTTTAGTGGAAGGTTTGATGGAGCAATTATCAAGAGGTGAGCCAAATTGGGAATTAGTTTTTTACATGATGAATTACGCTGGCATTTATGATTTACCATCTTTAAAAAAACAGATGTATTTAGAAGAAGGTGATACACCTTATAATAAGTCATATGTTTCCTCCCATGCTTTGGTCAACGGAATTACTAATTTTATATCAGACAATAAACGTAATTTTATTGAGGCATTAAAAGAAAAAGGGATAGAATTACATAAGCAATCTTCAGATTATGGAAAGGTTTCCAGTGAAGCAATTCTATTCAGAATTGTAGTTGAATATATGATTCAGATGTTTGATTTGTTTAGAAATGGAGGGAGCGCTGTTGATTTTGAAGATTTTTTTACAGAAATTACAGGAATAGAATTCTCTAATGTAGAGAAATTTGCATGGGACAAACTTATTGAGAACGGTAAAAGAAGGGGCTTTGAAAGGATAAATAAAGTCAACAGTTAACGACTAACCCAACAGCAAGCTGTGAGGTATCTAGATGTGTCATTTCCTCCTTCGAGGGGATGACAAAATTAACAAAACAACCGCACAAACAACTCCCGATAAAGCAATGATGATGCCGATATAAAAACTTGTCGGTACATACCTGACTTCAATAGTGTGACGTCCCTTGGGAACAAAAAATCCCATATGGATTAAGTTTGTTTTATAGATTATGGATTCTTTCCCATCAATATAAAGGTGCCACTCGGGATACCAACCCTTTTTTACAGCAATATATTTTTTTTCTGGTGTGCTCACGATACTTTTTAGATAATGGTTGTCTCGTTTGACTATCTGTATAGTTACATCGATTGCATTCTGCTTTACTGTTGCGGGAAGGGACTCCGCAAACGAATTATCCTCGGACACTGTTTCCTGTGTTATTTCTCTTTCTACGTCCTCCAGATAAAAGAATGATCGTACATTTTTTGGGATGTAGAACAAATTATTTTTCGAATGCGGATTTTGCAGAACCGTAATCATTATGTCGCCTTCTTTTTCACTCTGCACTGGCTTAAAATGAGGTAAATATAGCGGACTTAAGGAGATAATACTGCCAATATTGTAGAGCTGTAACACATTTTCACATTTCGTTCCTTTTTGATTATCAACGAGAGAACTATCGATAACGGACTTGAGATATTCATTCCTTCTCATCTTGAGACCTCCCGTGTACACATCAAACGTTGAAAGCCCCGCGATCAAATTTGAATTTGGTAATAATGCAGAGTTGAGAAATAAATAGGTATCGATATCTTGAGCTGTTTTCCACCCGTTCAATTTAAATTCTGTATACCATGCCTCATTCCCCTCAAACGTGATATAACTTGACTGAGAATTGATGTTTGAAAGTGTGTGAAGGGAATTAAACAATTTTTGAGAATCAACAAAGAGGTGATAATCAAAGGCGGCCCGAACAAGAATAAAGCAGTTTACCATGAGCGAAACATAGACAAATATAAGTACTATTCTGTGTTTTTTTACTATTTCCCCCAATATTATTCCTGCATATAACATCAAAAAAAACACTGCGGGAACGAGATATCGTGCAGGAGTTCTAAACATAGTGAAGGGAAACATTCCAAAAAGGAAATAAAACGGGGAATCTCCTCCAAAGGAAAGAAGCAAGAAGAATGAAGTAAGAAGGAAGAATGTACGGAGAAATGCTTGCTTTCTGTAGGTGACGAAGTAATAAATGCTCGCAACAAGCAAAGTAATAATGAATAATTCCCCAAGGTAGGGCGTATTCTCCCAGTAGATTCTGTTTCCTGTGGCACCGACACCATAGGTGGTATATTGGGGGCTTCCCAAAGCTTTAGACGAGTAAAAACCAATGATGTCAGTACTATTAAATATAAATGATACAACAAATCGATAGGTATTTACAAAACCCCGCATCGAGTAGTGCGAAAAAAGAACTGTGGGGAGTATTTGAGGAGCAGCGAACATAAAACCGAGAAGAATGATAAAGAAAAAGCTCACATTTTTTTTGAGTCTGAACGGATAGTTTAATAACAGGTGAGTAAGCACAAGTCCAAGAAGAGCACCAAAGGTTGTTTGCATATGCCCCGCGAATATCATCTGGCAGGTGAGAAAAGAAATACATAATGCATAGCGCTTCTGTTGCATTACATTCCATTTACCATATGCCAAAAGAAGCCAAGGAGCGAGGGAGAATACTTGAAGGAAATTAAAATGGACCCATCTGAATGAAACGGCTCCGCTCCATGTAAGAGTAATCGCAAGCAGGAATGAGAGAAAAGGCGAAACCTTCAACCACTTAAGAAGGAGAAACATCCCCACCGATAGAAGAAACAAATGAAAAGCGAACAAAAAGATGTACGCATGGGGAAAGTTTGAAAAAAGGGGAAAAATAAGAAAGTGGGGAAGAAAGAAAGCTCCAATCTGTGTCTCAGCAATAAGGGGGAATCCACCTGCGAGCTTGTCCGTCCAAAAGGGCAACACTCCTGAGCGAATTGATTGCCACAAGTAATATTTGAAAGAAACGTTTGAATGAAATGCGTCACTGCTACCAAAATCTGGGGTAAAAGGAAGTTTATCTCTCAGCAAAAAATACATAAACCCATATGCTACAATAAACAAGGCTATGAATATCCACGTACTACTTATATTGTTGCTAATCTTTGCAATAACTCCCAACCTTGGTTTTTTTACTTTCAGTTCCTTCTTTCTCATATCTGCCTTTGCCATAATAGCTTGGATTATACTAAGAAATCCACTTCGCGGTAAAGAAGATTCTCGGTTTCCTCAGTGGGGTATTGTATGTATCCTTTTTTTGAGTGCATATTATTACGGAGGACTCTATCAAGAACCTGTAAGCAAGTTTATTGGACAAATATTCTTTTTTTCTTTTTGCATCTATGTTTTCGTGCAAATATATAAAAAAAGGGAAATTGCATCTCATATATGCATCATCTTTTTTTTGCTTTTGTCCTTATTGACGATATATGGCTCACCAAATCCAACAGTTGATACGTTTGTTATACTGAAAGAGGCCCCTCAAAAACTCCTATCAGGGCACAACCCGTATGATAGCGTGTATTCAAAAGTGTATAAAGATATTGAACCAAATTATTTTAGCTATCTGCCGTTGAGTATTATTTATTTCCTCCCTTTTGTGTATTTCCTCGATGATCCCCGTTATGGGCTCATCGTTGCGATGCTGGGAACATACTTTTTACTCAATAGGCTGCAAAAGAAAAATAGCTCACAGAAATATTTGTATTCTTCTCTCTTTCTCTTTGCCCCCCGCTCATTTTATATGCTTGAACATGCCTATTTGGATACCCTTATTTTTTTTCTTTTTGTTTGGGGATTATATCTGTATGGAAAAGGAAAAAATAGATTGTTTTCGTTCGTTATATCCACTTTTTTCTTACTTAAACAAAATATAATCATATTATTGCCCCTTTTTTTCAATAAAATCATCCAAGAGAGAGAGAATATATTCCTTTTTTTGGCTCCTTTTCTTTCGATCGTCTTTTTCTTTGTGTGGAACCCACAATCGTTTATAAAGAATATTATTACGATTAATCAGCCCAATAGTCTTATTATGAAAACAAGCCCATTCCAAATGACACTCACTGTTCCTAACATCCTATTTCAGCTGTTCCATCCATCCATGGATATCATGCAGTACATTTTTATATTCTGTGCTCTCGTAGCGCTGTTTATAACAGTGCTTGTTCTACTAAGCAAAAAGGTTGTCCTGCAAAGAAAAATAATCCTTATCCTTTTTTTCGGCTACTTTTTTTCCTATCACGCCTTCTTTAATAGTTATTATCTTGTCCTGCTTTTTCTTTTATTTGATTTTACCCTTTCAAAAGAGTAATCTGAGAGAGTATGAAACAGATGAGAAACAAGAAAGGATTCACCCTCATTGAGCTTTTACTTGCAATGGCTCTTATGGCGATTCTTATCGTTGTGTTTATCGCAAGTTTTAATGTTACTTTAAAGCGAGGAAGAGACCAACGGCGAAAGAACGATTTGAGCCAACTACAAAAAGCGTTGGAGCTGTACTACGAAGACAATGCGACCTATCCGACATTTGATATTTTCTCGGGGCCAAGTAAGAAGTTTTGCAAAACTGCAAGTTGCGGATCCAGTGAAACAGTTTATATGGTAAAGACTCCTTCCGACCCAAGTTCCTCATATATATATAGATATGCATATGAGACTCCCGTTGGCGGAATATCCTCAAAATATTACCTCTATTCTTATATTGAAAATGGTTTGGACCAAGGAAGTGGAGTAAGCCTAACTGGATACGCAGGTGTAGCTGGATTTACCGGAACTCAGACTTGCGATACATTAAACACCGCAGCCACATGTAGATACTACGTATCAAGTTCAAATGCTACCCCGCTTACCCCAAATCCTTAATCACTCAAAGTTCCTTTAACTCTTTCTTCAACTCTTCGTTTGTCGGGGCGTACCGTCGGATATACCACTCAAGAAGGTTCTTTGCATCGCTTTTCATTCCATACTTTCGTAAAAGTTGAACCTTCAGGTAGTAGGCGTCCCCATAGTCGGACTTAAGAGTAAGGGCTGTTTCTATAGATTTCATGGAATTTTCTCGGTATATTTTTTTTTGATCGGCATTTTTTTCATCATCATAGAGGAGAGAATAATAGGTTGCGGAAAAATAAGGAATTTTTGGGTCGGTTGGCGCCAATTTGGTAGCCTCATCAAGTGCTGATAGTCCCGTGAATAAATATTTTTTATCCAAACTCATTTGATAGAAAATAAACTGATTCTTTACTCGTGTTTTCCAATACAAAACGTTTTGAGGCGAACTCTGAATAGATTTGAGATTGAGACTCTCTGCAGCATCGATTATTTGCTTGGCTTTATCTTTTTCTTTTTGATAAGACGCTACAAATGCATATTGAGCGAGCGCGTAGGAAAGCTTGTCCTGATAGACGTGTTCTTCTCTGAGTGTAAGGGCTTTTTGAAGTAGGTTTACAGCCACTCCGCTGTTATCGCTTTTAAGAGCTATATCTGACTGGGCGTAGTTATAATCTGCAAGCCAGTATGAATACAACGAGTTCAATAACCAAAGGACTAACAAAAGGGTAATGCCTATTTTAGAGAGACCAACACGTTGATTGCTATTCTCCATCTTTTTGACTGGTAGTTCCTGGGATAGAGCCAACCACGCAATAAGTAAGTACCAATATACATTAATGACCGTTATGGAAAAACCGAAAAAATTGGTAATACCAATCGAGCATACTATTCCAAAAAGAATGACGTGAAATATCAGTGAGTTTATATCTGTTTTACTCCTCAATAATCCTTTACCCAAGTAGTAAACAACCCACGCAAATAGTACCAGGAAAGTTCCTAAACCAAACCATCCCGTGGTGGCAAAAAGATTGAGGTATTCGTTATGTGCTTTGTTGTATAAATAGTCCCATTCGGATGTTAAGTTGTGGGATTGAGGTCGAACAGAATAATAGGCGTATCCGAACGTCTCTACTCCTGTCCCGAACAAGGGATATTGCATCCCTAGCTCTAGCGCGCCTTTCCATACAATCTTCCGGATATCAAGAGATTCTGTTACCCCTCCCACATACACAAGACTTGGCTTTGCTGGTGCCGTTGCTATTTCACTTACATTACTTGTGGGTTTTCTTTGTAAAAAAGAGAGGGAAAGGAGTGAATCAACTTGGGCAATACCTGTTTGACAGATAAAAGTCAGTACGATTAATGCCCCCACAATAAAAATAATTGCTCGTTTATGGAATGTAGTTAACCAATCGTGCCGTTTACCATACAGAAATAAAGTGAGGATACTGAGGGCAAGAATGCCGGGAATAAGTGACGCAAGCGAAGACCTGGATCGACTCAATAATATACCTGCATATGAAAAGAGTATTCCTACAATTGAGAAGATGCGTGATTTCTTAGTGGCAGAACTAAAAAGAAGAAAAATGCCCATGAAAAATGTAATAGATAAATAGGCTCCAAGCCAATTTGGTTGACCAAGGGTGGAAAACATACGCTCAGCAGGCCTAAACTGGGCAGTCCAACAGGAATTATCAAATTTACTGGTGAATAAGAGGCAGGATAAGTCGTGATTGAATCTTCCCGGCAGTCCCCAAAGAACTACTAATATGGAGGAAATTACGGAAATTTTTACACTATTTCGAATGACTGAATGAACATTTTCCGTAACCTGGGAAACAAAACCGTAATATAAAAAAATGTAGACAATTGTACTGAGAAGACCTCCATTGAAGCGCCCATAATACCCAAAAAAAGAAGTATGCTGATCGATTGAAAGGAGTGTGCTTATTATTTGGCTCGATAAGAAAAGAAGGAGAGGGATATCAAAGACTGTTTTTTTTATGAGCACTTTATTCACTTGTAAACACCGAAGGAGCCATATGCCGAAAATGAGTGATGCTATAGTATATATAAACAACATCTTGTTAAATTCAAACAGCTCAGAATTAACAGGCAAAACAATAAACGGTAGAACGAAAAAAAGGATATAATAGAGGTATTTGATGATAGAAGAATAATGTATTGGTTTCATATGCTACATTTTATACAAAATTTATTAAAAAATATATCGCCATTCACGCAACTGCAAGTTGCGTTTGATTTAGGTACGCACACTACAAAAATGGGGTTAAGGGGAAAAGGCGTAGTTTTGAGAGAACCTACTTGTGCTGCTCTGCGTACCCAACCCACTAAAGAATATATATTCTTTGGGTCGGAAGCAAAGCAGATAATGGGAAAAACGCCCGAATTCCTTCAGGTTATTAAACCGATGGTAAATGGAATAGTCTCTGATTTTGATACTGAGGTTGCACTCTTGCGCTATTATATTGAAAAGTCGATCGTTCCCTATACGCGAACTTTATTTATTAAACCCCCTATACATGCAGTAACGGCCGTTCCAACCACAGCTACCGAGATTGAACAGAAGGCCGTGGAAGAAGCTTTATTAAAATCAGGATGCTCCTCCGTTACTATGATTAAGAAACCGCTTGCAACTGTCGCAGGAGCGGGCTTTAACGTTTTTTTTCACAAGCCCCATTTGGTGGCTGACATTGGAGCCGGTCTTACTGAAATAAGCGTTATAAGCGGCGGGGGGATTGTATCGTACAGAACGCTTAAACAGGCGGGTGATTTTATGGATAAGGTCATTGCAAACTATGTTCACCTGAAGCATGGCATTATATTGGGTGAATCTACATGCGAAAAACTTAAAATCGCATGCCTGAATTTTAGTGATACGGAAAAAACCGAACTCGTCAGAGGGAAATCTCTTGAGAATGGTTTACCTAAATCAGTAAAAATTAAATCAAGTGAGCTTAGGGAAGCATTAACGCCAACCTATACTCTTATTATAGATACCATAAAAGAATTACTCGAAATTTCTCCCCCAGAGATAGTAAATGACATCTATCAGGAGGGTATTTTACTTACGGGAAAAGCGGCTCTCATACCTGGTTTTAGTTCTTATATTGCAGATGAATTGAAAATAGAAGTACTCGTATCTGAACATGCATCTGAGGCCACTATTTATGGCTTATTGAAGATGGCGGATGCGCCTGAACACCTTAAAACCGTGCGCATCAACACCGCTTGACAATCATAAGCACGCACAGTACAATGGAATTTGCTTCTTTTGTATTTTGCTCTTTGAAAAGTTGTTGTTTTAGTGCAGAAAACGGGTTAGGAACGTTAGTCGTAGACTAACGGTCCAATCAGTTTTTTTTAAGAGTTTGATCCTGGCTCAGGATGAATGCTAGCGGTGTGCCTGAGATATGCAAGTCGAGCGATTATTTTGCCGCAAGGTGAGATAGTAGCGGCGGACGGCTGAGTAATGTACAGGAATCTGCCCCTTAGTGGAACATAGCTCCGGGAAACCGGGGGTAATTTTCCATAGTTTCACCCTTTGGGTGAATAAAAGCCTTTACCGGTTGCTAAGGGATGAGCCTGTATCCTATCAGGTTGTTGGTAGAGTAATAGCCTACCAAGCCTATGACGGGTAGCTGATCTGGGAGGATGATCAGCCAGAGGGGGACTGAGACACGGCCCCCACTCCTACGGGAGGCAGCAATCAGGAATAGTCGGCAATGGGCGAAAGCCTGACCGCGCGACACCGCGTGTAGGATTAAGGTATTATTTATCGTAAACTACTGTTGGAGGGGAAGAAGTCCCGCCTTTGGCGGGATTGACGGTACCCTCCGAGAAAGGAGCCGCTAACTGCGTGCCAGAAGCGTCGGTAATACGTGGGCTTCAAGCATTATCCGGTTTTATTGGGCGTAAAGGGTCGTGTAGGCTGTTTGATAAGGTATCTTTGAAAGCTCGCCGCTCAACGGTGAGTTGGGGATACGACTGTCATGACTAGATTTTCTTTAAGGGTAATCGGAACTCAGAGAGGAGTAGTGAAATGCGTTGATACTCTGGGGAACACCAATGGCGAAGGCAGATTACTGGAAGGAAAATGACGCTGAGACACGAAAGCTAGGGTAGCGAAGCAGATTAGAGACCTGCGTAGTCCTAGCCGTAAACGAATGTCTGCTACCTGCATCTTCATCTTTCCGTAAGGTTAGATTAGGTGTGGGAAAGGTAACCCGTTAAGCAGATCGCCTGGGGAGTACTGCCGCAAGGTTAAAACTCAAAGGAATTGGCGGGGAGGCACACAACCAGTGGAACATGTGGTTTAATTTGATACAAACCAAAGAACCTCACCAAGTTTTGACATGCTAGCGTCCAGTTCTGTGGAAACATGGAATGTTCGCAAGAAGGCTAGCACAGGTGCTGCATGGCTGTCGTCAGCTCGTTCCGTGAGGAGTGCCCTTAAGTGGGACAACGAGCGCAACCCCCATCTTGTGTTAAATTTGTCACAAGAAACTGCTCCGCCTTTGGCGGAGAGGAAGGAGGGGCAGACGTCAAGTCAGCATGGTCCTTATAACTTGGGCTACACACATGTTACAATGAAGGAGACAAAGAGTATTGCGACACTGTAAAGTGAAGCAAATCCCTTAAACTCATTCTCAGTGGGGATTGGGGTCTGAAACTCGACCCCATGAACGCGGAATTGGTAGTAATCGCAGGTCAGTCACACTGCGGTGAATACGTTCTTGCCTCTTGCACACACCGCCCGTCAAGCCAACAAAGTCGAGTATATCTGAACTCCGATTTATCGGGGGAGGATACATCCGGCGATGGGGGTTAAGTCGTAACAAGGTATCCGTACTGGAAGGTGCGGATGGATCACCTCCTTTCTTTTTTTTAGCCCAGAGGGCTAGAAAGAGCATTTTTCGGTTTGGAAGCCAAAAAGATGTTTCCGTTCTTCGTAAACGGATAAAATAAATCCTAGCCCGTCTTTTGTCACTAAAACAACAATTTTATTCATAAAAAGGCCTAATTAGGCCTTAATAGCAAGAAAATTAGTATAATTAGCCCTTTATTAAGCTCCTACCTTTTTTACTGCTCTGTGTCATTCTGAGTGACTCGGTTTACATACGAAGAATCTAGTGAGTGAAACCAAGCTCGAATCGGTGGAACAAACGTTAAGCGTTGCTAACTTCACTCTGATTATTTAAATAATCAGAGCAAATTTATTTATGTAAGTTTGAACGGCTTTAAAGCCTCATAAAATTTCTGTTTTCTCGCATCTGTCACGATATTCATACGGATTGCAAATACCATCTTCCAAAGCATCGTCCGTAATCGATATATATTCATCTTTTCCTGAAAGTGATTAGGCAATGGTGTTATTGATTTATACCCATCAATGAGGATTTTCTCCCTTGGATAGAATGTCCTCCAAGTGGGGCACGAAGCGGGATCTAAAACGGGATCTCCCACAACTGCTGCCTCCCAGTCAAATATGCCAGTAATAGTCTTTCCCTGGAAAAATATATTATGGTCCGCTAGGTCATGATGAACAAGAGATCCCTTTTTAACACTGTTAATTATCGGCTTATATTCGTCAAATAAATGTCGTATGGTCTGAGCCTTTAAAGAAGAAATAACATTACTTGAAACTAGATAGGCAATATCTTCGTCCAGGCATACAGTGATATATTCGAAAAAACTATTCTTTGTTCCTTCTAATACATTTCTTTGCACAGAATTTTCATCAAACATGCCAAATTTATTAAACTGTATTTTCGAATATAGAGCGATATACTTACCTAAACTAAACGACATTTCATCGTATTCTGCTTTCGTACCCTTAAAGTTATTTTCAATATCTGAGCCCATCAGACATTCCTCTATTTGAAAGTCAAAGTTATATAATGTTCTTGAAATATCAACATATAAAACTTTATTTGTAGGGATATTTCTTTTTTCGACTTCTTCACATATAAGTTGCTCTACCTTCATCATAACCTCAGGTTTTTTATTAAAACCTAAATTTGCGCGAAAAACGAGGACATCTTTTCTTTCAAGCACAGATATAAAGTAGATAACATGAGAAGATCCCCAAGAAGTTGATGGTTTGATATTACTCACATGAAGACCTAAAGCAGAAAGGAATAGAGGAGCGATGCGGGCAATATCAAACTTTTCATATCGAGTTTTAAAAGAATCTATTTCCTTCTGATCCCTGTGTGCAACAGTATAATAAATATCAGGCATTCTTGTAGTATACAACACAACGATTACATTGGATAAATTGAGGTGTACCCCATATAATAAGACCATATTCTGATAGTTTACTAATTATCATTTAAGAATATGTTCAAACGAGTGCCAGCAGAAACCAAACAGGAGATTCTAGAGAAAGTGAAAGGAGGGACGAGT
>Ga0210006_1001799_pt1 | contig 14514 bp, 19 predicted proteins | sample CryGey02umfilter_2_FD_185452 | JGI IMG/M metagenome (GOLD analysis project Ga0210006, IMG submission 185452) | Groundwater microbial communities from aquifer in Utah, USA - Crystal Geyser 4/10/14 0.2 um filter (SPAdes) (version 3) | ecosystem: Environmental > Aquatic > Deep subsurface >... | reverse complement strand
AAAAAGTTACCTTAAAACGTATAATATGTTTTAAAAATTCATAATTTGATTGCTCATATAAATTTTAGACTTTGGAATAAATTACTAAAAAAGAATTTTGAAAAATTAGGAAGTATGTGTATTTAACTATTTATTCTATGAACACTATATCACATATAGACTAGTAGACATTATTATTTAACACTAAAAATGTAAAAATAATAATTAATTATTTCATTTTATTCAAAATAATATGGCATTTTGTCATAAAAATGAACTCTCTTGGTAAAAATAACTACAATCTTTAAAAGTTAAGAAAAACTTTTACCAAGATTTATGGCGTTATTTGAACATAGTGTTCAGATAATTGTTTGAAAATCCATTATTTTTGCATTGTGTTTAGATAATTATAGGGAGAGAATAAAATGAGTGGAAAGAAAAAACTATTGGATATTGTAAGAGATAAGATAAGATTTAAACATTACAGTTATTCAACTGAAAAAACTTATGTTGCTTGGATTAAGCAGTATATTTTCTTTCATAATAAAAAGCATCCTATAGAAATGGGCAAGGCAGAAATAGAACAGTTCTTGACATATCTCGCTGTTGAGAGAAAAGTTTCACCAACTACACAAAATCAGGCTTTTAGTGCTGTGTTGTTTTTATATAAAGAGGTACTTGGCATAGATATGACTAGCCTAAACATTCAAGCTCTTCGTGCACAAGAAAGAAAGCACATACCTGTTGTTCTTACAAAAGATGAAGTTTATAAGATTATAGAGAATATTTCTGGTGTATATCAGCTTCTTGTATCACTTATGTATGGATGTGGATTACGAATGAATGAGGCATTAAATCTTAGAATAAAAGATATAGACTTTGGATTTGATAAAATATATATTTGGGATAGCAAATCTCTTAAAGATAGGACTTTACCTCTACCTATAAAGTTGAAAAATAGATTACAAGCTCAGGTTGATTATGTTCAAAATATTCATAAAAAAGATTTAAAAGATGGCTATGGCTCAGTATTTTTACCATTTGCTTTCGAAAAGAAAACTCCTAGTGCTAAGTGTGATACAAAATGGCAATATTTATTTCCTATGACAAATGTATCAAAAGACCCACGAAGTGAGACGATAAGAAGACATCACATACATCCTGCAACGCTTGGACGAAATATAAAAAATGCTACAAAAAAGACAGATATAAATAAACGCGTAACTTCTCATATATTTAGACATTCGTATGCCACTCATTTACTTCAAGCAGGAATCGATTTACGAAGCATACAGGAGTTGCTTGGTCACAAATCTGTTGAAACTACGATGATATATACGCATGTAGTATCTGAGATGAACAAGGCTAAAGTAATGAGTCCTTTAGATTTTTAATGTTGAAAAAGTATAATAACAAACGAGAAAAGAGGTTAAAAAAATGATAGAGAGATTTTATTTAAAAGAGTATCTTAGTTTTAAAGAAGTAGAGCTGAATTTGGCATGTGGATTGGTTGTGTTTACAGGACCAAGTGGAAGTGGAAAGTCGATTCTTATGAACTCTTTACTTGCCTCACTGGGAGCAAGTAGTTGTGAAGCATCTCTCTGTGAATCGAGCGTTACTTGGGAACTTGATAGTGAATCTATCGGCATTGAAAATGATGATATCAATGTCTTTAAACATATAAAAAAAGATAAATCAAGATACTTCATAAACAACCAGACAGTCTCAAAAAAAGCTATGGCAGAGTTAGGTTCAAGGTACCTTCGACATTTGAGCCTAAAAGATTTTAGTGATTTTGAAAATGAAAACCTTATCTCTATTTTAGATGAGAGAATTCAAAACAAATCAAAAGATATTCATGCTATCACCTCAGAGTATAAAGCAATATTTGCAGAGCATAAGAGACTGAAACAAGAGCTCGACAAGATAGAAGAAGAAGAGAAAAGAATCGTTGAGTTAAAAGAGTTTGCCTCTTTTGAGATAAAAAAAATCGAAGATATATCTCCTCTGCCTGCAGAAGATGAAGAGCTTTTAGAGATAAAAAAAGAGCTCTCAAGAAAAGAGAAAGTTCTTGAACATATTGGCGCAGCAAACGCGATTTTTGAACATGAACATAAAGTTTTTGCGGCATTAGACACGCTCGATGTCAATAGCGCATTTTTTGATGATGCGATGAATGAACTGCGCGTTGTTTTAGATGCTGCTCAGGAGCGATTGAGTGCGCTTGATGATGTCGATATAGAAGAAGTTTTAAATCGTATAGAGGAGCTTTCAGGGCTTAAAAGAAGATATGGAAGCATAGAAGAAGCACTTTTATATAAAGAGCAGAAGAAAAAAGAGTTAGCTGAGTATGAAAACATAGAGATTACCAAAAGCGATTTGCAAGAGCGTTATAAGGTAGTTGCTACAAAGCTAAAAGATTTGGCGGCGACACTCACAGAACTTCGGCATGTGGAAATAGACTCTTTTAAAATAGATTTAAACAGATACTTAAAAGAGCTCTATTTACGAGAGGCAGAAGTGAAAATAGAAGAGTCGGACTACACACTCTCTGGAAAAGATACCATTTCACTTCGTCTGAACTCTACAGAACTCCAAAAGATAAGTACAGGGGAGTTTAACAGACTTCGACTCTCTATTTTGGCCCTTAAGTCAGAGTATATGAGTAAAAATGGTGGTGTTTTAATGCTGGATGAGATTGATGCAAATCTAAGTGGCGAGGAGTCGATGAGTGTTGCTAAAGTTTTACGACAGCTCTCACGTCATTTTCAAATCTTTGTTATCTCACATCAGCCTCAGTTGACCTCCATGGGCGACCAACACTTTCTAGTTTATAAAGAGGGTGATGAATCTTTTGTAAGAGAACTTGAATTTAACGATAAAGTAGATGAAGTAGCGAGAATTATTAGTGGTGATAAAGTTTCAAAGGAAGCTAAAATCTTTGCAAAAGAACTTTTAGAAGCAAATAGATGTGTTTCGTAGCCTCCATTATACTTGTCGTTCTTGGCATTAACTTTTATAATGCAGGAAATATACCTTTAGCGCTTGGTTCATTTCTATTTGCCGCGCTATTTATTGGACTCATGGTTAGAAATATACTTTATGTAAAAAAGATGAAAAGAGAGAAAAAAGATGATAATTGACACACATATCCACTTAGACCATGAAAGGTATGATGAAGATTTGGATGAAGTTCTAAACAGAGCAAGAGAAAAGGGCGTAGTAAAGTTCATTATTCCAGGAGCAGACCCAAGAACGCTAGAGAAAGCTGTAGCTATATCTGAGAGGTATGAAGATGTCTTTTTTTCAGTAGGTGTGCACCCTTATGATATGGAGTTATTTGAAGCCTTGGATTTTAAAAAGTATCTCTCTCATAACAAATGTGTTGCCATCGGAGAGTGTGGGCTTGATTACTTTAGACTTGAAGGGAGTGATGAAGAGAAAGCGTTAGAAAAAGAGAAACAAAAAAAAGTTTTTACTGCTCAGATAGAGCTTGCAAAACTCTACAAAAAACCGCTCATAGTACATGTTCGTGATGCTTCAAGAGATTCAAAAGAGTTGCTTTTGGCACATAATGCTAGCGAAGTAGGGGGTGTTTTACACTGTTACAATGCAGATGAAGAGCTGTTAAGTTTAGCTAAAGAGGGGTTTTACTTTGGCATAGGGGGTGTTCTGACATTTAAAAATGCAAAAAAACTTGTAAATGTTTTGCCAAAAATTCCACATGCCAAACTCGTTATAGAAACAGATGGACCTTACTTGACTCCAATGCCTCATCGTGGAGAGAGAAATGAGCCACTCTACACAACATTTGTAGCACAAAAAATGGCGGAACTATTAAGTATGAGTGAAAAGGAAATCCATCTACTTACGACTTCTAATGCCAAAAAACTCTTTAATATTGAGTGATTTGCTTCGACTTTGGCATGTGGAAATAGCTTTTTTTAGCGTATTTCATTTTATTTAGCTAAAATATCACTTTTAAATTTAACATATAGGGCTTTGATGTTGAAATATATTTTACTTTTACTCTTGCCGATTTTTCTTAGTGCAAATTTATCTTATGCAAATAACCATAACAAAGAGATAGCTTTGCTAGAGTCTTTTGATATAGACTCCTCTTTTCTTTATGACCCAATTATGAATGATATGAAGGCTAAAAATAGCTCGAAATATCGAGATACACACTTTTTTAAAGCTATGGATGAGGCTTATCTTTTTATCCCTGCTATTAAAAATATTTTAGCAGAGTATGGTGTTCCTGCTGAATTTTTATATCTTGCAATGGCAGAATCCAACTTCTCAAACAGAGCTTATTCAAAAAAAAGAGCCTCTGGACTTTGGCAATTTATGCCACAGACTGCAAAACTCTACGGTTTAAAAGTTGATGAATATGTAGATGAGAGAAGAGATTTAGTTAAATCAACAAGAGCCGCAGCCAAATACCTCTCAAGTTTGCATCAAAGATTTGGAAAGTGGTACCTTGCAGCAATCGCATATAATTGTGGCGGTGGAAAGCTTAATCAGGCTATCCGAAAAGCTGGAACAGATGATTTACGCGTTTTACTTGATCCAAAAAAGAGATATATTCCAAGAGAGAGTAGATTTTATATCAGAAAAATTGTTGCTCTGGCTTTAGTTGGTTATGACGAACAACTACTGCTCAAAAGTGAATATGATTATCTTCTCAACAGAGCCAATGCTTACTCTATCTCTACTGTAAAATTGTCTAGCGGTGCATCTTTGAAAAGATTATCTAAAATGGTCGGAATACCACTGGAAGATTTGAAAAAATTAAATCGACATCTTAAATATGATTTTGTGCCTCCTTATTCAAACAATTATGATGTTTACATTCCATACATAAAACTTACAGAGTTTAAACAAAAATACCATGAAGAAAAGATGCAAAATATCTATAAAGTCCATGTTGTAAGCAAAGGTGATAACCTATCGCAAATTGGTAGAAAATATGGTGTTTCTTATAAAGTGATTATGGATTTCAATCATTTGAAAAATGGGATTTTGAGATTAAAACAGAAGCTTGTTATTCCTATAGATAGCAAAGTGAAAAACAGAGTAGATAGTCAATTTTATTATATGGTTAAAAAAGGGGATACTTTAGACTCTATATCGAAGTCCCATAAAGTAAGTGTACATAATATTAAATTACAAAATCATCTCAGTAACAATATGATTAGAATTGGGGATAGGCTTAAAATAAATGAGTAGATTTGTTATAGTTTCACTCTTTGTAATCGCTTTTTTATTTAATGCTTGTAGTACAAGAGGCAAGGGCGTTTACTCTCCTGAAGTACAAAATGAGACTCAAGAAATAGATAATAAAAAATATTCTCATCCTACGATGAGACCCTATGTTGTGCGAGGGATTAGGTACCATCCGACAGTTGTGAGTGTAGGGAATGTTTTTAAGGGAAATGCGAGTTGGTATGGTCCTGATTTTCATGGAAAACTGACTTCCAATGGTGAGATATACAATATGTACCAGATGACAGCTGCACATAAGACACTTCCTATGAATACGATTGTAAAAGTAACGAACCTTACAAATGGTTTATCTACCGTTGTGCGTATTAATGACAGAGGACCGTTTATTGCTACGAGAATCATAGATTTATCCAAGTCAGCTGCAAAAGAGATAGATATGATAGGCATTGGAACTGCACCTGTAACTCTTGAAGTCTTAGGCTTTAAAACTAAAGGTACAAAAAATATTCCTACAAATAAAGAACTCAAAGAGAACCCTCAAGAACAAGAGATGGCAAATTTTGCTATACAGATAGCCTCTTTTTCAAAGATTGAAGGAGCCCTAAAAGTTCAAAAGTTATATGACAATACAAATGGATACAGAACAATCATCAAAGATGTTGAGAGTGACGCAGGAAGAAGTTTTAAAGTCTGGCTCAAAGGCTTTAAGAGCGAAGATGAGGCAAGAGACTATAAAGAAAATAGTGTCTTTAAAGATGCATTTATTGTAAAAGAGGATTAAACATGATTACGAAGAGCAGAAAAACAAAAGAGACAGATATTACAATTGCTTTGGAATTAAATGGCACAGGGATAAGCAACATAAGTACGGGTGTAGGTTTTCTAGACCACATGCTTGAGAGCTTTTCTAAGCACTCTTTGATTGATTTAAATGTTGAGTGTAGAGGCGATATCCACATTGATGATCATCATAGTGTGGAAGATATAGGAATCGTTCTTGGTTCGTTACTCGCTGAGTCTATTTATCCTGTAAGACAGATGGAAAGATTTGGCAGTGCAAATATTGTTATGGATGAAGCTTGTGTGAGTTGTGACCTTGATTTGAGCAATAGACCTTTTCTTGTTTATGAAGTAGATGTACATGGAAAAGTAGGAAACTTTGATACTGAGTTGGTAGAAGAGTTTTTTAAAGCTTTTATATTTAATGCAAGAATCAGTGCACATGTTATCGTCTTAAGAGGTAAAAATAGACATCATATTATTGAAGCTGCATTTAAATCTCTTGCCGTAGCAATCCGAAGAGCAACTGCTAAGAATGAGAGAGTTGGAATACCTAGCACTAAAGATGTTTTATGATTAAACTCATCATTTTGGATGTGGACGGCTGTCTTACAGATGGAAAGATAATCTATACACAAGACGCTGTAGAGAGTAAAGAGTTTCATGTAAAAGATGGCTTTGGTATCGTCTCTTGGATTAAACTGGGACATCAGGTAGCTATCATTACAGGAAGAAGCTCCACCATCGTGCATAACAGAGCTAAAGAACTTGGCATACAGCATCTTTACCAAGGTGTCAAAGATAAGGAAAAAGTTCTAAAAGAACTTGTTGCGTCTCTGGGTTTAGGTTTTGAGAATGTAGCCGCAATTGGAGATGATTTGAACGATTATGATATGCTAAAGAGTGTGGGTAAAAGCTTTACTCCAAAGGATGGTGTAAAAGAGGTACAAGCCATTGTTCAAACGGTTCTCTCCCGTAATGGAGGCGATGCTGCCGTTCGAGAGATGATAGATATTTTAGTGGATGAAAATAAGCAAAGAGAGCAGTTTCACTCTCTTTGGATAAAAAACGCATAAGGAAGATAAAATTAATATAAATATTTTCTTTGCTGTAGTAGCAAGCGGTTTATTAATGATTTTTTTCTTATTTAAACCCTTAAATATTAAAGAGCAAAATTTTACAGATATTCCCTTGTTTGAGTTAGAAACATTTATTCTTTATGAATTAAACACACAAGGATTAGCAACCTTAATGATTGGCACAGAAGGAATCAGGTATGCTAATCGTTATCAAATTAAAGATATAGATTACACGGATAATTCAAAACAGTATATTGCTAATATGAAAGCAAAGCACGGCATATATCAAGATGAGATTGTGCATTTAAATGGTGATGTCGTTTATAGCAGAGAAGATGGACTTGTCTTTACTACGCAAGAGATAGAATATAATAAAAAAACATCCGTCGCTCATACGGATAAAGCGTATGTTGCCTATAAAGGTGAAAATATTGTCAGAGGAGAATCCCTCGACTATAACAATCTTTTAAACAAAACCAATTCAACAAATGTAGTAGCAAACTATAAGATTATGGAGAAATAAGAGTGAAGTATCTAACAATTTTAACAATTTTTTTCGTTTCCTCTCTATTATCAGAGGATTTAAAAGTAAAAGCAAATCAGTTTGATTCAGATGAAAAAGCAGGGATTACTATCTTTAGAGGGGATGTAAACATCATCAAAGCAAAAGATGAACTTAATGCTTCTAAAGTGACTATCTACACAGATGCTCAGCATCAACCGACGAAGTTTGTTGCAGAGGGCAATGCCTCTTTTCGCATAGAAACTGAGAAAGGTGCTTCTTATAGAGGTAAATCACAAAAAGTGATCTATTACCCACTTATCAAAGAGTATCATTTTTTTACAAATGTATATTTACGTCAAATTGATGAAAAGAAAGAGATTACTGGAGATGAAGTAGTTTTAAAAAGCATAGAAGGAAAAGCATATGCAAAGGGTGCACATAAAGAACCCGTTATTATGACTTTTACTATGCCTGAAAAAGAGGGTAAAAAATGATAGAGATTGTTGAAGCAAAGTTTATTACATCGGCTCCAAATATAGAGAGAGCACCAGACTCTTTAGAACAAAATGAAGTTGTATTTATGGCGAGAAGTAATGTTGGAAAAAGCTCTTTGTTGAACGCACTTACAAACCACAAAGGTTTAGCAAAAGTCTCATCAACACCTGGAAAGACAAGACTTATTAACTACTTTGATATCACTTTTATAAATAGAGATACAGCGCAGAAAAGTGTCGCAAAATTTGTGGATTTACCAGGTTTTGGATATGCAAAGGTTTCAAAATCTATGAAGCATGAGTGGGAAAAAAATCTTACTGATTATATAGCACAACGAGAGCAGATTAAACTCTTTATACACTTAGTTGATTGTAGACATCCTCACTTGGATATAGATACGTATGTAAGTGATTTTTTATTTGCAAATTGTCGAGAAAACCAGCAAATACTTCAGATTTTTACTAAAATAGATAAGCTCAATCAAAAAGAACAAAATGCACTCAAGCAAGAGTTCCCACATGCCATAATGCTCTCTAGTTCAAAAAAGAAGGGAACCTCAAAAGCGATACAAATTATTTACGATATTTTACATGAGCCTCTAGATGAAGATTGAGTTTATCAAAGCTAAATTGAGCGACATTCCTAGTATGCAAACCTTAGTACAACACGAAGTTGAAACAGGTATTATATTAAATAGAACGGATGATGAAATCGCGACCAATATTAGATCTTATACTTTAGCGGTACAAGAGGGTGAGTTAGTTGGATTTTGTGCCCTGCATATCCATGCTCCATCCTTGGCTGAAATCCGCTCGCTTATTATAAAAGAGGAGTTTAGAGGAAAAAAAACAGGTGAAAACCTTATAATGAAATGCCTTGATGAAGCAAAAGATTTAGGTCTTCAAAAAGTTCTTGTCTTAACCTATAGACAATCTTTTTTTGAAAGACTTGGTTTTATAGAGATACCAAAAGAGTCCCTTCCAGAACATAAAATCTGGGCCGATTGTATTAAGTGTAAACATTTTCCAGTATGCAACGAAGTATCACTCATCAAAAATATTTAGCCCCTTTTATATATCTATTATTATTTATAATATATGAGGGTTTAAGTAGCATCTATCTTTTCTTGCCACCTCTGTTTGCCGTCTTATTTGTACTTTTTAGCCGTGCAATCAAGAAAGAAGATGCGATTTTAATATCGCTTGTATCCTTCTGTCTACTTGTTTTTGAGGCTGAAAAAGGTTTTTTGCTATTTAGTTCTATCATCTATTTTACACTTGTTCATAAATTTATTATGCCCAAGATAACAAAAAATTTCAGTTGTGTCTCTTGTATCAAAGTCTCCTATGTCCTGCTCTCTTATGTAGGTTTCTTTATCTTTTATTTAGTGTTAGCAAATATCTTTTTACTCTCTACCCCTAGCCTCAACTACTACATAATCTATTATATGGTTATAGAATTTTTAATTGTGAGCATCTTATGAAAATTAAATTTATTTTAGCTATCTTTGTGTCTATTTGGCTTGCTTTAATTGTTAGAGTCTTCTTTCTTTCAGTAGAGTCCAACAACTACTACACAAAGCTCTCCCATAACAACACAATCAAAATAGACAAGATAGCACCAGTAAGAGGGGAAATAGTAGATAGAAACAACAAGCCTATAGCAATTAATAAACTCGGATTTAAGATACAACTCAAACCTCATTTGAGAACAAAAAAATATATTGCTATGTTTAATGAAGAGTTAGATGTTCTCATGAAGCTTCTCCCCCAGCTAAGCAGAGAGGAGCTTGTTAAAAACTATGATAAGAAAGACTCTTATTATTTTCATGATTTTATTGATATTGTTGAGTTTATATCTTATGAAGATATTATTCCTGTCTATTCTATGCTTAATATACGAGAAAATATCAATATTATTCCTGCTCCAAAAAGATTTTATCCCTATTCGCAGATAGCTTCTCATACAATTGGGTATGTCTCACGTGCAAATAAAAAAGATATAGAAGATGACAAGCTCTTAGAACTCATAGGCTATACAGGAAAAACAGGTATTGAAAACTATTACAATGAATTTCTTCAAGGTGAATCTGGTGAACGTCAAATAAAGGTGAACGCTAACAACCAAGAGATAGAAGAGCTCTCTTATGAAAGTGCTAAAGAGGATAGAAAATTAACCCTCAATATAGATATTGAGTTTCAGAAATATATATCTACACTCTTTGCTGATAAGGTCGGCGCTGTTGTTGTTATGAATGTAGATGGTTCTATCCTTGCTGCTAGTAGTTTTCCTGAGTATGATTTAAACTCTTTTGTATCTGGTGTCTCTCATACAGTCTGGAATAAACTTATCGGAAGTTTGGATAAACCCTTTACGAATAAACTCGTCAATGGTCTTTACCCTCCTGGTTCTACCATTAAAATAGGTCTTGGACTCATCTATATTACAACTGAACTTGATGCATCTTCCTCTGTGAATTGTACAGCGGTTATGCCTCTTGGAAATAGAGTCTTTAGATGTTGGAAAACAGATGGTCATGGTAAAACAGAGATTAGAAAAGCTATACGCGAAAGCTGTGATGATTATTTCTATAAAGGAAGTCTCAAAGTTGGGATAACAAAAATGAGTGAAGGTCTTACACGTTATGGTTTAGGTAAAAAGACTGGAGTGGATCTACCAAATGAATTTATTGGTGTTGTACCTTCTAAAGAGTGGAAATATCAAAAATTCAATAAATCTTGGTACACAGGCGAAACGGTAAATACCTCTATTGGTCAAGGGGATTTTTTAGTAACTCCTCTTCAAATTGCCCAGTTTACAGCACTTATGGCCACATCAAAACTACCAACACCACATTTAGCACACTCTATTGGAGAGACTCTTTATGAACCAAAAGCAGAGGATGTTCTCAATGAAGAGGAACTAAAAAAACTTCCAATCATACAAAAAGCAATGTATGAAGTATGTAATTACCCATCAGGTACGGCGACAAATTACCTAAGTTCAAAAGTTGTGATTGCAGGTAAAACAGGAACGGCACAGGTTGTAACAATTAAACAAGGTATTGATAAAAGAATCTTGGAGCATGATATGGCATATTATAATCGCTCACATGCTTGGTTTACATCTTATGGACCCTATAAAAATCCTCAATATGTTGTTTTAGTAATGGTTGAACATGGTGGGCATGGTGGAGCGGCAGCGGGGGAAATTGTTTCAAAGATATATAACAAGCTCTTAGAGCTTGAATATATTAAACGGTAGGTTTATGCAAAAGAGTTTTGAAGAAAAAGAGCAAGTATTACTAAGAGAAAAATAGAACCTGTTTTATTGTAAAGTTTGTTTGCAAGGATAAAGAGAAGTGTAATCGAAGCCGCCACAAGTATAAACATATCAAATTTTGTAGCAACTAAATCAACTGTTAATGGATTGATTAAAGAAGCCGCACCAAGAACCATAGAGAAGTTTGCGACATTGGAGCCGATAATATTTCCAATGCTCATCTCCGCATTTCCTTTTTTGATAGCAACCAAAGAGACAACAAGCTCAGGTAAAGAAGTACCAAGCGCGATAAGAAAGATACCTATAATCCACTCACTTACACCAAAGGTTCTAGCGATAGCAGTACCACTCTCTACAACAAAATTAGCACCTCCAATAGTGAGTACAAATCCAATAGATAAAAGTACAATCGTCTTACCCCATTTGAACTTTTCTTTTGTTAAACTCTCATCGATATCACCCTCTAAATCTTCTCTGGAGTTTGTAAATAAAAAGAGAAGATAGGCAACCATAAGTAAAAGGTAAAGGCTTCCATCTACTCTGCTAATGACTCCATCTTGTACCATTACAAAGAAAAGTACTAAAGGAACAATAATCCAGGCACTATCGAGTGAAAAGAGGTCTCTGTTTGGAACCATCTTTTTGGAGATAAAAAATACAACCCCTAAAACAAGTGTAATATTAAAGATGACGCTCCCAACAACATTTGCCACTGCCATATCACTTTTACCTTGAGAAGAAGCCATCATGGAAGCCGCCATTTCAGGTAAAGATGTACCAAAAGCAACAAGTGTTGCACCGATGACAAAGTGAGAGATATTATAATGAAGTGCTATTCTCTCAGACTCTTTGATTATAAAATCTGCACCATAAATTAAAGCTGCCATTGCAACTATAAATATTCCAAAATCCATTTTTATCCTTCTGTTCTGATTATTAAACTTTGAGGTAAATTAAACTTCTTAATGAGTTTAGCTTCTTCTTCTCTCATCTCACCATTATCAACTTCATGGTCAAATCCAAGGAGATGAAGGATTCCATGAATAAAGAGCAGGGTGAGCTCATCATCTGTCGTATGTCCGAGCTCTTGTGCTTTTATTTGTACATGCCAAGAGGAGATGACAATGCTTCCTAATGGAGCCATTGGCATATCTTCAAAAGGAAAACTGAGCACATCGGTATCTTTATCAATATTTCTATGTGCGTTGTTAATCTCTCTTATCTCTTCATTGGAAGTGATAATAAGCTCAATCTCTTTTGCACTAAGCGCAGATGCGATTGTATTTAAAAGGCTCTCATTTATTTGAAGGGAAGTTCTGTTATCAAGTTCAATCATAAGTGGAATTGTACCCAATTATACTTATGATTTTTTTGATAATCTTTTATGCAGTAAGGTTAAGGTTATTACCCATTCCTGTTTTTTGTGCAGTCATTTGTTTTGATTGTTCACTCGCGCTGTCAAGTATACTTAACACAGATTGTGCTTGAACATCCATAGCTTTTTTCATTGCATCTACTGGACCTACTGGAGTAGAGCTTTGCGTAGTGCTTGTTGAAGATGATACATTCATAATGGTCTCCTTTGATTTATAATAACCGTATTATATACTTTTTCTTGTTTAAAAAGTATATAACAAAAACTTTGAGCCCCTCTGAGCAATTTATGATAAAATATATTTATGAATTTAGATACTAAAAATAAAAAAGCGCTCTGTGTAATGAGTGGTGGAATGGACTCTACACTGGGCGCTTATATGATGAAAAAAGATGGATACGAGGTCATTGCAGTCCATTTTAACTATGACCAAAGAACAGAGAAAAAAGAGTTAGAGTGTTTTTATAAAATATGTGATGCCTTAGATGTGGTATCGAAATATGTTTTAGATTTGGACTTTTTTAAACATTTGGGTGCTTCTGCACTTACAGATAAAAGTATAGAGGTGCCAACTGGTGGCATAGAAGAGGGCGTTCCAGTGACCTATGTTCCTTTTAGAAACGGTATCTTTTTAAGTATGGCGGCCGCCATAGCAGAAAAAGAGGGTGCAGAGGTTATCTGTATCGGTGTAGTCGAAGAGGATAGCAGTGGTTATCCAGATTGTAGAGAGTCTTATATAAAAAGTATGCAAGAGAGCATCAATTTAGGCACGAAAGATGAGACGAAGATAGAGATTAAAATGCCTTTGGTGCATTTGAAAAAATCCCAAATCGTAGCAAAATCCTTAGAATTAGATGTTCCACTTTCACTCACTTGGAGTTGTTATAAAGAGGATGAGAAGGCTTGTGGCGTTTGCGATAGTTGCAGACTTCGTTTAAACGGTTTTAAACTCGCAGGAGAAACAGATCCAATCCACTACGCGTGAAATAAACTTTAATGGTTTAAATATCTCTTATATATGTAAAAGAAATCTAAAAAACAGTTATATAAGTATAAAAGCATCGAGTAGTGCAGAATTTCCACATGCCAAGATAATTGTAAAAACGCCTAGAGTCTCACAAGGATTTCTCAATAATCTTTTAGTTGAAAAAGAGGCGTGGATACGAGAACAACTCAGAAAATTAGAGCAAAATGGAGCAAAACGAGTCAATCTTGAAGATGAAGTTTTACTCTTTGGAGAGATATGCAGTATTGATTTAGAAGAGGCAACGCATTTACGAGAACTCTTACAAAAGATGAGAGTGAACAATGAGAAAAACATTTTAAGATGTTATGATGATTTTTACAAGCAGTTCGCTCAAAATCATATTGTTCCACGAGTTGAGTATTTTGCGAAGTGTATGGATCTTGAGTATCAAGAGATTAAATTTCGAAAGATGAAAAGTAGATGGGGAAGTTGTAGTTCTACAAAGATACTTACATTTAACACCGAACTCATCAAAATAGAAGAGGAGCTTATAGATTATGTTATTGTGCATGAGCTCGCACACTTGGTACATATGAACCACTCTGCAAAGTTTCACTCTTTGGTTGAGCAGTATATTCCACATGCCAAACATTTAAGAAAAAATCTAAAGAAAATCCATATCTTAAGCGAATAGCTTATGCTACCCCAAAAAGTCAAGACAACTTTTTTTAAATCTTAATTCCCTTCATCACCTGTAACCTTATGCCACATCTTCAGCTAATTTTATATAGTCCTTATTGTTGATTTTTAAACTGTCATAATA
>Ga0210006_1001797_pt1 | contig 14527 bp, 10 predicted proteins | sample CryGey02umfilter_2_FD_185452 | JGI IMG/M metagenome (GOLD analysis project Ga0210006, IMG submission 185452) | Groundwater microbial communities from aquifer in Utah, USA - Crystal Geyser 4/10/14 0.2 um filter (SPAdes) (version 3) | ecosystem: Environmental > Aquatic > Deep subsurface >... | reverse complement strand
ATCACAGATTCCATTAGAATTATCATCAGGACAGCATTGTCCTTGATACGGAACTCTGCCTTGTTTGCATTGGACTGAAGTACTTTCATCGGCACCGCAACTTCCTAGACTTAAGGCAGCTGCTAGAAATAAGCTTGAAACTAATTTGTTTAGTGTCATTTTACTTCTCAAAAGTAAAGAATTATTTAAACTTTATCTCTCTATTTTGGAATCTGGCAACAAACACATTGATTTTCACTTAAAGGGGTTGAACAACTTTCTTCAGCAGGTAAACAAACATCTTGGCTACAGATAGAATTACAATCCCCATTTCCTGTTTTGGCCACACAATACTCTTTCAACAAAACAATCACTCCAGGATAAGTGGGAGCACTAGGATTTAATTGTACAGCAGCCCCAGATAATGCTTCTACCTTTCCTACAGTTAAATTAGTCATAATTATTCCGATGACTGCAACTATAAATACTGCACCTAAAATGAAACCCACTTCTTTTTTTTCTTTACTTGTTGCTTTGCGTAATTCAATCATCTAATTCTGTAAAACAAAGAAACTATTTAAAATTAACTAAATCTAAATAAGTATGTTTGTTAGTTAAAAAATAAGTAAAAAATAAAGTAAACAAATCAGCAAAAGAGTAAGATTTATAAATAGTAAAAAAATAAGTAATTGTAATTTGGAATTCAGACGTAAACTTTACACTAGAGGAAGTTCATTTGAAACTACTATTCCTAAGCCTCTTCTTTTCAAATTAAACATGAATAAACAGAACAATGTTGTTTTTAAGTACGATTCCAAGAAAGATTGTTGGTATATTGAGTTTGAAGAGGTTAAGGGTTAAATTTATATAAAGATGATATATAGTAAAATCAAAAGTAAAAGGGGGGAAATGAGTAAGAACAAAAGAGGAGTCGTCGCTTTAGCAGGTGTTGTTGTGATGCTAGTTTTAACTATTCTTGGTTCTATTTACTTTGCCTCTAACTCTGAGAATTCTGTTACTGGCGCTTTGATTGGTATTCAAGAATTTGAGGGTTCATGTAATATTTCTATCAAGGAAAACATTAACAACATAGGGCATGACTATTTGTGTAATGGTACTGATGGATTTCACATTGATGCTAGTAATATTGTTTTTGATTGTCAAAATCATTTCATTAAATGTATAGATGACTGTAATGGATCTGCTGGTGTACGTGTTACTGCTAAAACAAATGTTACTATTAAAAATTGTTATATCTACAATTTTAGTGACGGAATCAGATTGGAGGAAGCTACCTCCAGCAGTTTGTTGTATAGTAACTATCTCTACAATAATACTGATGGTATTGATATCAATAATGCCACTAGTAACAACGTAACTAGAAATTTGATTGATAATAGTTCATCTTGCGGGATTAATGTTTCTAACATGAACAATGATCCTAATACGGGGAATAACCGGATTTGGGATAACAAGATATGGAACAATTCTGGTGGGTTTGAAGCTTGTAATGATATTGATAGTCGTAATTTCTGGTTTTTAGAAAAGAACTGTGGGGCTGGTGCTGTTAACATTTTGGGATTTCCTTGTTTGGGTGGAAATAATTGGTTATCCTATACTGGAAAAGACTTAACTGGAGATGGATTGGGAGATCAAGAACTTCCTTATAAAGGGGGAAATATTTTAACTACTACCACTAATGGTTCAGGAGATTTTTATCCTTTAGTAGATCCTTGTTCAACTATCCCTGGGTTAATTAGTGAAAATGTTACTTGTCCATTAACAGAGATAAACAGTACTTCTGGAGAAGGGTATGCTATCACCAAAAGTAATATTGTCTTCACTTGTAATGGTACAATCTTAAACGGTAATGTTAATACTTATGCCGATGATATGCGAGGTATAGAAATTCAAAATGTGCACGATGTTACGGTTGTCGGTTGTGAAATTTACAACTTTACATATGGGGTTTATATCAAGAACGCCTACAATATCAATCTCGTTAATATGACTATTAGAGATAACAATATCTCTGGAGTTTATGTTGGAGATTTTGCTTATAACATTACTATTGAGGGTAATGATATCGGTAATGTTAACTCTACCTTACAAGATTACGGGGTTTGGTTTTATAGTTCAAAACCAAGCGGAGGTAATAGTTTTGTAATCTCTAACAACATCTTTAATAACACTATTGCCGGAGTTTATCTTAGTGATACTTCCGACACAAACACTATTAGTTCCAACAATATCTTTAATAACAAAGACGGAGTTTTGGTTAGTAATTCTGATGGTAATAATATCTATAATAACATCATATCTAACAATAGTGGTACTGGAATAAATGTTCAATCTTCAACAATTTCAGAATTGGGTAGTTCAGGATCAACCACTACTTGTTTAGATTCTTGTACTTCAGCATACACTACCTGTCCAGATAGTTGTGATTCAAATCTGTTAGCTTGTCCATCAACTTGTGATGCATCGTATTCAACTTGTACTAATGATGCTGCAACTATAAAGACCAATTGTTACGCTACTGCTAATTCCACGTATACTACTAACGTGGGGGTTTGTTCAAACACATTTCAAACCTGCTATAATGTTACTTGTCTCAACAGCTTCCCAGACATTAACCAAACTAATCAATTAAGTGCTTGCCAAAACAATTGTACTATTGAGTCTAACACCTGTAATTCTAATGCTTTATCAACTTACACTGCTGCAACAAATGTTTGCGACGCCGCTTATACTAATAGTGTAAGCAACACTTCTAATTCAAATAGTTGTATAAGCACAAATACTTCTTGTTATTCTGCCTGTGATACTAGTTATGGTAGTGGATGTACTGCCACTTGTCAAGCAACATATGATAGCTGTAATAGTGGATGTAATTCTCTTAGTGTAAACACGATCTATGGCAACGTCTATGGATATTATCTTAACAATTCTTTGAGTGATTCAGATAATGGCGTTACTGGAATTATCTATAACAACACTTTTGGAATTTACTTTCAAAACTCTACTCCAAATATACAAGTAGCTACCTTGTACCAAAATACATATGGTATCATTATCAACAGATCTAATCCTGGATCCGGTTATATCAAGATAGACGATGTTATTATTAATGGAAGCCTGTATGGGTTATTAGCACAAGACTCTTTAAAATTAAAATTGTCTAGTCAAGGATATAACCAATATTCTAACAACTCATATGGGATATACTTAAACAATGTGAATAATAGTATCTTTACCTCAGATATAGACTTTGGTGAAGGGCCATTAAATTTAAGTAACAACACCAATAGTTTAATCCTGTTAAATTCACACAATAACTTGTTTGATTATTTAACAATTTTTGGTGGAGCTGTAGGAATTAATTTAACTAATTCTAATCAAAGTAACTTTACTAATAATCACGTTACTAATACTACTTCCTTAACGTTACAATTAACAAACTCTAACAATAATATCATCTACAACAATTATTTTACAAATGCCAGTGGAACTTTAGTCCAGAACAATAATGGTGATAATGTTTGGAACAGAAGCTATAATTGTTCTTTGGGGTTAAGCAACATCATCGGCGCACTCTGTTGGGGAGGAAACTATTGGAGTACATATTCGGGTGCTGATATTGATGGTGATAGCATTGGAGATACTTTAATTCCTTTCAATATAACTAACTCTACTGGTCAGACCACGGGAACCGATTCACTTCCTCTTACAAATAATTTAGCAGGATGTGGAAATATCTCTCAAAGTGTAGTGTTAGTACAAAACATTTCTCAGAATGGCACTTGCTTCAATGTTGTTGCAGAAAACATCACCCTAGACTTTGCAGGTCATTATTTGATGGGAAACGGAAGTGGGTATGGAATTTATATTAATAGTTATAGTAATGTAGCGATTATAAACGCAACCATTACAAATTTTAGTACAGCCATTTATGCTGATCCTGCTAGTAACATTACTGTCTCATATAGTAACTTTGATAATAACACTAAAGCAATTTCATTCCTGCAAATTAACAACAGCTTGATTTCTAATAATCAAATTATAAATAATACTTATGGTATTGAATTAGTTACTTCTCCTAACAATACCCTATATCATAATAATTTAACAATGAATGAATATGGTCTTACGTTATCTTTCTCTGTAAACAATAGTATCTTTGACAATTACTTTAACAACACTATCCAAAATGCTCAAGATGATGGTATTAACTATTACAACTCGTCTTATGCTACAACGGCCAGTATCATTGGTGGGACGCATAGTGGGGGAAACTTCTGGAGTGATTATTTAGGAAGAGACACGGGTAGTAATTCTGCTCCGTACAACCTTTCAGGAGATGGTATTGGTGACACAAATATTCCTTATAGTGATGGTCTTGGAGTTAATGGGGATTACTTGCCTTTAACTTTAGCTAATGGAACAATCGGTCCAGAAAATTGTTTAACTATAACTTCCTCAACTAAATTATCTGATGACGTCACTTGTTCTTCTGGAGATGGAGTAACCATAAATTCTAATAGTGTGACTTTAGATTGTAATAATAAGAATATCATTGGTGGGGGAGTGGGATCTGGAATTTTGATCAACAATAAAGACAACATTGTCGTTAAAAATTGTAATATTACTGATTTCTATTACGGAATAAAAGTACTTAACTCTGATAATATTCAGATTATCGAGAACAATCGTTTAATCTTAAACGATTTTTATGGAATTTATTTGTATGGGACAACTAACGTTTTAATCAATAACAATTCTATGATTAATGATAACAACGGAGTTTATATGATCTCTGCACAGAACACTTCCATTACAAACAATGTGATTAACTTACAAAAAAAGTTTTACGGTGTTTATGCCTATGAAAGTGTTAACAATACTATCTCAAATAACGAGATGTGGGACAACTATCACGGAATTTATTTAGTAGACTCCGATAACACCAATGCTAGTTATAACAGAATTAATGATAGTGATGTGTATAGTGTGTTTGTCCATAAAGAAACAACTGGTTCCTTGTTTAACTTTAACAACCTCACTACTGGATTAGAAGCAATCAGAATTAAACAGGCCAGTAATTACAATAATTTTTCAAACAACGTTGTTACTAATCACCAAGATTATGGGATTTATGCAACAAATTCTGCTAACAACCTTTTTGTTAATAATACCTTAATTAATAATTCCAACAATATATATTTGTATAACTCAACTAGTTATACTTTAAGAAACAATAGTGTCTCTGCTTCAACTACGGGAATAGTAATTGTAAATCAATCGAATAGTTTGTCTTTAATAAACAACACTGTTAATTCAACTACTTATCCAAGTTTAGAGATAAACGATTCCGAGAGTACCATTGCTAGTGGTAATAAATTTTATAACAGTGCTGTTCTTAACAATGTAGATTCTGCTTTGTTTAACCTTAATAATACTATCCTGTCTAACTTCACTATTAATGAATCTGATAGTTTAACCATTGTAAACAATAACTTACAATATGTTCATTTCCAACCAACTTCCCTTACTAACTTTAGTGACAATACTTTAACACAATTAAACGCAGTACAATTTGTTTCTGGTTGGATTGGGTATAACACTATCGCTAACCAAAACATAACGGCACTAAATTTACAACTATTAACTAACAGTTATGTTTATGGTAACAATATTCAGAACACCACTACAGCCATATTATTTTCAAATTTATCTAATGGTAACCAAGTTTATGATAATTGGTTAAAGAATAATCTATTCGGTTTAAACATTACTGGTTCTTATAACAATAAAATTTACAACAACTACTTTAGTAATGGGGTTGCTAAGAATGTTTATGATAACAGTGCAAACACTTGGAACGCTAGTTATGTGTGCGGTGTTCCTAACATTATTGGTGGGCCATGTAAGGGTGGAAACTTTTATTCTGATTATTACGGTTTAGATAATGGTGCAAATAACCAAGAACAAGGAGATGGTGTTGGTGACCAACCCTCTACATACACAGTAACGGGAACAACTTACGATTATTCTCCTTTAGTTTTGTATGTTGCACGACAATACTTTGATCAAGTTTCTCCTTATAATATCACATTTGACGCCTATGGAAATCTATCCGAGTTGTTGATTGATGGCCATGTTGTGCCTAACTCTGTACAGACAATTAACTTTACTTCAAGCAATAAAAGTTATGCTCGCTTTACAGCATTATTCAATCAGTCCAATGCTAATGCTCAAACTCTGAAAACTAACATAACTGCAAACAAGACTGCAATAAACAAAAGTGGAATAACTGGTTTCGCCAATGCTTACTCGGTTTATGTTTACCATAATTACGAATTTGATGCTGGAGTTTACATCTGTCAAGACCAATACAATCTATCTTTGGATCAAACCTGTACTTCCGTTGTTAATTTGACTAGCATTGGTACAACTGGTGCGTATTCCTTGTCCCATAGTAATGGTTATTATCTTGTTGAAAACATTACAAACAACAGTGTAACTGTTGGTATTAACAAAAATGGTTATTGCGGTGCTAACATACTGCATGATGTTACTTTGACTAGTAATGCTAGTTGTAATGGCAGTGCTTTCATCGTCAAGGCAGACAACATTACGATTGACTTTGCGGGTTATAGTTTAACTGGTAATGGTTCAGGAATTGGTATCAATAGTTCTGATTTTGATAATATTGTTATTAAGAATGCTAACATTAAAAACTTTAGCACTGCAATCTATGTTGATCCTGCAGTTGGAATAAATATCACTAATGGTAGTATTAATAACAACAATCTTGGAATTTATTTTAGCCGGATAAATAATAGTTTTATCACTAGCAATCTGATCTGGAATAACACTGTTGGAATAAATCTGTCTGATTCTTACAACAACAGCGTATTCAACAACTATTTTAGTAATACTAACGATGCTGTTGATAATGGTAACAATACTTATTATGTTAATAAGAACACCAGTGGAACTAATATTCTAATGAGTGCAAATAATCTGTTTAGTTTGGGATTGACTATTAACTCTACGTTTGTTGGTGGTAATTATTGGAGTAATTATTCTGGTTGGGACACAACTCCAGACGGATTTGGAGATACTTTACTACCTTATAACAATTCTGGACAGATTAACAATAGTGGAGATATTTATCCTTTAACTGGAATTGGTTACATCAGTTGTGGTGGAACTACTCAGAACGTAACTACAAACATTACTTTGGTTTCAGATTTAACTACTTCTGGAACTTGTTTTACAATCACAAGTGATAATATTACCTTTGATTGTGATGGACATAGCTTAACTGGTGATGGATTGGGAGCGGATTATGGAATATATGCCCTAAATAGAAATGGCGTCGTAATTCAAGATTGTATTTTAACAAATTTTAGTAGTGGTCTTTTGTTGTATGGATCAAACAACACGATCGTCGATGGAATCACTGCTTTTAACAATACTGCTGCCGGAATAAGTATAGCTTATTCGCATAATAACAATCTTTCAGATATCTACTCTTATAACAACACGGACAATGGAATCAATTTAAACCCAGGTAATAATAACCACTTCGAGAATGTTCGTTTAGTTTCATTTAGTGACTCAGGTAATAATGGAATCTTGTTAGTATCAAATTCAAATAGTAATGTTTTTGAAAATATTACTATCTCTAGCGGTTTGACTTATGGTGTGTACCTTGGTGGAAATAATAGTGTCTTTACTAATGTAACCATACTTAACAACTTACGTGGTTTCTTTTTAACTGGAGCGTACAACAATTCTATCAGTTCTTCTACAGTTAGAAACTCTTCTGTTGGAATTAATTTGACTAATTCTTATAACAACACAATTTATAACGACTATTTTAACAATACAGTTAACGTTCAGGATGATGGTAGTAACTATTGGAATACCTCTTACGATTGTAGCGTTTCAGATCAGAATATTCTTGGAGAAGATTGTTTAGGTGGAAATTTCTGGAGTGATTATAACGGAACAGATAATGGAACCGGAACGTATCCTCATAATATCTCTGGAGATGGAGTTGGTGACGTGCCATCTACTTACAACATAACTAACTCTTCTAGTTCAATAAAAGGTTATGATTACTTACCTTTAATGGTTGCCGCAGTATGTGGAAATGGAGAGATAGAAGGATCTGAGCAATGTGAAGTGGGTAGTTTATTTGCTACCGGAATTAATACTAGTTGTCTTGCACATGGATGGAATGGTAGTGGAACAATCGGTTGTGATACAAGTGTGTGTACTATTTTAACCACTTCCACTTATTGTAGTAACACTACTAGCACAACTGTAACTCCCGTAACTACGGGTGGGGGTTCAGGTGGCGGAGGCGGTGGTGGAGCTGTTAAAACTACTGCTAAAGTCAATTGTACTGAGAATTGGCAATGCGGAGAATGGAGTGAATGCATTGGTGGTAAGCAGACCAGAAATTGTAATGACGCTAATTTGTGTGGGAGTCTGAAGAAATCGGGAGAAGTAACTGATATTATCACCAAAACAAAACCAAGTGAATCTAGAAGTTGCCAGATGCCTTCCATGCCCGTAACACAACAACCAGCACAACCCATCGCAGAACAAGAACAAGGTATTATCTCGGCAGTGCTTCCTGAAGAAGGCGTTGCTAGAACTATAACTTTAAGTTCACTTGCTGCTTTGTTAGTCTTTGGTGGAGTATATGCTTCTTGGTACTTGAGTGCACCAAGAAATAGGTTGAAAAGAAAATTAAAGCAGGTTAGGCCATTATTAGATAATGAAACTAATGAAGTATTAAAAGAGAATTATCTTGGAATTTATGGGTTGTACATGAAACTTGCTGAAAAACATAAACCTAATTATTATGCAAAAGTTACTAAATTAAGAGAAAAGATTGAAGATCAACTTAAGGCAGAGAAAAAGTTACAAGAATTATTAGGCAACCAGGTGGGGGAGATAAAAGAACAAAAAGAGAAGTATCTTCAAGCATATCAACACTATCAAAAACTACCGGCAAAAGCTAAACAAAAGTATTATCCAGATTTAGTAAACTTTAGAGAAAAGCTAGAGAAAGGAAAAACTTCTTGAATATAGAAAAATATATATAATTCTAGTTGCGAGAGGTTTTTACTATGGAAATCAAAGATTTAAAACCAAATACTGGAAATGTAGACCTTGTTTTAGAGGTTGTAAGCAAAGAAGAACCAAGAACTTTTGAAAAGTTTGGCAAAAGTGGTTCTGTCTGCAATGTTACTGTTAAGGACAATAGTGGTAAAGTTAAAGTTACTCTTTGGAATGATGATGTTGAAAGGGTTAATCTTGGTGATAAAATCCACATAAAAAATGGCTGGTGTTCTGATTATAAAGGAGAATTACAAGTTTCTTCAGGAAAGTTTGGTAAGATTGAAGTTTTAGAAAGTAATTCTAATGAAATCTTAACTAATGATCCGGAAATGATTAAAAAACAGATGTCTCAAACTGGTGACGCTGATGAGGATGAAGATTCTGAAAGCGATTCAGTTAGCGATGAAGACTTAGATATCATTGACGACGAAGAAGTGATTGAATGAAACTATTACCTTCACTAAAGTTAAGGAAAAGGTATCTTGTTTTTGAGATTATCTCGGAAGAGAAGTTTTCAGTTGAGGAGGTTAAAGAACAATTTGATAAAGATTTGTTGTTGTTCTGGGGCCATTTAGGTTTATCTCGGGCCTTGCCCGTTTTGATTAAAGAAAAATTTAATCGCGAGAAACAGCGTTTTATCATTAAAGTTAACCATAAACACGTTGATGAGCTTAAAAGTGCTTTAAGCTTAAGCAAAAGTATTAAAAACAAGCCAGTAATATTAAAATCAATAATAACTTCCGGCACAATAAAGAAAGCTAGTGGTTACTTAAATTAAATAGTTAAAAAGCGAGGTGGATATCCATGAATAAACAAATGATCGATAAAATGGGTTATGATCGGTCCATTACAATGTTTTCTCCTGATGGTCGATTATTACAGGTAGAATATGCAAAGAAAACAGTTAAGCAAGGCTCAACAGCTATTGGTTTAGTCTGTAAGGATGGTATTGTTTTCATTGCTGACAAGAGAGTCACATCAAAATTGATGGTGCCCAGTACTATTGAAAAAACCTTTCGTGTAGATGATCATATTGTTGCTTCTGCAGCAGGGATTATTTCTGATGCGAGAGTTTTAGTTGACAGAGCCCAATTAAAAGCCCAGCAGCATTTTGTAACTTATGATACAAAGATTGATGTAATTTCAATAGTTAAAGAGATTTGTGATTTACAACAGATTTGTACTCAATCAGCAGGATTAAGGCCATTTGGTGTTTCTATGTTAGTAGGTGGTGTAGAGGAAGATGGTGATTTGAAGCTATTCTTGACTGAACCATATGGACTATATTTCCAGTATATGGCTGCAGTTATCGGCGAAGGAGAATCAGAAATTGAGCCAATCTTGCAAAAAAAGTATAAGCCAAGCATGACTGTTAATGAAGGACTTAAATTTGGCTTAGAATTGCTTAAAGAGTTTTTGAAAGGGGAGTTAGGATTTGAACGCATAGATGCTGTAAAGATTACTCTTACTGAGAAGAAATCTACAAAATTAGGCGTTGATGAATTGAAAAAGTTGTTTAAATAATTTCTTATTCTTTTATATTTTTCAATTTTATTACCCTCTAAAAATGTTAAAAATGATAACGGATTACCTAATAATGGAGAATTATACTTATGGCGGAAAAAATTAGTTTAGCAAGGATCAAAAAATTTGGTCAGACTTTTGAAATATCTATAGATCCAGATTTGGCGCTTAAATTTAAGAATAAAGAACTAACTGATGTACGAGAAGTTTTGCAATCAGAGCAGATTTATTCTGATGTACATAAAGGCCTGATTATTTCTCCGGCTAAACTTAAAGAAATATTCCACACTGATGATGCTCTTAAGGTAGCAGAACTTATTATATCTGAGGGAGAAATTCAGTTAACTTCTGAGCATAGAGCCAAAGAAAGAGGGCAGAAATGGTTGCGTTTGATTGAGATGATTCGTCGTTTAAGTGTTGATCCTCGAACGAATTTACCTCATCCTGCAGAAAGAATTGAGGCTGCATTAGAACAAGCTAAAGTTCATTTAGATGAGCATAAACCGGTGGAAGAACAATTTGATTCAATTGTTACTAAACTTCGGCCCATTTTGCCTTTAAAAATTGAACAAAAAATAATGATTGTAGAGATCCCCACCACTTTTGTTGGCAAATCTTATCAAATTGTGAAAAATAATAGCAAGATTTTAAAAGAGGAATGGAAATCTGATGGTAGTTGGAGAATAAGAATGGAGGTCCCCGCTGGCTTTCAGCAAGAGTTTATCGATAAGCTGAACGCAATAACGCACGGGGAATGTATTATAGAAAATGAGTAATTTAATAGTTAAGGAACGTGATATTGTCATTCCTGGCGACATTTTGGCCGAAGGAATGGATTATCTACCCGGTGATAATACTTATCGGGAAGGTGATAAAATTTTCTCAAAGATTTTAGGATTAACTGGTGTTGCTGGAAGAGTTATTAGAATAACGCCTTTGTCTGGTCCTTATGTGCCTAAGGTTGGTGATAAAATTATTGGTAAGGTAACCGATATGACTATGACTAGTTTTAGAGTGGATACTGGGACAGCATATTCAGCAATGTTAAATATTAGAGATGCAACAACTCGCTTTGTCAGAAGTGATGAAGACATGAGTAGAATTCTTAATATTGGTGAGTATATTGTTGTTAAGATAACCAAGGTTACTTCACAAAATCTAATTGATTTGAGCATGAAAGAACCAGGTTTACATAAAGTTATTGGTGGAAGAATTATCAAAATTAATTCCCAGAAAGTTCCTCGAGTAATTGGTAAGCAAGGTAGCATGATTAATTTAATAAAAAATAAAACTGGCTGTAACATTACCGTCGGTCAGAATGGTTTTGTGTGGATCAAAGGAACTCCTGAAAATGAGTTATTAGTGACGAAGGCCATTAAGTTGATTGAAGAGAAGTCTCATCAAGAAGGGTTAACTGAAAAAGTTGACGCATTTTTGGGAGATATCAAGGCCCCAGAAGGGTCTGTAGTAACGGAGGAATAAAAATGGCTTATACTAAGAGAGTAGACGGAAGAAAATTTGATGAACTTAGGCCAATGGAAGCTAAAGCAGGAATCATCCCTAATGCTGATGGGTCTGCTTACTTTAAGATTGGTAAAACTACTGCTTACGCAGCTGTTTATGGTCCTCGTGAATTATATCCAAGATTCTTACAAAATCCAAAGAAAGGAGTTTTACGTTGCCATTACAGCATGATGCCGTTTTCTGGTTCTGGTGAAAGAATTAGACCCGGATCAAACAGAAGGGCACAAGAAATTTCTATGGTCATGGCTAACGCTTTAAATCCAGTAGTTGATTTAAGTGCATTTCCAAATGCCGTAGTAGATGTTTTTGTTGAGTTGCCTCAAACTGATGCTGGAACAAGGTGTGCTGCCATTAGTGCTGCTGCTATTGCTTTGGCTGACGCGGGTATTCCAATGAAAGATATGGTCTGTTCTGTTGCAGTAGGTCAAGTTGACGGTGCAGTAGTGGCTGATCTTTGTTATGACGAAGAAGCTTACGACGCAATCGTTTCTGATATTCCTGTAGCGATGACTCATAATAGTAAAGAAATTACTTTATTACAAATGGACGGCGAGATTTCTAAAGACGATTTAATTAAAGCTTTGGAATTAGCAAAAGTAAGTTTGGAACAGGTCTATCAATTACAACAAAAAACCTTGAGAGAAAGGTTTTCTAGCGAGTAGGTGAGTAAAAAATGATTGTTAATAAAGATACGATTGCGCAATTAGCAAATGAAGGTAAAAGGCTTGATGGTAGATCCTTAACAGATTATCGTCAACCAATTAAAATAGAGACAAATATCTCCTGGACGGCAGAAGGAAGTACAAAAGTACAAATTGGAAATACTGTAGTAATGGCTGGAGTTAAGTTATCTATTGAAAAACCATACAACGACACTTCTGATGAAGGAGGCATAATGATTAATGCTGAACTTTTACCTTTATCTAGTCCTGAGTATGAACCAGGACCACCACAGATGAAAGCTATTGAATTAGCTAGGGTAACAGACAGAGGGATTAGAGAAGCAAAAGCTATTGATCTTAAAAAGTTGTGTATTGAAGCAGGAGAGAAAGCTTGGTTTGTTATCATTGATTTAGTTACAATTAATGATGAAGGTAACCTTTTCGATGCCGCAAGTTTGGCAGCCTTAGCAGCTTTAAAATCAGCTAAATTTCCAGTAGTTAACGCTGATGGATCTATTGATTATAAGAAAAAAACTGATAAGAGCTTACCTTTAGTAAAGGAACCGTTAGCAGTTACTATCTATAAAATTAATGGCCATCTTTTTGTCGATCCTACTGTTGAAGAAGAGAAATCTCATGAAGCTAGATTAACAGTTGCTTCTGATGAGAAAGGAACAATTTCTGCTTTACAAAAAGGCGGAGAAGAACCTTTAACAATTGAAGACATCTCAAAGATTTGTGATTTGGCTTTAGAAAAGGCAAAATTTTTAAGGACAGAGCTTAATAAAGCTTTAAAATAGGTCTTAAAAATGGCAGAAGAAAAAATTGAATACACAAAATATGAGAAAGCTAGAATGATCGGTTCTCGAGCATTACAGTTATCGATGGGTGCCCCTTTTTTAGTTAAGTTGGATCAGAAGGAATTAGAAAAAATGAAATTCAATCCAATTGAAATTGCTATGCGTGAGTATGATGAGGGTGTTTTGCCAATAACTGTTAGAAGACCAGCAGCTTAATTTTTTTTATAATTTTTTAATTTTATTTAATTCTAAAATTAATAAAAACAAATAACTGTATCGATTAAAAAAGCAAAAAGAGTGTTTAAACAATATTTCTTTAGAATTTGATACAATGATAAGATAGTATATATGAGGTAAAAATGAAACAATTTAGTAATTTAAACAGAGATGATATTAAAAAAACATATTCATTTCAATGTAAAATTGAAGAGATTAGACAAACAAGTGGTCCAACAATCTTTACATTATATGACGGAACTAAAACAATTAAATCAACCGGTTTTATAAAACCAGGGGAAAGGGCTTTCCCAGAGTTAGAACGTGGACAAAATGTGTCAATTAAAGGCCAGGTATTCGAAAGAGATGGTTTTTTTGAGATTGAGATTAAAGAAGCAACGCCTTTAAATTCTGATCTTGAGAAAGAATTTATTGAGAATTTAGAAAAGTTAGCAAACCAACAGGCGGAACCGTTTGATATCCCATTCATCGTCGATTCAAAAGTTTTGAATGATCTAAGACCGATGATGCTTAATGTTGCCAAGGAAATTAGAAAAGCAATCTTTAGTAATCGGAAAATTATCTTAAAACATCATGCAGATTGTGATGGTTATTCTGCGGGTATTGCCTTAGAAAGAGCGATACTTCCTCTAATTCAAGAACAACATGGAGTAGATT
>Ga0210006_1001791_pt1 | contig 14548 bp, 9 predicted proteins | sample CryGey02umfilter_2_FD_185452 | JGI IMG/M metagenome (GOLD analysis project Ga0210006, IMG submission 185452) | Groundwater microbial communities from aquifer in Utah, USA - Crystal Geyser 4/10/14 0.2 um filter (SPAdes) (version 3) | ecosystem: Environmental > Aquatic > Deep subsurface >... | reverse complement strand
TAATTTTAGCTTACCGCTTTATAAGTCCCTTTTAGTTTTTCTTATTTAAGTTAGATTTAACAAAATCATAGATTTTAGAAAAAACCTGGCTTTTGTTTAAGCCGGTTGTGTCTAAAATAAAGTCATAGTTTTTTTTATTATAAACATCAATCTGGTAATATTTTTTATATCGTTTTTTATCGCTAATTTTTCTCACTTGCTGGCTTTTCAAAATATCTTTCATGGTTTCTAAATTTTTATCTTCATTCCGGCTGTTTCTCCCCTTTAATTCCTTGAAGACTCGTTGGGCTCCGACTTTTTCATCCACGTCTATATAAATTTTTAAGGAATGAGGGATAAAATACCAGGAAGTCCTTCCTTCAATAATAAAGTTATCTTTAGTCTGCCCTATTTTTTTTTGGTATTTGTCCACTTCCAAATCAGTCGCCGGGTCTTTTTCTCCTACCTTATTATATTCGGCTAAAGTAAGGCCTTGCTTTTTGGCTATTTCCCTTCTTATTTTTCCTATATAGTAGCGAGGCCAGTTTAATTTTTCTGCTAGCTTTTTCGCTACGGTGCTTTTGCCTGAACCGGCGCCGCCGCCAATTGAAATTATCATATGTTTTAGTTAGTTTATATTATTATTTCACCATATAATTTTACTTAACGCAAGAAAATCCCCCTTACCCTCCCGTCATTCGACGGGACAGGCAAATCGGAAGGGGGCATTTTTAAAAAATTTCGGGCAGCAGTCCTTTGCCAAGAGACTGCTGCTGGGCGGAAATTAATCCCCCTTAGTCCCCCTTTAACGAAAGGGGGCAATTAACCTCCCCTACCCCTCCTTTCGAAGGAGGGCAAAAAAGGTATTTTTAAAAAATCGTAATTTGTTTTATAATAGTTATACGGTAATTGGTAATTAGTAATTGGTAATTTGGATATCAGACTAACATGATTGACGCTTCCCCAAATTACAAATTACAAATTACAAATTACTAATTTTATTTATGTATCTAGAAAAACTTGAAATTCAGGGTTTTAAATCTTTTGCCAATAAAAACAAGCTGGTTTTTCCCGGCATGATTACGCGCGACCGGCGGGGCATTACGGCGATTGTCGGGCCGAACGGCTCGGGAAAATCCAATATTGCCGATGCGGTGCGCTGGGCTTTGGGGGAGCAGAGCATGAAAACCCTGCGCGGCAAAAAAAGCGAAGATATTATCTTTTCCGGCTCGGACCGGAAAGGCCGGTTGGGTATGGCGGAAGTGGCGCTATTTTTAAATAATGAAGATAGGAAAGCCCCGATAGATTATTCCCAGGTTATTATAACCCGCCGGCTGTTTCGGGACGGAGACAGCGAATATTTAATAAACCAGTCCCGTGTCCGTCTGTCTGATGTGCAGATGCTACTCGCTCGCGCCAAGTTTGGGCAGAAAACTTATAGCGTTATCGGCCAGGGCATGGTGGAAGGATTTTTAAACACGAGCTTAACGGAAAGAAAAGAGTTTTTTGACGAAGCGACCGGGGTCAAGCAGTTCCAGATTAAACGGGATGATTCTTTGGGTAAACTGCAGACCAGTTATGAAAATCTTAACCAGGTTAGCCTGCTCCTAGGAGAAATTGAGCCGCGCCTAAAGAGCCTGACGCGGCAGGTCAATAGGTTAGAAAAAAGGGAAAAGATTGAAGCGGAATTGAGGCAATGGCAGCTGAATTATTACCGAAAAATTTGGCACGAAATAAATAATAAATTTAACGAATTTAATAACCAGTTCCTGGATCTGGAAAAAACCAAACTGGCCAAAGAGAAAAAATTAGAGCAATTAAACCATGAACTGGAAAAAATAAGGGTAAAAGACAAAAGAAGCTCGGAGTTTGAAGAATGGCAGAAATCTTTAGGCCGGCTGCAGGAGGAAAAAGAGGAAATAGTAAAGCAGATGGCCAGATTGGACGCGCAACTGGAAATAAAACTGGAAGCCCGGGGGCAATTTGATTTATCCTGGCTTAATAATAAGCGGGAAGAGTTAGCCGGGGAAATAAAAAAAGTGAAAGAAGAAATTGAATCTTTGGAAAAAAATATTAAATACAATAAAGACGGCTTTGCCGGCTTGGAAGCGGAGAAGAAGGAGATTGATAAACGTCTGGCCGCGGCTAATAATAATTTAATAAAATTAAGTTCCGGGCCAGCCGGCGGGGCCAAGGCGAAGATAAAAGAAGTTTTGGAAAGATTACTTGGGAAATTAGAAACGGCCGATAAAGAGAAAGAGGAGGGAAAATTAAGGGAGCTGTTGAAAAAAATAAAAGAAGAATTCAGGCGAGTGGTAAAAGATTTCGGCCAGGAAGAAACGGGAGGATTGGAGGAAGTGCAAAAAGAAATTATTAAACTAACAAAAGTCAGAGAAGAGGCCGTGGTAAAAATTAATGAAAATAATTTAAGAACCCTGGCTTGGACGGAAAGGGCGAAACTGCTTCGGGAAAAGTTGCAGGCCTGGCAGAAAGAGGTGGAGGGGGTAGAAGATAAGCTGAGGCAGAATCAGGCCGAGTTCGGCCAGGAGGAAATGGACAAGGCCAAAATTGAGTTAAAGAAAAAATTAGAAAAAATTGAAACCGAAGCCGGGGAAATAAATAAAAAGATTGATAGTTTAAATATGGAAGAAGAAAGAGAGAAAGACCGCTTATTTTCCCTGCAGAAAGAAATCCACAATCTGCAGAATGAAATAAACGATTTAAACCGGAAACTTAATGATTTAAAGATTAATTCCACCAGATTTGAGACTAAGTTAGAGGATTTAGAGGCGGAGATAAGAGAAAACCTTGGCAGTTTAAAGGAAGTAAAGGAGAAAAAGTTTTCCGGAGCTATAGACATGGAAGAAGCCAAAGAAAAAATCGGGCAATTTAAGCATCAGCTTGAACTAATCGGCGGGATTGATCCGGAAACGACGAGAGAGTACAAGGAGACTAAAGAGCGCTTTGATTTCCTGTCCGGGCAGGTTAAGGATTTAATGTCCGCCATCAAGTCTTTGGAAAAAATTATTGCCGAACTGGATTTAACTATTAAAGAAAGGTTTGACAAGGAGTTTAAGATTATTTCCGGAAAATTTGAAGAATATTTTAAGATTTTGTTTAAGGGTGGGGTGGCGAAAATTATAAAAGTGATGGAGGAAGAGGAGAAGGAGGCCCCTGAGCCAGTTCCTGGTGAAGCCGGAGAAGAAATTCCGGCTGGTGATATTAAAGCCAAGGAAGAGAAGTCCGGGTTGGATTTAAAAAAAATAAAATTTTTAAGAAAACATAATGCCACGGGTTTAGCCGGGATTGAAATTGCCGCCACGCCTCCTGGTAAAAAAATAAAATCCGTGGCCATGCTTTCCGGCGGGGAGCGGGCTTTAACGGCCATTGCTTTGATTTGCGCGATTATCAGCGCCAACCCTTCGCCCTTCGTGGTTTTAGACGAAGTTGACGCCGCTTTGGACGAAGCTAACTCGGAGCGCCTGGCTAAAATTTTAGACGACCTTTCCCATAAAATCCAGTTTATTGTTATAACCCATAACCGCGCTTCTATGCGCCGGGCCAATATTCTTTATGGCGTAACTATGGGTGAGGACGGGGTAAGCAAGTTGCTTTCCATAAAACTGGAAGAAGCGGGAGAAAATAAAATTAAAAAATAAAAAACTGTCCCATAGTATTTATCAGGGCGGTTTTTTATTTTGTGGTATAATAGTAGTTGAAAGTAGAAAGTTGAAAGTTTATAAAGTTATAACTTTTAACTTTTTACTTTTTAACTTTTAACTCTGTTATGTCTTCAAAAATAATTTCGGCGGCCGTGGTCGGTTTGGAAGCGGAATTGGTGGAGGTGGAAGCTGATTCCGGCGGCGGACCCTTAGGCGCTTTTGCCATTGTCGGATTGCCGGACGCGGCGGTTTCGGAATCAAGAGAAAGAGTGAGAAGAGCCGTAAAAAACTCCGGCTTTTTTTTCCCCCGAGTGAAAGTGACGGTTAATTTAGCGCCGGCGGATTTAAAAAAATACGGGCCGAGTTATGATTTGCCCATTGCCGTAAGCGTTTTAGTAAAAACCGGACGGGTTTGCCTGCCTGACGGCGGCCAGAAAATGCTTTTTGTCGGCGAATTGGCTTTATCCGGCCAGGTCCGGCCCATTAACGGCGTCTTGCCGGTCGCTTTAAAAGCCAGGCAGGCCGGCATCAAAACTATTTTTGTGCCGAAAGAAAACGCGGCTGAAGCTAAGCTGGTAGAAGAGCTAGAAGTAATTCCTCTTGATGATTTGGGCCAGCTAGCCCGGCATTTAAATGGAGAGAAACTGGTCCCCCCGGCCGATTACAAAGAGTTTAATTTTTCCAATGAAAAAATTTTTTCCGATATGGCCCATGTCCGGGGCCAGGAGCATGCTAAGCGGGCCGTGGAAATCGCCGCGGCCGGGGCTCATAACGTTTTAATGTTCGGGCCGCCCGGAGCCGGTAAAACCTTAATCGCCCGAACTATGCCTTCAATCCTTCCCAACTTAACTTTAGATGAGGCCTTGGAAATAACTAAGATTTACAGCGTGGCCGGCCAGCTGCCGGCGGAAACGGCCCTGCTTACCACCCGGCCTTTCCGCTCCCCTCATCACACGGCTTCGGGCGTGGCTTTAGTTGGCGGCGGCACCTGGCCCAGGCCGGGCGAAATTTCTCTGGCTCATCGGGGGGTTCTCTTTTTGGACGAATTCGGCGAATTCCCCCGCCAGGTTTTGGAAAACCTGCGCCAGCCCTTAGAAGACGGGGTGATTAATGTTAGCCGGGCGGCGGGCAATTTAAGGTTCCCGGCTAAGTTTATTTTAGTGGCGGCCATGAACCCCTGCCCCTGCGGTTTTTACGGGGATAAGGAAAGGCAATGCACCTGCGCGCCCGGGCAAATTATTAATTACCGCAAAAGAATTTCCGGCCCGATTATTGACCGCATTGATCTTCATATTGAAGTGCCGCGCTTAAAGTTTGATAAGCTTACAAGCGAAGGCCAGGGAGAAACTTCGGAGGCTATAAAAGTAAGGATTGAGGCGGCCCGAAAAATTCAGGCCGAGAGGTTTAAAAATACGCCTTTTATCACTAACTCGGAAATGAATTCGGAAGCGGTAAAAGATTTTTGCCAGATTGACAACTCTTCTTATGAGCTTTTACGCAGCGCGGTTGACCAGATGCACTTGTCCGCCCGGGCTTATTTTAGGGTCTTAAAATTAGGCCGGACCATTGCGGATTTAGCCGGCGAAGAAAAGATTTTAACTCCGCATATTGCCGAAGCCCTACAGTATCGGCCGAGAGTGGAGTGAGATTTTTTATTATTCCAGTACAGATTATTAACTTTTATTTTTTTTGTGCTACAATATAAAAGACAAATTTACACTAATTAGATAACGAATATGACAAATATAAATACAGAACAAGATACTCCGGGTAAGATTTTGGAAAAAGATTTATGCTATAAAATACAGGGGTGCGTATATAATGTGATGAATAAGTACGGCCGAGGGTTGAAGGAGAGCATATATCAAAATGCCCTAGCCGAAGAATTTTTAGCCGCGGGTTTAAAGGCGGACGGGCAGAAAAGAATTAATATTTATTCTTTTGATACCGGGAAGAAGTTGGGAACGTATGTACCCGACTTTGTCATTGAGGGCAAGGTAATCCTTGAAATCAAGGCTTCTACTTTTACGATGAAGCCGGATATTGAACAGCAGAGGTCATATTTGAGAATAAGCAAATACGAAATTGGGTACTTAGTTAATTTTTGTACGGAAGAACTTTATATAAAAAGATCAATTTATACCAATGACCGTAAGTCCTTTTTGAGGTTAATAGAAAAAACGAATAAAAACGAATAATATAAACGAATAAAACGAATCACGGAAAGAGACAAATTTACACGAATTAAATAACGAATATAACAAATCACGAAAAAGTTGTTATCTTTTTATAATTATGCTATTATTTGTAATATGGAAAAAGATATATCAAAAAATGAAATTTTAGGAGCCATTAACGAGTTTTCCTCAAGAGTGGATGAAAGGCTTGATAAGCTTGAAGGGAAAGTAGACAAGATTGAAGCCACTATGGTGACTAAAGATTATTTGGATGAAAAAATGGCTGATTTGCGTGGCGATTTAGTGGTTTTAATGCGCAAAGAAGACACCAAAGTCGTCAAGTTAATAGAGATTCTTAAAAGGCGAAAAGTTATTACTGAAATTGAAGAAAAAGAAATTTTATCCATGGAGCCGTTTGCCAAACTCTTTATTTAGATTTTTTTTCGCCTGGCAGCAGTTTCTTAAGTAAAGGACTGCTGCTTTTTAATTTTTTCCATTTGCCAACCCTCTTTTTCTTAGGTATGATAATAGATGAAATAAGGGTTATTGATTAATAAAGGGATAAACCATTATCATCCAGTGCGAACTACCGGCAGTCCCGCCCTTCGCGAAGGGCGGGACTGCCGCAACGGATAAAAATAAATTCGTTAAATTCGCATTAAATTTGTGTATTTATTCGTGTTTTATGAAATTTGTCCATCTCCATCTCCATAGCCATTATTCTTTACTTGACGGTTTAACTAAAATAGATGAACTGATTGCCGCGGCTAAAGATGACGGGGCCGAGGCTCTAGCCTTGACTGACCACGGGGTTATGTATGGCGCGGTTGAATTCTACCAGAAATGCAAAAAGGCCGGGATAAAGCCGATTATTGGCGTGGAAGCTTATTTGGCGCCGAAATCCCGTTTTGACAAAAATTCCAAAGCTGACGAAAATTATTATCATCTTTTGCTTTTAGCTAGAAACAATGAGGGCTATAAAAATTTAATAAAGCTCACGACGATTGCCCATCTGGAAGGGTTTTACTATAAGCCGAGAATAGACTGGGAAGTTTTAGAAAAGTACCATGAGGGCCTGATTGCCGCTACGGCCTGCTTAGGCGGGGAAATACCTCGTCTGGTTTTATCAGGCAAGCTGGAGAAGGCCCGGCAAAGGATTAGAGAGTATAATGAACTTTTTGGCCAGGGCAATTTTTATCTGGAACTGCAGGACCATCCTAATCTTCCCGGCCAAGACGAGGTAAATAAGAAACTGATTGAATTTTCCCGGGAGTTAAATGTTCCCTTGATCGCTACCAATGATATCCATTATTTAAGGAAAGAAGATGATGAAGCCCAAGATATCCTTCTCTGCCTGCAGAATAAAAAGAAAAAAGAGGATAGTGACCGGATGAATATGACCGGCGTTGATTATTCTTTAAGGCCAGGAAGGGAAATAGTTGAAGCTTTTTCTCAAGTGCCGGAAGCGATTGCCAACACAGAAAAAATTGCTTTGGCCTGCGAAGTAGATATTGAATTAGGCAACACGACTTTGCCCTTTTTTAAAGTCCCCGAAGGTTATGATGAAATCGGTTATTTAAGGGAGTTGTGTCAGCAGGGTCTAGTAAAAAGATATGGAAGAGATTATCGGGAAGTAAATAAAGAAATAAAGGAAAGGATGGATTATGAATTGTCGGTGATCGAAAAAATGGGCCTTTCTTCTTATTTTTTGATTGTGGCTGATTTCGTTAATTGGGCAAAAAATAACGAAATTGTTGTTGGCCCGGGCCGGGGCAGCGCGGCCGGATCTTTGGTTTGCTATTTGACTGGCATAACAAATCTCGATCCTTTAAAATACGATTTATTATTTGAACGCTTTCTTAATCCGGATCGTATTTCTATGCCGGATATAGATATGGATTTTGCCGATACCAGGCGGGATGAAGTGATCCGCTATGTAGAGGCTAAGTACGGCCAAGACCATGTCGCCCAGATTATTACTTTTGGGACCATGGCGGCCAGAGCGGCGGTCCGCGATGTCGGCCGGGTTCTGGATTATCCTTATGACTACTGCGATAAATTGGCCAAGATGATCCCGATGTTTTTAAAAATTGACGAGGCCTTGAAAAATGTCAATGAGTTAAAAGAAATATACAAAAATGAAGAAGCGGCCCGGCGGATTATTGATTATGCCCGCCGGTTAGAAGGCGTGGCCCGGCACGCTTCTACCCATGCCTGCGGCGTTCTTATTACGAAAGAGCCGCTCACTAATTATGTGCCCCTGCAATATGCTTCCTCTTCCGACCGCAGCCTAGTTTCCCAATACAGCCTTCATCCAATTGAAGATCTGGGCCTGCTTAAAATGGATTTTTTAGGGCTTAAAAACCTGACGATAATTGAGTCGGCTATCAAGATTATAAAAAATACCCGCGGCCTTGAGATTGATATTGACGATATCCCTTTGTCCGATAAAAAGACTTACGAGTTATTCCAGGCCGGAGAAACAACGGGCGTGTTCCAGTTTGAATCTTCGGGCATGAAACGGTATCTGCGCGAATTAAAACCTACGGAATTTGAAGATGTAGTCGCTATGGTAGCTTTATATCGGCCTGGGCCGATGGAATGGATAGATGATTATATCAGCGGGAAACATAAGAGGAAGAAAGTTTCCTATCTTCATCCGAAACTCGAGCCGATACTAGGAAAAACTTACGGGGTGGCGATTTACCAGGAGCAAGTTATGGAAATCGCTAAAAGTTTAGCCGGATTTTCCATGGCCGAGGCGGATGTTTTAAGAAAGGCGGTGGGGAAAAAGATCCCGGAACTCTTAGCCAAGCAAAGGGAGAAATTTGTTGACGGCGGTGTAAAAAATGGCATAGCCAAAGAGCAGGTGGAGAAAATTTTTTCTTTTATTGAGCCCTTCGCCGGCTATGGCTTTAACCGGAGCCATGCCGCCTGCTATGCTTTAATTAGCTACCAGACCGCTTATCTAAAAGCCCATTGGCCGGCGGAATTTATGGCCGCCTTGCTCACTTCCGACCAGCAGAATACAGATAGGATTACCATTGAAATTGAAGAGTGCCGGAAAATGGGGATTAAGATAATGCCGCCTGATATAAACGAATCTTTCGCTTCTTTTACCGTGGTGACCAGCGGCACAAAAACTAACCGGGCGGTTGGGGAGGCCGAGAAAGTGGATACTATCCGCTTTGGTTTAAGGGCCATAAAGAATGTGGGTGAGCATATTGTGGAAGTAATTATAAAAGAGAGAAAAACTAACGGGCCCTACAGGGATATTTTTGATTTTTTGGCTCGGGTGACTGATAAAGATTTAAATAAAAAATCTTTGGAAAGTTTAATAAAAAGCGGGGGATTAGACCAATTTGGCGAGCGGGGACAGATGCTTGCCAATATTGACGGCTTACTTAACTTTAACAAGGAGGTGAGTAAAGCCAAGGAGAGCAAACAAAACAGCTTATTTGTTGATGCTCCTAATTTAAGTAAGGCCAATGAAATAAAATTGGCTCCAGCTCCGCCGGCTGAGAACCGGGAAAAGTTAGACTGGGAAAAGGAATTATTGGGCTTTTATATTACCGAACATCCGTTTTTAAGCTATGAGAAATATTTGCGGGATATCATTGTCCCTTTGGCTGAACTGCAATCAGCCCTGCTAGAGGACTTTAGCCCTGCCAGCCCCTTTGAGAGAAAAGCGAATTTTACGTCCGGTCAGAACGGAAACGGCGAGTCGGTTAATGTTTCCGGAATAATCACGAGCATAAAGAAAATAATCACCCGCACGAATGAATCAATGTTTTTTGTTAAAATAGAAGACGCGATAAGCAATGTGGAAGTTTTAGTATTTCCCCGCTTGTTAAAGGAAACCGCTCAGATTTGGCAGGAAGGGAAAGCGGTTATCTGCCAGGGAAAAATTTCCACCAAAGACCGGGAAATAAAATTGCTGGCGAACAAGGCCGAAGAGCTAATTTTAGAAACCATTGGAAATTCTATAAATAATTTTAGAAAAATGCCGACTAGCAATGGCTTTGTCCGGGGAGGAAGCGGGAATGGCTTAAATAACCCCCAGGTGAAATCCGCCGATAAGGCGGCTGTCCCTCCTCCTTCTAAATCTGCCGGCCGGCCCCTGGGGTTAATATTTAATAAGGGCTTAAATCCGGAAGAACTTCTGGAACTCAAGGGGATATTTTTGAAGAACAGAGGAGAAGATAGGGTTTATTTTATAATTAGAGAGGGCGGGGAAAACAGCGTCATGGAAACAGGCTTTCGCGTAAACAACAATAATCATCTCAGGGAAGAAATAATCGGTTTGTTTGGCAACAGCCTGGAGATTGTAGACAAAAAATAAAAAGTTTGTTATATTAATAGTAGAACCACGCCATATAATATATTAATTGAGGTTAAGTTAATAAGTTAATAGTGCTTATTAAACAGTAATTTGAAATTTGTAATTGGTAATTTGGATATTGTTATAATGTTTTTAGCATCACTACCAAATTATCACCGCCATGGCGGGATCCCGCCCTCTATAAATTTTATAATGATGTGGCGGGACTAATTGCCAATTGCTAATTTCAATTCGTAAAAGGAGGCATTATGCCAAAAGCAAAAGGAAAAATAGGGAAATCTTCTCTTTTGAAGAAAGCCAAGAAAGAAGCCGTTCCCCCGGATGTTAAAAGCGTTAAAGAGGAAGCTAAATTTCCCTTAAAGATAGGCCAAGTTTATCAACCGTCTCCTCCCGCGGATAATATTAGTTCTGGCTTTAAAAAGCAGAATAAAAATTCTAAAAAATTAGAATCAAGCCCGTTTCGGCCGCAAAGCGGGGTGAGTCCGCTTCGGCCGGCCGAAAAAGAGGCGAAAAAAAATATGAACCCTCCAAAAATAAATTTATACCGCAAAATAGCCGTGAGTTTTATTGTTTTAACCGTTATTTTGCTGGGCGTTATTTTTTATTTTTCTTTTGTTAAATTGGATATAGTTTTGATACCGGCGCAGGAAAGGTTAAGCGACAGTTTGGCTATAGATATCTACGGGAGCGGCAGCGAGCCGGCCGTGCCGGGAAAATCTCTAGTTGGCATCGTGGAACAAACGAGCCTTGAAGAGAAGAATACTTATTCTGCCAGTGGATCAGAAAAGATCGGTGAAGAAGTGACGGGGAAGGTTACGATTATAAATAACTATAATAAAAATCAGCCGTTGGTGGCGACGACCAGATTGCTCTCTCCTGACAACAAGCTATTCAGGATAAAAAGCACAATCAATGTGCCGGCGGGAGGATCGCAGGAAGTGGAAATATACGCTGACGAACCGAGCGCGGAGATAGCTATCGGCCCGACAAAATTTACGATTCCGGGGCTTTGGGCCGGTTTGCAGGATAAAATTTATGCGGAAAGCAAGGAAAAATTCGTTTACGGCGAGCAGGCAAAAAAATATATTCAGCAGTCTGACCTTGACGAGGCAGCCAAGGATTTAAAAAGAAGCTTATTGGAAAAAGCGAAAAAAGAGATAGGGGAAAACTATAAAGGCTATAATGAAGTTATTTATAGTGTTGATGAAAATACCATGAGCACCGAAGTCAACGGGAAAGTAGGGGAAGAGAAGGATAAATTTGATGTTAGCCTGAAGGCGATGGTAACGATTGTCGCTTTTTCAGGCGGAGAGGCCGGGAAAATGGCCCAGGGGAAATTAGGGGAAGTAGTGCCGGATAATAAGGAACTGATAGAATTTAAGCCGGAAGAGATAAGTTATGAATTAAAAAATCTGGATATAAGCCAGAGCCGGGCAACCATTAACGCTACTTTTGAAGGGAAAATGAGTTTAAAAAGCGAGGCGGATATCATTGACCGGCAGAAAATCGTTAATTTAACGCGTGAACAATTAGAAGATTATTTAAGTGGCTTTAAGGAAATCGCCGGCTATGAAATTAACTTTTTTCCGTCTTTTGTAGATAAAGTGCCGAATTTAGCGGATAGGATTAAGATAGAAGTGAGGCGATAGATGTTAGGTACTTAGGTAATTAGGGGCTGACTTTGAAATAAAAGTACACACCTAAATATTCAGCTTAAATTTAGTTTGATATATTAATGTAATTTCCTGTTTGAATTCTGAATAGATACATAGCTGTTCTTTTTCAATATCCCATTCAACAAAGACAAACTGATGGTTGTATTTTTCTGGTAGGTAAACTATTTCATTTAAGATAATAATCGTTGCTTTTCGGCTATTGCACGACGACTCGGCAAAACGTATAAAATAAATCTTTTTGCCCTTGGCGGTCATTAATCTGTCCGTGAGGATTTCCTGCCTCGGCTTGATATAGCTGAAGTTTCCGTTAAAGACAAGTTGGGAATATTTGTATTCGAATAGCTCCAAACTTTCTTTGTTGAACCGGCCACATTCCTGATCAATCTGTTCAAGGCCAGTAAAGAAATTATTATTCCAAACCTTGTCGTTGAAAACCCGGTTATGCCCTTCAACATGGGGATTCGTCCATGGCTTTGACGGTGAGCCGAATAGCGGGATGACTTTCAGGTTTAAGAGGAATCTCAGCATCATTCCAACCGCCCTTTTGCCGCTGGCCGTGCCCCGCCATTGCAGACCATTGTCCATTCGGAAAACATCCGGAATTGGATATTTCTGCCACTGTTCTGTGAGCGTCTCAATTGCATAAGTAGCTTTTTCCGCTAAAATACGCTTAATTCTGTATAGTTTGAACGGGAAGTAATAGCTGCTCGAAAGAATATTGATCGGTTCCGATCTGCCTGTAATATATTTCTTGCCGATGAAATCCGCCGACTGTTGCACATAACCAAGCTGTCTAATACACTTGATTGGATAGAGCAGATATTCCGATCCACCTTTCTTTCTCTTCGGTTTAGGAACTTTGGTTTGCAGCTTAGCCTCACGCACTACCTTGTCGATATACCAAAGTTTGGGTACTTCATTTTCAGAATGTTTTTTTGCGAAGTCCATCTGCACATACGGGCTGCCGACGAAATAACTTCCATTACCAATTCGATTTTGTTTTAGAGAGCAAATCTTTTCGGCGATACTTTTGTCAGTATATTTACGAGCCTTATTTTTCTGCCAGCCACGGTTGTCTTGATATTCCGTTTGCTTGAGCCATTTGATTATCGTTTTTCTTTCAATGCCCAATTTTTTGGAAATTTGCTTTTTGTTTTTATCTTCCCCGTAGAGGCGATGAGCTTCATTAAAATTTTTTTGCGTCAGCTTGATTCATAGGATTGAGAATGTGATAATTTTAAATGATTGCAAAATTGCCAATCAAAATTATTATATTCTCAACCCCACGAATTATCAAGGGGGTGTGTAGTTTTATATCAAAGTTAGCACGTAGCTTTTAGTTTTAAGGTTTTTTATTTAATATTAGGTGTATTTTTTAGTTTTAGTTGACCCCGTTAGAAATTTTATTTTTTACTAAAGTTATCTTTATACACGGACGAGATTTCTAACGGGGTTGACAAAATTTATAAAATATGATATTCTTTTAAATAATAACAATTATCCGATTCTGATAGTAATGGTCTTTTAAAATAACATTTTGCCACAAGGGGGTGTAGCCATGGCAGAAGCTGAAACTATACGCGTCCTATATGGACTTTGTCCTCGTTGCGCCGAACCGGTAAGACTGCGATGGACATTGTCCGATGATAAAGCATTAGTAACGGATGACAAAGGCGGCTATTGGAAGATTATTGACCATTCCACTTGCCGCGAAGATGGCAAAAAAGGAAAACCGGCGAAAGGCGCCAAAGAAGCTTTTTCGGCAATGATTTTAAGAAAAAAAGCGGATAGAATTGCCGAGAAGAGATGGCCGCCGAAGCCCGTTTCTCCCGTTTCTGGGGAGAGAGTGGACCAGCAATTAAGCTTATTTAAACAATGATGAGATTTCCGCTCTTTCAATTCGCCTTGATTTAACAGGCGGATTTTTTTTGATTTTTTTCTTATAATGCTATAATATAGTAATAGAAATTTTAAATTTTAAATTTTCAATGAACTCTTGCCGACGAAGGGCAGACATTATAACTAAAAATATGAACCCCGTTAGAAATCTAACTGGGGGAAAATGACAAATTTTTAACAGGATAAAAAATATTTTTAAAATAAATTACTTACTTTATGAAGAAAAAAAATAACAAAATTTCTAACGGGGTGAAAATATCAACCACAAAAAAACTATTAATAAGCCTTCTTTTGCTTTTAGTATTGGGCCTTGGGATAAACCCTGGTTTTACCTTGCCGAAATTTAATTTGGCGACAGCGGATAATCCGCGCCTGAACGAGCAAGAAGCGACGATTTTAGCCATAAAAAAAGTTATGCCGGCGGTGGTAAGCATAATTATCTATGGAGAGAAAGAGTCGGTCGTTTTTAATCTTTCTACCGGCCAAAGAAGCATAACCAAAGAAAAAGCCGAACTTGGCTCCGGCACCGGCTTTCTAATTTCCGCTGACGGTTTAATTTTAACTAATAAGCATGTGGCTAATGCCGGCGGAGACGAGGGCGAATACCGGATAATTTTATCTAGTGGCAAAAAATATTATGCCCAGCTGATTGGCAAGGACCCTTTGAAAGATTTAGCGGTTTTAAAAATTTTTGACAAGAACCTGCCTTACGTGGAATTAGGCGACAGCGACAAACTGCCGGTCGGAACCACGGTTATTGCCATTGGCAACGCTTTAGGCCTTTACCAAAATAGCGTTACCAAAGGAATCATC
>Ga0210006_1001786_pt1 | contig 14574 bp, 12 predicted proteins | sample CryGey02umfilter_2_FD_185452 | JGI IMG/M metagenome (GOLD analysis project Ga0210006, IMG submission 185452) | Groundwater microbial communities from aquifer in Utah, USA - Crystal Geyser 4/10/14 0.2 um filter (SPAdes) (version 3) | ecosystem: Environmental > Aquatic > Deep subsurface >... | reverse complement strand
GTTTTCCCACCCCATTCCGCCTTCGGCGGAAAGCAGGCGGGCAAGAATTCCTTCCCCCAGACCCCTTCCTTTTTGCCCGCTTGCTTTCGGGCTTCGCCCGATTTTTTTTCGGCGGCGGGGCTATCAAATTGAGGGAGTTCATATCTTACCCCCTCATTCTTTATTAGCCATATCTTACACCTTGACCCCCATTCAGTAAATCCTCAAGCTTACTACGAAACTTCTTGTCAAAAACCCTATTGTCACAAAAATATTCTACAAATTCGGCATAGCTATTCGGACTCAAAAAGTGGAAGAAATATCGCTGTTTAATCTTGCTCTTTTTCAATTCCTCGTTCAGCGTCTCGAAATGCTGTTTCGCCCAGCGATACTTCGCCTTATTTTCGTCAGAATCATCATCATCCGCTTTGATTTCAATAACAACGATATTTTCGCCAAGCTTCAAGAAAAAATCAGGATTAAAATTACCTTGCGTCGGGTGTTCGCCTTTTCTCCACGAATACTCAACACTGTAAAATCCCATGTCCCGCGATTTTATCCAAGCGTCAACTTTTGCGCATACTTTTGAGCCAACAATCGCTTCAACAAACTTCCGTTCTGGCTCTTGCCTTGTCAAAACGACATTGACTGGCGTTTTGAAACAATATGGATTAACTTCTTTGCTTGCGCTTCTCGGCAAACTTTCATCATCAATTATGTCTTGCAAAATATCAATCATGCCATTACTGCACTCATCTTTGAAGTTTTCGGTATAGAAAACTGTTGAGCCGTGTTTTATCGCTCCAACGGCGACGCTTTCCTTTTCAAGTTTTTTTGTGCTGATTAACTTCGGCTTATTTACCGTCCTTTCCAAAACAATTGTTGAACCCCTCGCTCTGAAAAGCGTTTGAAACGCTTTGAAAATTCTGTTGGCGTTATCCTCTGTCAAAACCCCGCTTTTTATACCAACTTTTCGCATTGAATTTACAACAATCTCTTTAATTTCGTTCTCTGGAGGCAAATGTTCTTTTTTGTATTCGCCCTTTGGAAATCTAATCTTTGCTTCAAAATCTCTTGTCTTGAAAGTTTCAACTATTTTTGCCACCACTTCGTCAATGCCGAAAACTTCTTTTTGAATTGTCGTTGTTTTTGGCTTGATAACTCCACTCAAATCCTCATACTCGGTTTCTCTGTCTATTCGCTCAACTTGAGCAACTAAATTTATAAAACCTTTTGAGTAATCAAAAATTTCTGTGTCTTTTTTCGCTCTAACGGCCTTTTCCTGTTTCTCATAGTCAATTGTGTAAAGATTAAAATGATATTTTACTCGTTCGCCGGAAGTCAAAACTTCGCTTGTCAAGCGGACTTCAATTTCCAAAATCTCATCAACCAAACCGCGAATGTTTCGGCTCCAAGCGTCGTGATTAAAAACTCTGACTTTCGGCTGTGGTGATTTGTATTCTTCCGGTATGCGAAGCCCGCGACCCAAAACTTGGGCAATCAAAAGTTTTGAATTAAAAGCGCGGTCTTCCCACGGCACAATTTGAAAAATATTTTTTACATCCCAGCCCTCGGTAAGCATGGAAACGGAAACAATCCATTCAACCGAATTTTCCTTGTCGTCAACATTTTTCAATTCCAAAACATTTTTCTTGTGGTCTTTGTGCGAAGTAACGATCAAAACTTTTTTCTCAACCGCTTTTCGTGAGATTTTTTCCCGTTTTTCCAAGAAGTCAATCAAATCTTCCCGAAGCGTTTTTGCTTTGGAAATATCCTTTGTAACCAAAATCGTGAGTGGCTTAATCAGCCGATACTTTTTTGCAAATTCGTCGTGATTGTCGTAAATCTTTTGGAATTTCTCGTTTTTGTCTATATTTTCGTCCTTCGCTACATAGTCAACAGACTTAATAACTTTATCGTCAACGGCTTGGCGTATTGAATAGCGATAAATAACATCGTTGAAATACTCATCGTTAATATAAGCCGTGCCGGTAAATCCTAAAATGTATTTGAAATTAAAATCAGGATTGAGCAAAAACGCCTTCCATTTTCTTATATCTTTTTCGCTTGACGAATTGTAGGCGTGGTGGACTTCATCGTTCAAAACTAAAACGCGCTCGCCGTTTTTCTTCAAGCTGTCGTTTATTGACGATCCCGTCCGTTCATAAACGGCATGGATATTTTCAACACAAATGTCCCCATTTTTTATTGTGCTATTCGCGTCAATAATTCTCGGATTTTTGAAAATAACATTGTCCGGTAAGGTCGCTTTTATTTTGTCATCGCCGGAAAGTTTCTCAAACTTTTCTTTCAAGCCCGATTCAATCGTAAGCGACGGACAAAGCACTAAAACTTTATCCACCAAGCCAAGCCCTAAAGCAATTTGAGCGATGCCGTAAATCACATAACTCTTGCCCGTTCCTGTTGCTAAATCAATCACTGCTGACAATTTACGCGGCAAGGGCAAATTTTTTTGATAATCGCGGATATTTTTATATCTTTTCTGCAATTCGTCATTTTTCCTGAAATTTTCCTCAATTAAATTTTCTATTGAGTTATACTCGCCGGACGCAAGAAAAATAATCGCGTCCCTTACAGCTTCTTTTTGAAATTCTCGGTCGCCACAAAGTACATCAAGAAAACTGACCCATTTTTTCAAATTGAGCTTGGCGGGATTATAGTTTTGACTCACCTGCAAAACCAAGTCTTGTGTTTTGTATATTTTTATGTCTGGCATATTAAAATGGCATATCTTTATTAATTTCTTTTCCTTCTTCAAGCACTTTTTGATATTCCTGATATTCCTCTTTTATTTCAGATATCAATTCAGAAAAGGTTTTAATTTTTACATCCCTAGATAAGGAAAAAGTTTTATCTTTTTCATATCCAAAAATAAAGCAGTGAATTTCTTTTATATTGGGCTTGTTTTGCTCAATTAAGGATTTGTATGTCAGTACTTGACCGACATGTTGTGCTTTTAGTTTAACACCGGGTGCTTTTAATTCAATCAAAATAACCTCATCAACATATGGAATTTTTTTAACGATTAGATCGGGACGTTTTCTAGTTTCTGGATCATTTTGTAAATTTTCATCAAGATATTGAGATAGCGGTTTATCACTTTGGACTATTTCGTATCCTTTGCCAACAAGCCAACAATGTTTTTCAAAAATTGTATGGACATCTCTCTCCAATTTTTCTTTATTGCGACATGTTTTTTCTAAAAGATCTATAACCTTCAATTTCTGATAAATTATAGAGGCCATCATGGAAACTTGATTAAGCCGTAAATCTTCTAATAAATTGCTAAATTTTTCTATATCCGCAGAAGATGAGCGAGCCAGCTCTTTTAATATAAGATCAATTTTTTCGGTCTTTACTTCATATAATCTTACAGCAAGTTGATCAAGTGATTCTAAACTTGCATCGCTTAATTTTAAAATATTTTTATTTGAAAGTACTTTTTCAATAATATCGGGGTCTTTTTGAATAAGGGTTGATAAGCTGTTTTGATCAATCACGGCAACTTTTTGTTCCCATTTTGTGTCTTGATTTAATTCTTCGTCAATAAGTTTTTTCAGGTTATTCCAGTCTATATATCTTAAATTAAATTTTTGGTCTGGCCATTGAGTTTTTCCGTAAAAACTCTTTTCAAAAATAATATAATTCTTTTCGGGTTTATCTTTCCAGCCGATTACAGCAAATTTAATACGCCCACTATTCCATTGGCGAGTACCTGATTTTAGTTGCTTGGGAGGGTCTGATTTTTTTAATTCTGTTTTTACCATTTCCATAATGTTATTTAACCTTAAAAACTTCCTTAAATTCATTGCCGTAAATATCAACATAGATTGCCATAATTTCTTCGCCGCAATCTTTTTTTGGAAATTCTTTTATAATTTCTTTTTGCTTTTTCAATTCCTTTTTTATTTCTTCCTCGCTTTCTTCCTTGTCGCTTGGCTTATGATTAAGCAAATCCTGCGCAAAAAAGTAATTTGTCATCATAAACTTTTCGCCGTCATAATTTAAGTCAACAAGCAACATCGCCAAACTTTCAAAATTTTTGAGCTTTTCGCCTGTTTCATCTTGCGAATAGGCGGATTCAAACTTTTTGATTTTCAAAACGACTTTATCTTTTAATTTTTTGATTTCTGATTTTACTTCCGGCTGGCGAATAAAATGAAAACCGATTGCCTCGTCCAAGTCGTTGATTTGGTTTTTGCTTTGCGGCTGGCGGAATTTCTTAAACTGCACTTTGTGCAATTCTTTGATTATCTGATATGGCACTTTTAGGAAATAATAACGAACATTCCCAATTTGATGATAGTCGCTGATAAAATTGACATTGTTTGCGGGAGCGATTATGTAAAATCTATCGTCAATTTTTCCGCCAATGTTTTTGTGCAATTCCTGCAAATACTTTTCGTCAACGCTGGCGTTTTTCAATTCCCAATATGGAAAGATTTTTACATAAAATTCCCGCTTCTTTCCGTCAATTTCAACTCCACCGATTTTTGCCGTTTTTGTTTCTTCAATTTCAAACAAATCTTTCACAAAGCGAATATACTCGTCTTTTTGTAAGGCAAAAATCTTTCCAAGATCATAAAGTCCCGATGTAACAACAGCAAAAGATTTTACTGGTTTGCCATATTTTTTCTTTTGATCCTCTAAATTCTTGCCTTGATCAATCTGCAACAATCGCTTTTGTGTTGTATAAATTGCCAGTTTACCAATATCGCAACCAATCCAGCGACGACCAAGTTTTTCGGCAACGGCAAGCGTTGTTCCGCTTCCTGCAAAAACATCCATCACTAAATCGCTTTCGTTTGAGCAACAGCGAATAACTCTTTCCAAAAGATCCTCTGAATTTTCTGTTGGATAATCAAAGTATTTTGAATAACCAGAAATATCAGTCCAGTTTGAACCGAGTGTTTCATATTTTGTAAGAAATTGCGGCAAGCCTGTTTTTTTATTAAGGCGCACGAGCCCGCGACCAATTGCGTTTTCTAATGCCTCTTGACTCAATGCCCAACGGCGACCAGTCGGAGCTTTAATTGTTTTCCCAAAAATTTTTCTATATAAAAGACTTTTGTCTTTTCTAGAGCCGGGCAAGTGCATTTCAACCCATTTCCAATCGCTCTCTGGTTTTAGCTTTCTAAATCCGTTAAATGTCATTATTTCTTTGTCTTTCGCATATAGAAAAAGCGAATCAGTAGCAGTCGCAAATTGTTTATATTCACCTTTAAGTGTTCTGGTTCTATTAACTATCATTTCGTTTCTAAAATTTCCTTTTCCAAACACCTCATCTAAAACCAACTTAACATAATGCCCAAAATGATAATCCATACGGACAAAAATTGAGCCGTCATCGGCTAAAATTTCTTTCAATAAAATCAATCGGCGGCGTAAAAATTCTACAAAATCCGCCCCCTTTCTTTTTGCGCTATAAGCGCTTTGGCCTTTCGCGCCATCGTATTCATCGCCGGTGCCGAAGGGCGGATCAATATAAATCAATTTTACCTTACCCTTGATTTTGTTTTTGACGAGTGGGTCTTTGTTCTCATTGAAAGTTTTGAGGATTTGTAAATTATCGCCAAAAACTAAAAGATTATGCCAGTCTTTAGAGTAAAGAGGATATTTCTTGCCATTAAAAACTTTTTCAATTTGAAGCGGCACCGGCTTAGCTTCTTCGGTATCCGCCAGCACATCCTCTTTTCGCATTTTTCCAGCATAGACAAGTTCGTATTCTTTTTGCTTGGTCGGAAAAAGCGCGTATTTATAAACTTCAGGAATTTCCTTTCCGTTTTTAAGACAATCAATTAAAAACTCAATATCTTGTTTGTTTATTTTTGGCTTCATAATAATTTGCGTTCCTTAAGGCTTAAAAAGTCATTGTTGGTAACAATAATATGGTCAACCACTGCTATTTCCAAAATTTTACCGGCTTCAACCAATCTATTTGTTATTACCAAATCGCCCTCTGATGGTTCGGGATCGCCCGACGGATGATTATGGGCAATGATTACTTGGGCGGCAGAGGACTGAATTGCTTCTTTAAATACTTCTCTGGGATGTACCAAGCTTGCATCTAATGTGCCGGTTGAAACATTATTCATCTTTATCAAATTATTTCTTGAATCAAGGGCAAGAATATAAAAATGTTCTTTTTTCTCTCTACCAATTTTTTCTTGAAGAAAGTTTGCCACAACTTGCGGGGAGTCAAAGGTAATCTTTTTAGGCAGTTTTTCTTTTGCATAGTGCGTAGAAAGTGCTTGGAAAAATTTCAGACCGAAAATATTATGTGGCCCCAGTCCCTTGATTTGTCGAAGTTCTTCCGGCGCAGCTTCCAATACGCCCCGAAGTCCGCTAAATTTTTTTGTCGCCTCTTTCGCTATGGGCTTACAATCCTTGCGAGGAGTACCCAAAGTTAAAAGAAGCTCCACTATTTCATAATCTAAAAATCCGTCTAAACCGCCTTGCAAAAATCTTTCGCGCAATCTTTTTCTGTGTCCCTTAACTTTTTGTAAATCCTTACTTTTTACCATACTTTTATTTGATTAAATCATCAACGCTTACATTTAATCCTTTAGCGATTTTCTTTAGGGTTTCAATGCGGGGATCGGATGTTGCTCCAGTTTCAATTTTGGTCAAAGTATGCAAAGTAACGCCAGCAAGCTTGGACAGCTTGTCTTGCGAAACGCCGAGCTTATCTCGGTATTTTTTTATATTCTTGGCTATTGTTGATAATTCGTTTGACATTGTAGTAAAGTTTTACTATACTTTAATTGCATTAACTCTTTCCACCTGTTATTATTAGTATATGTAATTTTATTCATTTAGTCAAAGATTATTTCGTTTTCAAGGGAGTTCCTTGTTGTCGCCCGCGCACGGGAGGGTTGGGGCAAGGGCGACATCTTTTTCTTTTTGTATTTCGGTCCCGCCGCCGTCAGGCGGGCGGAAACGCTGGGCGGGATTCAATCCGCAAAATCCTCTGGATTTTGCTCAAAATGGGTTCGGATTTCGTCCAACAAACACCACCATAACGAATTTGAGGAATGTTCCGCCTCGCCCTCGCCTGCGGCTCGGGCTGCGGCGGGACGGCTGGAAATTGATTTCAAAAAGCCCTTTGATTTGCTCGCGAAACTGCCCGCCGAAGCGAGGGGCGAAGCCCCGAGCGAGGCGACTAATTCAATATGGTGGACCCGACCGGATTTGAACCGGTGATCTCCTGACTGCCAGCCAGGCATTCTAGCCGCTGAACTACGGGCCCGATAATAATGTAGAATTCAGAATTTATAATTAATAATCGTTATACTGAAAAAACTTGAGTTTGTGATAAGTTTTTCCAGTGTATCCCTATCTAATCCACTATTGCCCCGCTTAGCGGGACAAACTGAGGTAAGATGGGTATAACTAATGACTTATATTATAGAATAATACTCATGAGATTTAAAGACCGAACTGATGCGGGTAAACAACTTGTCTTTGTTTTGCAGAAAAACCTTAAGATCCGCAAAAAAAATAATTATATTGTTATCTCTCTTTTACGTGGCGGAATAATCATTGGTAATGAAATATCTAAAAGTTTGGGGATTAAACATTTCCCTTTAATTGTTGCTAAGATTCCTTCTCCTTATAATCCAGAGTTGGCAATCGGAGCCCTGTGCTTTTCGAAGCGTTGGTTAGATCAGCAAATGATTAAACAAATGGGTTTGACAAATAAACAGCTACGATCGGCTATATCAATTGCTCAACAAAAATTTGACAACTACGTGAATCAATTTAGTCTTTTAGAAGAAAATTATCGTTTTCTTAAAAACAAAAACATTATTCTGACTGACGATGGTGTTGCAACCGGCGCCACAATTAAAGCCGCTTTTCTTTTTATTAAGTCATTGCGTCCGAAAAAAATTGTCCTTGCCGTACCAGTAGCTCTGACTGACTTTTCTGCGTCGGAATTTAACCAGGTTATTATTTTACATACCAGTGCCAGTTTCAGCGCCGTCTCCCGATTCTATGAAAATTTTTCACAGGTTAGTAATGAAAAGGTCGCCTTGCTTATCCACTTATCTTTGTTATAAAAGATTGGGTGGAAAAAACTCTTGACATTGATGACACTTCTGTAATAATCATTACTATTACTAGTTTAGTAGAAGCTATATGAAAATCCTTTTTATTGGAATCATTACCATAATTATTATCGGAGGTTTTGTTTTGATAGTTAACAGTATGCAGAATACTCAAATAACCCCGACTCAACCAACGGTGATCGAAACGCCAACCGTACCCGTCGCGCCAACGGAAAGCGCATCTTTGATGCAGTCAAGCAATGATTTAATCAAGACCGTTGAAGTTGAGTCTGGTTCTTATTATTATAAACCCAACGCCATCACGGTAAAAAAGGATGAGAGGGTAAAAATCGTTATGCATAGTGTCAGCATGATGCATGATTTTAATATTGACGAATTAAATGTTAAGATACCAATCGTCAAAAACGGAGATACGAGTACGGTTGAATTTATTGCAGATAAAGTTGGTACGTTTGAATACTATTGTTCTGTTGGCCAGCATCGCCAAATGGGACAGGTGGGAAAGTTGATTGTGGAATAAATATCATTAATTAATGATTTCTAGTTTGTCAAGAATTTCATTTAGTTCCGCTATTGATTCTGGGGTTGTAACCTTAATTTTAAAAGAACCAATTGCGGTTGAGTCCATATATCCAACCTTAAACATATCTGAATCAAACTTCTCACACAATTGATGCGACCAATCACTATTGATAACTGACCAATCTGCTAAACGCCAAATAATATTATTGTTTTTCATTATTTCTTTAAAGTCTTTATATTGGGTTGCCATTCCTTTAAAAGTACTGTATTCAATTTGGTCTGGGAATAAACAAAAACCGCCTCCCCCAACACCTTGGCCTATTTCAATAAAATCACCGTTTGATTTCGATAATATCAAATTTAAAAATGGAAAGGGATAATTATTTGTTGTCCCAGCTTCTCTCCTATCTTCTTTAAGTGTCCAACCTTGTGGATAATAAAGCGTAAATCCTTTCTTGGTTTTGAAATCAGGCGAGTCGGCAAATTTATTATGAATATACGTTTTCCAACCTTCGGAATAGTCAAATTGAAAAGTTGAAAGAATTTTTTCAAATATAGGAATATCTTTATTATTTAATAGTGTTGAGACGCCTGCTTCATAATAATTAGATCCTTTGGCAGTAAAATATTTGTCACTTTCGTAAGATGAAATGTCATCATGATAATATACCCATTCAATATTATTAAAAATTCTTTTTTGTCTTGAATGACTTTCTCCAACTTGATTATTGATAATTTTATCTACTGACAAGTTCCCACTGTTGATTTGTACATTTAGAGTAATTGGGATATTTTTTCTTCCTTTTGGTCTAATGCTCATGAAAGAATCGTCATTTGTTTGTTTAAACACCTCCCAGTCAGTTGGATATTTAAAAGAATAGTTAAAAGTTCTGTTTACGTAAATTGGCCAATTCTCTGTTTCTTTAGAAATATTTATTGTTTGCGTTGAAGAAGAACTTGCTGATACTGATCTCTGAGTTGGGTCAGTAGAAGGATTTATGTTAGTTACAACAATACTAGTTGATTCTGATGTTTTAACTAGTAATTGATACTGCATCCCGAAAATAAACCCAATAATTGGAAAAGTAATAAATAATACGGCAAAGACTATTTTTAAAATTGGGTTATTGGCAGTTGAATGTTCAAAAATTTTCATATTTAAGATTAAATTATTAATTTTTATTCAATCAACCCCTTTTCCTCCTCCGACGCAATCACTTGGAAACCAACATGAGACTGACCAGCAAAAAATAATCCTTCTCCAACTCCAGCTGAAAGAAGAAAATGTTTTTCTCCACCGGTTAAATAAAAAGTTTGACTGATGCGATCAACCGCAGCTGAAGACTGTTTTAGAATAATCTGTAAACTGGAGTTTGTAATGATTGCTTTTCCCTCATCGGTTGCTAAAAAATCTTCAACGTCCTGGGTAATCGTCGTCAAGCCAAGTAAATATTTTCGTGCCCGTTTAGCAAAACTATGAAGATATGCTCCAGAATCTTTTTGTTTGATTAAGTACCAAGCCTCATCCACAATCAATACACGTTTACGTTTATCTTTTCGTACCACATTCCAAATATAATCCAGAACAATATACATTGCCACCGGTCGCAAATTTTCTTCCAAATCCCGAATTCCAAAAACCGTGAAGGGTTGTTTTAAATCAAAGTTTGACTGGGAATTAAAAATACCTGCCGCCGAACCCTTCACAAACTTATCAAGCCGATCAGCCATCTCTCTTGCTTCTGGCGATTCCATTCCTAAAAACACCTTATATAAGTCTTCCAACAACGGAGATTGATTTTTAAAAGAAGAGGGTTCTTGAGCAATCCCCTTTTCTTTATAAGTTAGCACGAGAGAACGGTCGAGTAAAGCATCTTGAGAAGGTGTTAAATCTCCCATAATCACCTTCATTAAAGCATGAAGATCAAGAATTTTATTTGACAACTCATCTGGTTCAATATCGTCGTGCTTGGGTAAATCAAATGGATTAATTTTGTACTGCGAATTTGCAGTAAACTCTACAAACTCACCCCCCATAGATTCACATATTTTTTTGTATTCATTTTCCGGATCAATAATGATTACATCCACATCCATCATTAGTAAACGAGATGCCTCAAGTTTCACCATAAAGCTTTTTCCTCCACCAGATTTTCCCAAAATCACTGAGTTTGCATTTTCTAAAGTAAATCTATCAAATATGATTAGACTACCATCATGTTGGTTAATCCCATAAAGGATACCTTCGTTTTTTGTGAGAGATGCTGTTGAAAAAGGAAAAGTCATTGCAAGAGAGGTTGAATCCATATTTCGCCAAACTGCCAACTTATCATAAAACATTGGTAATGTAGATTTAAAACCTTCTTCCATTTCTAATATCGCCTGCTTACCTATGATCAACATTGAGGCTAACACCGAGTCAACTTGTTTGGAAATTGTTTCCAGCTCCTCTTTTGAGTCTGCTGGAATTGTGATATATAAACCAAATTGAAAAAAACGCTCTGCTCCTTTGGCTAGTTCGGCCTGTAATGCTAATGCATCGTCCAAACTCACTTGCACCACCGGATCAACCATACGTCCGGCTTTAATATCATTTTCAATTGTTGCTTCCATCTCCCCAATCTTTCTTTTCATTTCATCCAATACGTTTTTAGATTCGGTTGGATAAATATACATAGAAATATATAGCGGGTGGTCAAAAGTAATTAAAGAATAAAGCCAGTTGGCATTAACGTAGCGCGGATAACCAACCACATACAATGTTCTGTAATATTTATCGTCAATCTTAAGGTTATTAAAATCCACTTCAATAAAAGAAGGAGCAATTAAGTCCTTGAGAGAAACTGTTCCCTGTCCTAGAATATTGGCTGCATTCAATTTCTCTGAAACTAAAGCTTTTTGAGATTTTTTTCCAAACATAAAAAAATTAATAAATAATTATTTCTTATTCGTTATTCTTAATTCATAAATCATAATTCGTAATTCATAATCATATCTAGTTTGTCAGAATAACATCCGTATAACTTTGAATCGGTGCTAATTTTTTACCAGTTGCTGATGGATTGTATAAATTTAAAAACAGCTCTGACATTTCTTGTTGTTGTAAAATGGTGGCTCGTAACCCTATCTTTGCTAAAAGTCGTAATAGATGATCACGTTTTGGATAAAGCGATGTTTTTGCTCGCATTATCACATATTCCTTTTTATACTGCGCTCCAGAAGCTGCGTTCATACCCATCTCTAGTGGTGAAAAGGGAACTACAAAGAAGAAGCGTTTTTCCAATACGCTATTTTTTTTAACAACGTTCTTAATAAAGTCCCGATAGCTATTTAAACGATTCTTCATAAGATCAGTGTGTTGTTTAGTAATCTTAAAATTAATATATTCTAGGTATGAAGATATATCCATTTTTTTTGAAAGAATAAGTATTTGAATCGGAAAAGATAGTGAGTTTAATAAACTTCCATAAGCATAAATTAACGAAGTTTGTTCTTCGGTTGACAATAACCAAAAGTTTACTGCACCAACCTCTATAACCAATGCGGCTGAATTATCTTTTAATAATAAAATGTCATCCTTTATTTCTTCAATTTCAATAAACTGTTGAGTTGACGCCTTAATAGGAGATGTTGGTTTTTGCATTGTCATATCATTTCTTTTGAATAAATTTCTATCGATTTAATCGGGGTATTGTCAACCTTAATTTTGATTGTATCAAAAAAATACAAACTGTTGGTGTCCTTTATTTCAAAAGAATAATCACCTGGAGCAAGTGCGCTAAATGTTGCAAAGACTCCATGTGGGTTGGTTTTTAATAAACGAACTATATTATTACTAGTATCTTTTATATAAATTAATATTCCCGGTAATGGAAGTTGTTTACTATTTTTGACAACTCCAATTATATGAGGGACCTTTTCACCTGTATTATTAGTGACAACTGGTTGATTAACCGGAGCAAATAAAATATCATTATCGACCGCTGACTGTTGACTGCCGACTGCTAACTGATTGTTGCCAATTGCAGACGGCTGACTGTTGACTGCCGACTGAGCATTATTAGCTTTGGTTTGTTGAGGTTGTCTTCTCAGATTTTGAATCATCTGTCTTTTTTGGTTGTTTTGCATGGTTATTTTTGTCTTAACGAGATAAGCTGATAACTTTTCCCGCGCTTCAATGTGACCAAGAACACGATGAGGATCGCTTACATAAATAAAATTTTGTAAAAAACTTATTGGTTGATTCAACTTATGGAAAACATACTGAGTTGGTGAATTCAACCGCCGAATAAAGTTTTTTATCCAGACATCTAAAGGGCGATCATTAATCGGAATAAAAGCTAGAGCAACGCCAAACAAAGCTATAAATATTGCTAGTAAAAAATTTATTATTGGAATCGGAAATATTTTATAAGCAATAAATCCCAGTGGACAAAATACAACCAAATAAAGGAATTGACGTAATGTCATAAAACCAATTAGTTTAAACTCAAAAGTGGTAATTTGCCGAGGAATCGGATGTTGCTCCATAATATTAGTATAGAGTAGAAAGTATTAAGTATAAAGTATAAAAAAATACAAAAACTGCCGATAACTTAAAGATACAGTTCAGGAAGTATTAAAAGTCTTTGTTGTTTTTGCTTAATACTTAATACTTTATACTAATTACTTATCTGTAGGTTACCGGTCGAGCGGTTTGTGGAAGAAGAAGGCTCATGCGCCTCTCGGTTTTATTAATCCGTTCAACAAAAACTTTAATTTTTTGACCTATTTTATATTCTTCATTACCTGTCAATTTACTAATGTGAATAAGACCTTCAATTCCCTGATCTAATCTAACAAAGTAACCATATTTTTCTTTTCTAATTACCTCTCCATCGATTTCCTTATCTTTTGGATAAAGTTCCTCAATACTTTCCCATGGATCTTTTAATAGTCGTTTTAACGAAAGATTTAGTTTCATGTTTTTTGGGTTTTTTTCCACCACCATCACTTTAATTGTGTTTCCCTGTTGTGCATAGTTAGCTGCACTACTAACTTTTTCCCATGAAATTTCGGAAATGTGCACCAAACCCTCAACTCTATCAATTTCGCAAAAAATTCCGAAATCAGAAACCCCCAGCACCTTTGCTGAATATTCTTTTCCAACTTTAATCCGATCAAATCGATCTGTTAATTCTTTATTTGATATGTTGAATACCGCTGCTTTTTGTGACACAACAAGACGGTTTTTTTCTTGATCTACTTCTAATATTTTAACTTTAATTTTTTGTCCGATTAAGTTTTCCGGTTTATCACTATTTTTTTCAACTAATTGTATTTTTGGAATTATACCACGAATGCCCATAAAATCAATAAATAAACCACCTTTACCATAGTCACCACAAACAATATCAATCATCTCTTCACTATTTTTTTTAGCTCTTAAAATGTCCCATTTCCCGCGATCAAAAAATTTCTGTAACGACACCACGGGATAGCCGTCACGCGCTTCTTCAGAAACAACGCGTACTTTCATTTTCATTCCTTCTTTCAAATAGGGAAGATAGGTTGATAATTCTTTGACCTCACGCGTTCCCAATAACGCTTGTGATTTTCCACCAATATCAAAAATTATTCCCTTTTTGGAAAATGAAACAATAGTTGCTTCAATTTCTTTACCTTTTTTAATAGTTGCAATTTGTGAAGATTTAAGCAACTGATCCATTAAGTTATTTGTAGTTGTGTTTTGTGTTTTTTTTGTTTTCATCATTAATTAAGCTCCTCCTGATTATTAAAAGTCAGAATAATAATATAACATATTTATTGAAAGATGCAATTGAGAATTGCGAAGATTAAAATTTTTTCAATTTTTCCCGAATCTGAAGACTTAAATTTAAAGTTGCTGTTAATGAATTTTCTTCACCCTGAGGAACTTCTTTTGCCATCTTTTCGATAATTTCAATATGCTTTACATTACTGAGCTTCACCTTATTTACAAAAT
>Ga0210006_1001784_pt1 | contig 14579 bp, 14 predicted proteins | sample CryGey02umfilter_2_FD_185452 | JGI IMG/M metagenome (GOLD analysis project Ga0210006, IMG submission 185452) | Groundwater microbial communities from aquifer in Utah, USA - Crystal Geyser 4/10/14 0.2 um filter (SPAdes) (version 3) | ecosystem: Environmental > Aquatic > Deep subsurface >... | reverse complement strand
TTGCGAGTGTCTGCGCCACCAAACTCTCCGCTATGCATCCCTTGTCGGTTTCGGTCTGCAATGAGGGCGAAATTTTCGTCATGGCAAAGGTAAGCATCATATCAATTGGGTATATTTTTATATTTTTGCGCTTCAGGGGTTCGGCTTTATGTGAGAATTTTTCTACAAAAACAAGGAGGTCGGTTTGCTCGAGCAGTTTCATTCCTTCGGCAAGCGTAACTGCCGTTGTCCCCAATTCGGCGGCAATTTTGTTTTGGCTATATTCCTGACCTGGACGTGCAAAAAGGTGCCGCAAAAGACGCTCATACAGCTCCGGTTTTTTTATCTGCTGCAGGAGCATGAGATCTTCGAGAGTGACTTTTTTAACGTAATTTTCATCGATAATATGTGCCAGTTCAATTTCATTATTAGTTGCCAATTTCCATAATTGTGGAAATCCACCATCTTTAAGATATTCGCTGATGTATATGCGAAACTGCTGTTCGTTGTATTTGCCGGCGATATTCTTTAAAGACGTTGCCAGTTTTGAAGGTGAAAGATTGCGCTCAAATTCAAGCTGAAGCTCTTTTATTTCGGCGATTTGGGCTGACGTGAGAATGCCTTTCCCATGAAGAAATTCTCTAAATGAAAAGGTCGTAAGCTGTTCGGAAATAACTCTGCCAAGTAAAATCTTCAACGACTGTTCAAAAATCGAGTGCGCGGCAGAGCCGGACAGGACAATCCTTACATTTGGATTTCTTTCTACGCGATTTTTTACAAGTTTGGCCCAGTTTGATACGGCCTGCACTTCATCCAGAAAGCAATATGCGGGGGCGTCTATTTCGTCATAAGTGTCCTTCCCTAATATTTTTGCCCATGCGTTAAGTATGTTGTGTACCATCCTAACTTTCTCCTCGGGCCTTTCGCTCTGAATTTGTACGTCATCCAATGTTAAATAAAGCACCCTGTCCGGTGGCACATGATTATTTTTTATTAGATCCCATATAAGCTGCTTTTGAATTTCCGTTTTTCCTACTCTGCGGGGGCCTTTTATTAAAACGGCCATTTCATGATCGGCAAACATCTGCTCCCTTACCCTGTAAAAGGCTTCCCGCCGGAATTTTTCCGGCTCCCTTATGAGCGCGGGATCTTTTATCCAGGGCGAATTGGAATGAATTATTGTACGGTATAAATCGTCGTTTTCCTGTTGAATAAGAGGCATAGAATTTAAGATTTAATTAGTTATAGTGTACTATAACTAATTAAATATAGTCAACTATATTATATCTCGGTTGGGATGCGATTTAAATATTTATATTATCCAACAATTATTCGCACAATAGCCGCCCGGGATGAAGATTTTCTAAAGCGGAGATAAAGAATTTATTAAACTTCCGTGCCGAGGCGGGATTTTTTATAGCGTACAAAAAAGGCCAAATAATTTAATATTTCTTAATGTCCGGCTGATATTTTACCTATTGACCGCAGCTTGACGATCCTATTTGTCCCTGGTATTATTCTAAGGTAATAATACTTTCTTACTTTCCTACATGACTGCTAAAATATCAAAATGCACCGTTAAGGGGCAGATCACACTTCCTAAAGATTGGAGAGGTCAATTTAAAACCGACTCTTTTATGATCAAATATGACAAAAAGGAACTTGTCATCACTCCGGTTGACCTGACACATTTGCAGGAGGATATCCTTTTCGATGCCGAAAGAGACAATGAGGGCGAGGGGATTTCGGTTGATGAGATGATCAAAACATTAAAGAAGATAAAAAATGGATAAGATTGAAAAACTTTTACGCAATCTCACGAAAAAAGAGCATGAGGCAATGCTTTTACTGCTCCAGCAAATAAAAATCGATTTCTTTAAAATCCGCGGTCTTATTAAACTCAAGGGGCATCAAAATGCTTACCGTGTACGAATGGGAGATTACAGAATTGTTTTTAAAACAACTTCAAAAGGCGCCGAAATTATTAGAATCAGCAGAAGAAATGAGGAAACCTATAAGAATTTATAGGGCATGTTTTCCGTGATTTCGATTTTGATTTTTTTTATGGCGCGGGCGCCGAATTTTTCTGTGAGGGATTGGTGGATGCGGTGTTTGTTCATTTGGAGTTGTTGGGCCCAGGCGGAGTTTAGGGCTCCCAGGGTTAGGGTTGCGTCTTTGTAGGATTTTGGGAATGTGTTTTGCGCGGCCGCCGGCGGGAGTGTTTGCAGGGCTATTTTTCTGTACTGCTCACAGATTTCGACTGCTTTTAGCCCTTTGGCGAAGTTGTACTTGCCGGCGGCTTTTGGTAGTAGAGATTGGATTGAGTTCCACATGCTTACTTTATAATAGGGATTCAATATATACTTTCACTGTTTGCTGCGCCATGCGCTTCCAGGAGAAAGTTTTTACTCGGGCCAGGCCGTTTTCTATTAGGCGGGCGCGCAGGCTTTTGTCGCTGATTATGCTATATATGGTTTCGGCCATGTTGGCGGGGTCGTTGGGGTTGAAGAAGAGTGCGTTATTTTCGCCGCAGACTTCGGGGATGCAGGAGGCGTTGGACGCGGCTACGGGGACGGCGCATTGCATGGCTTCCAGGGGGGAGAGTCCGAATCCTTCATATAAGGAGGGGAATACGTAAACTTGCGCTCCGCCGTATAGGGCTATGAGATCCATCTCATCCACCATTCCTGTGAAAATTATGTCGTCCGAGAGTTCCAGGGAATAGGTTTGAGATAGAATTTCAGGGGCGTAGATGGGGTCTTTTCTGCCGGTTATGACTAAGTATCCGTCGTAGTTGTATTCTTCTTTTAGGATACTGAAGGTTTTTATGAGGTTTTTTAGGTTTTTGTGGCTGCGCCAGACACCCGTATATAATAGGTATGGTTTGTCTATTTTGAATTTTTCTTTTAGTGCGAGAGCGTATGTTTCGTCTGCTCCCGGCCTAAAATTGGAGTCGACTCCTTCGTAGATTACTTCTATTTTTTCTGCGTGGACGTGCAGGATTTCTTGTAGGTCCTTAGCTGTATTATTGGATACTGCTATTATTTTTTTGGCGTTTTTTACGGCGTTTTTTATGACTATGTGGTAGCCCATGCGGTGAAGGAAGCCTGTCATTTTTTTGCCGGGGTAGAATGAGAGTGTTAGGTCGTGGATTGTTACTATTGATGGTTTTTTGTAGAGGATTGGGGCGTTAAAGTGAGTGAAATGCATTAGGTCGAGGTTGTGTTTTTTTAGGATGCGACAGAATTTTGTTTGTTCTTTAAGCGAATAATGCGGGGCATTTACTTTTACTTTTTTAATGCGGTCGTTTGGTGAAGTGAACGCGGAGTATTCCGGTTCGTTGAAGAAGAGGACGTATTGGTTTTGGTCGTCCAAGCGGAATATGTTGCGCGTTAGTTCGTAAACATAACGCCCGATTCCGGTGAATCCTCCGCTGTACATTCTGCAATCTATACCTATGCGCATAACTTTATTCTTGCTAATTTAGTTGTTTTAGAGTTAGATTTTAATAATGTTTTTATTATATACTTAACTAAATAATTATTATGAAACGTATTTCTATTTATTTTTCGCTTGTAGCATTGATTTTTTCTTTTAGTGCTACCAGTGTAATGGGTATTGTTCTGCCCTGCAATATAACACATAGCTGCGTGGCTTATGTTAATGATGTGGTGTTTTCAAATCAAACCGGAACAGTTTACGAGCCGTTTTTGTCTATTTCTTCCGCGGTTGCTTATGTGTTAGGTGATGCTGACTATAATACCATTCGGGTTGCCGGAGGAACTTATACTACTGAAAATCTTCCGATTTCAGTGAATAATCCTGGAAAGAGCATTCATATTCAGGGAGGATACAGCGAGGACTTTGCTACGCTTGATCCCGGGACTTATGTTTCTACCGTAAATGCCGGTGGTAATGCTTTTCTGTCTTATACAAATACGGCCGGATCTGTACGCGGTTTAAAAATGACTAATGCGAATGGTAGTGCTTTATCTGTTATAAATACCGGAGCTACCAGTTATAATGTGGATATTGAGGACAATCTTTTTTCAGCGAACTTTAAAGAGGGCTTCGGCGGCATTGCTGCACTTGAGGTAAGTGTTACCGGCTCTAATACCGTATTAGTTAAAAGTAATAATTTTACGAAGAATAATGGCACTTTTGATACTGTGGCCAGTTTTGCCGGCAGTGGGAATGGATTGGTTGTGACCAATAATAGTTTTAGTAAAAATGATAATGAGATAATTTTTTATTGTGAAAATGCGTTGGTTTATAACAATGCCATTGTATTTAATAATGCTAATAATGTTGTGAACACGGGGGGGGGTTGTAAATTCATTAATAACCTTGTTAGTGATAATAGTTCCACTACGAGTGCTCTTATTATGAGTAACAATGGGAATGATGTTATGAACAATCTGATTACCAGTAATTCCGGTGGTTCTTCCGTTGTTCATGAGGGCTTGGATACTTCGCAGTTCACTTATAACGGATTTTTCTCGAATGCTTCGGATCCAAGCCCATTGCCTGAAACAAACTTTTCTTGCGATCCTAAATATCAGGGGGATATTACCAGTCTTGGGGCAGATTCGGATTGTATAGATAAAGGAGCTGTAAGTTCTGATGTAACTGTTGATTTCTGGGGGAATAGTCGTCCACAGGATGGGGATGGTGTTGGAGGGGCTGCTTACGATCCCGGAGTTATGGAGGTTGCCGATCTTGTTTTGCCTGCTCCGGTTATTTCCGAGCTTAGTGTTGATAATAATCCCTTTTCACCAAATGGAGATAACTATAAGGATATTGCCAAAATTGTATTTACTACCAGCGCAAAAGCCATAATTAAGCTTTCTTTTGTGGCCGGTGGTCAAGAACAGTTTTTACTCAAAAATGCCGTTTTTGATGCCTATACTTATATTGTGCCTTGGGATGGTTCGTATTTTGATAGTATTTCCAATAGCGATGTTACCGCACCTGATGGGGTTTATAAGTTTATTGTGGTTGCAACTAATTCCGGGGGTACAGATTCTAAAACTTTTGATATTACTGTAGATAGTTCTGTTTTGCCGCCGGTTGTTGATCCTCCAGTGCCGCCGGTTGTTGATCCTCCAGTGCCACCGGTGATTGATCCTCCGGCACCGGGACAGGAATGCGCAGGATTTACAGATATTGCCGTTACTCATCCTAGCTGCGACGCGGTTACTTATGTGAAGAGTATTGGTGCTATGACGGGTAATCCGGATGGTACTTTTGCTCCTAATAATTCTTTGCAGCGCGATCAGATTGCGAAGATTTCTTTGGAGACTTATAACTTGTTCGATTCAAACGCTGATTATTGTAAAGGTACCAATCCTTTCCCGGATGTTGCAACGGCTGCTTGGTCGTATCAGTATATTTGCAGAGGGGTGGATCTTGGTATGATTACGGGGTATAAATCCGGTACGGATGCGGGTAAATATATTCCGGGGCGCAGCGTTAATCGTGTTGAGTTTCTTGCGCTGATTCTTCGTAATCTTAGTGAAGCTATGCCGGCTCTTAGTAGCGCTTCTTATGATGATACTCTGCCAAACCAATGGTTTAGCGGCTATGCTAAGTTCTCTATGGATAATTCTTTGTTTACCGGTTCTAATCTTTTTCCTTCCAGTACAACAACCCGTTTGGAGGTTGCCGAGGTGATATTTAAGCTTCATGGACTTGGTAAGCTTTAAATTCTATTGCAAAACAAAGGGCCGGTGAGTATTATTCACTGGCCCTTTGAGGGTATATGGCCATTATGGAGCGGTAGTTCAGCTGGTTAGAACGCCTGCCTGTCACGCAGGAGGTCGCGGGTTCGAGTCCCGTCCGTTCCGCCATGAGGCTTTTAAAAACCTTTTAGAAAAGAGGTTTTTAATTTTTTCTGATTCTTGAGTTTTGTTTAATGCAAAGTACTATTTAAGGTGCTTTTTAGGTGTTACTCAAAATAAAGTTTTGTTACCTGATTTTCGATTGTTCCTGTGCTTAGTTTTAGGGGCAGGAATACGGGGAATGTGTGAGAGACTTTGGGTTGGGGAGAGAAGCACCAGATGATTTCTCCAGTTGTAGATAGCGGCGCTACGGGAACGGTTGAATTTGATGAAGATTGCTTCGGTGACATGAAGGGGTCTAGGGCTTTTTTTTCGAAAGTTGAAATTTGCATTTCGATATTGTTAGTATCGACACCCAGGAATTCGATTGAAATTGTATTTTGGCCGTTTGCGTTGCCATGAAATAGGCTTTTGCGGTTAAGAGGATCATTGGGAAGTCGTAGATGGGGCTGTAATGTTTCCGCATTAAAATCGAATCTTGAATTGTAGGAAAATTGGCTTATGTAAAGATCACTAAGCCCACCACATTGAAATGAAAATGGAAAGGGTGCAGGGGTGTCTCTTTTTTTGTCATTGGAAGTATATACACCATATACTTCCGTTATTCTGGATCTTGTTGCATCGATTATGGTTTTGCTAAGTAATACCAGTTTTTCATTGGTTTCCGGCACTGCAATTAGGCCCAATTGCTTGATTGTATTACGATTTCTTATTCTAATAAGCTGGGGGGCAACGTGCATAACTGCATCGCGTCGATCCTGGCGACGAAAAATCACGCTGTTCAAAATAGTTTGAGGGTTTCCCAGGTGCGGTTGTTGTTCGGGATCTTCTAGTAGACATTTAATTTCGCCGTCGACCTGGTCGTAGATGGTTTTATGTAAGGCCATTTGGTGTTAGTTAGTTAGTTTGCGGGGATGCAATTTAATACAATATTTTTTATTAAATGTCAATACATGGAGGTTCTAAAAAGGCCCCAGTTTTTCCAGCTGTCTGCGTGAAAGTAAATTGAGTTGTTGTGGAGGGCTTTTTTGTGCCCTGGGAAGCAGAGGTTTCAGGGCAAATCTGATGAAAGAAATGAAAGAATCGAGATTGACGGTAAGAGCTTTCAGTTTGAGAAACTTTTTGTAGTAAATCAGGACCCCGGAAATTAATGAATAAGTTGACTCCTGAATCTTCAGAAACGTGACTGTAGAGACGTTTATTGCGAATTGAATCAGGGCAATTAAATTGACGAATTTTTCATAACTTAGCACACGAATTTTCTCCAAATTGAACTTCTGTTTTCCTCTTTTAAAAATATTTTCAATGCCCCAACGCTTCAAATACATATTCACGATTTCTTCAGATGAATAGGGGTGTTTAAGTGAGGAAAGAAGCCGAATTGGCCGCTTTTCGTCATCCAGATGACCACTAATCACCAGCGTAAATTCCGCTCTCAAATCGACATCGGTGTTGTTTTTGTTCATCAAATAAACCTGATATTTTCCAACATGTAAATTTCCCACCTTCATTATGGCCCCGGTTTCTTTCACTACGACACCGCGATTTGATCTAAGCCTTGAGATAAATTGAACTTCCGCTTCGTGACGTAGAAACTTGAAAAATTGTTTGTCATCATTGCCACGATCAAAGACCCAAATGCCTTTCTGCTCAAACTTTTGGGAATATTCTTCAACAATTCTTTTGCGTATCTGATTTTGGGTGTATTGCTCGCCTTCATGCACTTCCAGTTTGAGCAAAATGCAATTGACTCCAAGTCCATGAAGAGTATATCCATTAGCCGTTTTTCTCTTACTGCCGTCAAAAACTCTCGAAATCTTTTCCATCTTTTTTGCAGCTTCTTTGTTGATATCGGTGAGATCGTAGGCAATAATGGTGGTCTTTCTCATTTGGTTACGAACCTTGTTAAAGGCTGATGCTTCAACTTTTTTCTTCAATTCAATGTTACCGAGATGGTATGAATATTTGTCGCCCTGCTTTTTTGCGCTGATATTTTCATTCTGAGCCAAATGTCTTAATATTGGCGTCCCTTGGACGAAAAGCCCTCGTATTGTTTCCGTCACAGTCTTCTTTTGTGGCACCGTCAAATCTTTTAAAAGCAATCTGCTATTGTTTCTGATTGAATCTTGGATATATTTATACATAAGAAAAGGGGTTGTTTTTTTAGGTGGTTCTTCAAAAACTTACCCCTTTTTTTCTCCTCAAAAAAGCCTATTTATCCCAAGACCTCCTAAAAAACTGGGGCCTTTTTAGATGTGTGATATTGCAAAATAGATATGCTTACATTGTTAGATTTTTTTATAAATCGTGTGTTATTACTAGGTCAGCGCCTTTTAATTGTTGGTTTACCCACTTTTTTTCTGCTGGTTTAATGACATTATCAAACCAGATTTGCAAAGTAGATGGATTTTCATTTCTTTCTAATACATCTCTGTTATATTTTCTTTGCCATCTTATTTCTTCAGGAATATCTAAAAAAATTGAAAAAAACTTAAGTCTCATAGATTGGACAGTATCTAATATTTCTGGACTCATTGCATAAAGGCCTTCTACTATTAATGGAGTTTTTTGAAGTTCTAAACGATTCCATCCGTTTCGTCTTGAATGTTCATGTGAAAAAATTGGTATTCTTGCTATTTTTTTTCTAAAAATATCTTGTAAGTTTTCTATCAAAATATCCCAATTATAACAATCTGGTGAGTCCCACTGTCTAATATTGAACTCTGGTAAAACAAGCTCCATTTCATCTTCACTCTTGAAATAATTATCAAGACATAAATGAGAAACCCCCAACTCTTTTGATATCATTTCAGCCAAGGTGCTTTTACCACTGCCAGTAGGGCCGGAGATTAAAAGCAGATCTGGCGTTTTGTTCTGGCATACACTAATAATATGTTCAAAAGCCGATGATTCTGAAATAAAATTCATTGCAAGTATTTCCTTAGTACACTTAATTGACAATTTACTCTAGATTAAGTAGACTTTTTAAGCAAATGTTGTGAAATTTTTAAAATTTTAATTTTTCTGGGGAATGCTTACTTACAAAAAATTGGGATCTGATGCTGATAAAGATGCTGTCCATGAGGCAACTAAGGGGTTAGACAAAGGGCTTTTCCCTGGAGCTTTCTGTTTCATCGCTCCTGATATTGCTGGTGATGATCAGTATTGTTATCTTAAGCACACAGATGGGGCAGGAAGCAAAGCAAATGTGGCATACATTGCAACAAAAGAGGGTTTTAGTAATGATGTATGGAAAGGAATTGCCCATGATAGCCTTGTTATGAATATTGATGATATGGCAGCTGTAGGTGCTACTGAGGGCTTTCAATTAACTAATTGTATTGATAGAAATCCACTAATTATTTCTGATGAAGCAATTTCAAAAATTATTAATGGGTATAGTGAATCAATTGAGAGACTTTCAGGTTACACAAAAATTGATATGTGTGGTGGAGAAACCGCAGACACTGGTAATAATGTTCGCACTGTGGTTGTTAACTCTGATGCTTCTTCTCGAATGAAAAGGGAAGACGTGGTGGATGCAAGCCAAACCGGTAAAGGAGATGTATTGATCGGTTTCTCTTCATACGGAAAAGCTAAATATGAGACAAAATATAATTCAGGAGTTAGTAGTAATGGTTTCACTTTATTGACTCATGCTATACTCAATCCTTCATATAAAGAACGATATCCGGAAACTTATGATGAAAATATTTCGGATAGCGCATATTCAGGAAAATTTGATTTGAAAACAAAAATTCCTGGTATAGATATGACATTAGGAATGGCAATGCTCTCTCCAACTCGTACATACTTACCCCTTATAAAGGAGTTATTGAAAAACAATAGAGATGGGGTGGGAGGAATTTTTAATTGTACAGGAGGGGGGCTAACAAAACCAATAAGATTTGGTAAAGATGTAAAGTATGTAATGGATTGCATGATTGATCCTGGTCCATTTTTTCGATTTGTTTACGAGAATTCAAAAATTGAACCACATGAATTGTACAAAACATTTAATATGGGGACTAGATTAATAATATCTTGCACCAAGGAAACTGTTGAAAGTATTCTTAACGATGCCGCTAGTTTTAATATTGAGGCAAAGGTAATAGGACGAGTTGAGCAATCTTCAAAAGAAGGGGTTAATGAGGTTGAAATCATAGATCCTATTGGCAAAGGAGTTCTTAAATATGAAAAATAATCCATGCTAAAAATAGCACTCCCGAAAGGAAGGTTTTACGATAGAAGCGTGGCAATTATTGCAAATAGCATTAACAAAAGTGTTTGTGATATTAAAAAGAGCAAAAAATTGGTTTTTGAATCTGAGGATTATGTCTTCTTTTTATTAAAATCATCGGATATTTGTGCATTTATTTTTGATGGCAAAGTTGATATTGGAATTGTTCCTGATGAATGGGTTCTAGAATACGAATTACAACACAAGATAAATTTTGGAAAATTGAAAAAATTGATTGGGTAAGTACTAGGATTAGCCTGATTGGCAAGTCTGCAAAAGCTATCAATAAAAATAGCACAATTGCGACATCTTATCCTTCCATTGCTCGTAATTATTTAGAGCAAAAGATTGCAACTAATAATTATGACATGAAAATTTGCCATATGAATGGTTCAATCGAAGCAACTATACCTAATTTTTTTAAATTTGGCATAGATTGTGTTGAATCAGGAGAAACAATTTCTTGCAACAATTTAATGGAGCTAGATATTATTCACAATAATTTGTCACTATCATTAATTAAAAAAACCGATAATGATATCAATTTGTACAAAATAAATAATTTAAACTTAAAATAATGGTAATCACATCACTTGCTAATACAAGTCCACTACTAAGAATAGATCTATTAAGAAATAGTGAAAGTTTATATTTATTTAGTTTATGCCCTTTGTCAGATATTAAAAAAGATAACATTGAATCAAAAGAGTTAATCCTTAAAACTATTCGCAACATATTATTTGTTATGAATGTTCTTGATGAATTATTTACAAAAATTACTGGGTTTAAAAGACACATATATATATTAGGAGATGGAACGATATTTAATTTTCTTGCAAAAGATATCTTATATAAAGATATTAACAATATTGATAAATCCTACTATTTAGAGATTATCTGTACACTTGGATTGCTATATCGTTTTAATGTAGCAAAAAAATTTGGTTATAGTGATATTAATGTAATGCAATTGAGGCTAAATGGATGGGGTAGAGCTTATTGTTTTAGTAAAGAAAATATTGATGATTATCGGCAATTGAAAGCAGATATTTATCAATATTGGTTTCCTATAATCTCCAAGTATAAACGTGAATATATTGACCTGGTTACATTGTGTGACAATATTGAAAGACCCCTAGAGGTGGAAAAAATCCACAAAATTAATGAGATTATACCTATAAAATTAGCTACCTAATAAACCCTAATGAACAATAAATATATTATTATCACTGGAGCTTCATCAGGCATTGGAAAATCTGTTGCCATACAGTCTGCCAAAAGTGGTTTTAATTTGATTTTATCCGGAAGAAGTTCTGCAAATTTAAATACTACCGCCAAGTTTTGTAGAGATCATAAAGTCGAAGTTATAACTATTTGTGGAGACATTACGGATTGTTCAATTCAGGAAAAAATCATAAACGCAGCCAAAGGAAAAAAATATATTTTTGGACTTGTTAATTCAGCGGGTATTGGTAAATTTGGCGATCCCTCTGATTTATCTGATGATATGTTGGATGAAATGTTCAATGTCAATGTAAAGGCAGTGTTTAGTTTAAGCAGGGAAGTGATAAAAATTAAAAACGAACAGAATTTTCTTAATATAATTAACATTAGTTCAGATTGTGACCAAGTTGCTTTTCCAGATGCAACAGGATATTGCGCAACGAAAGGAGGGGTTCTAATGATGTCAAAAGCTTTTGGACTAGCAGTTAGAAAACACAATGTAAGGGTTACATGCATATCTCCCGGCAGAGTTGATACTTATTTTAATAACAAGAAACCTGGTATGAGAGTTGGGGCACTAATGCCAGAAGAAGTCGCAGAAGTTGTTATGTTTGCTATTACTGCTCATAAGAATGTTGAACTACAAGAAATACGTATTGATAGTATGTCCAGAACTTGGTAAATATTCATATCTTTTCATGAAATCTGTAATCTTTGATCTTGACGGCACTTTAGTGGATTCACAACCTTTACAGTTTTTAGCTTATAAAATAGCTTTTGATGAAATAGGATTGATATTAAGCTGGGATGACTGGAAAGATAATTGGGTTAAATCATCAATAAATGCCTATGAATGGGCATCTATTAAAAATTTAATTTACGATGTAGAAGCTATAAGAAAAAGAAAAAAAGAAATATATGAAAAACTTGTTAAAAGTGAGTTAAAAGCAAAACCTGGTGCAATTTCATTAGTAAGAGAATTAAGTAAAAATGGATTTAAATTGGCCGTTGCATCTTCTTCTAGGATAGAATCAATCGAGCTTATTGTTGATCTCTTATTTAATAATGTTTTTGATGTCTTACAATCTGATACCGAATTAGAGAAAAGAAAGCCTCATCATGAAGTCTTTTCTGTAACTATGAAAAAAATGAACACATCTCCATCCGAAACGATTATTATTGAAGACTCAATAAGTGGTTACAATGCAGCTATTGACTCAGGAGCAGCATGTATTATCTGCCCGGATAGCACAATTAACCCTAAATATGATTTTCCAAAAGCTCAAAAAATCATATTTTCATTAAAAGAACTAAATTTACAAGATATTATGAGTCTACTTAATAAATAGCACTTTCAATTCTTTTTGTTTTATCAAATTTTCAACAGGTAGAAATAAATTTTTAGGTAATTTTGCATAATTAAACCACTTCCATTCTGAACATTTGTCGGGTTCTTTGTTTTGAATTATTCCTTCTTTAATTTCTGCTACAATAAAAACGGTTATGTAATGTTTATCTTCTTTTTTGAAATAATCATTTGTTACATAAAATGGCTTTGAGTCACAGCTTATTATTACCCCTAACTCTTCTTTTATTTCACGTTTAGCACATTCACGGAAAGACTCTCTCCATTCAATATGTCCCCCTGGCATACCCCAAGTATTATCTCCATGAGACCCATTTCTTAAACCTAAAAGAATAGTATTTTTCTTAATTAAAATAACTGAGATTCCTGGGCTTGGTCTTTTTTGCATAAGATAAAAATTTTATATCAAACAAGCAACCTATAATAATAAATAATTTCCCCCTCTTTTTTGTTTTTTTAAAGCCATGTTTTTCATAAAATCTAATTTGAGGTCATTATTTCAGTAGTATTAAAAATTATCTTTTTATAATCAAATTTTCTGACATATTTAATGAATTCTTGAAATAAGCTTTTTCAAACTCCTTTTCTTCTAAAATTTAGATTAACATAAAATCTTTTGAATCCACAAGACTGTTCCGTTGCAGAGTTAAAGTGTAAACTCCCAAAGATGGCTTCCTTTTTGTTTTCCTCCGATATATATTTCATCTCCTTCAACAAATCCTTTTATATAGGGGTATTTTTGTTCATTAAAAGATTATTTTGCTTAAATCCGAAAAATTTCTTCCGCAATCATAATAGCAATTTTTGTATGTTCCCGATTTTTCTCTCAGGGAAAGCTTTATACTCAAAGTACTGCAATGGCACACAAAACTCTACATTACCCATCTACCACATGCCATGTTTCCGTCCCAAAAGAAACAAAAAGATTTCAGGAGGGTAGCCTCCAGTTCCTCTAAAATACGTTCGAGCAGATTTTGGTGCGCCCGACAGGATTCGAACCTGTGACCTTTGGCTCCGCAAGCCAACGCTCTATCCAGCTGAGCTACGAGCGCACGATTTTGGGGGATTTTTGCTTGGGAATAGTAATGAAAAAGCGGCTTTAGGGCAAGTCTTTGAAGATATTTACGGTTTCGGCGTGTATTTTTCCATTTGAGGCTAAAATATTTTGACCAAAAAGATCTATTTGTTCGCCGTTTGTATCTGTTACTGTGCCTCCGGCCTCTTCTACCATTAATGCGGCGCCGGCGATGTCCCAGGCTTTTAGTCCAAGTTCCCAGTGGGCGTCGAAAATTCCGCGGGCGACGTAGCACATATCCAGTGAGGCGGCGCCAAATCTTCTTACACCTCTGGATTTTTCTAATATTGCTTCCAGGTATGGTAGGTTTATAACTTTATCTTCGTATGGAAATCCGGTTGCCATTACTGAATCGATAACTTTTTTTGTATTGGAAACGTGGATTTTTTTGCCGTTTAAATATGCTCCTTTGCCTTTTGCTGTGTAAAAAAGTTCATCAAGGGCGGGGGCATAAACAACACCATATATCAGTTCACCTTCAAGATAATCAAAATTTTTGGAGCTTTCTGCGTGAGTGTTTTTGAAAATCCCGATTGAAACTGCATATTGAGGCAGGCCTAAGGTGTAGTTTGTTGTGCCATCCAGGGGGTCAATGATCCAGATGTATGGAGCTTTTTGCAGTTTTGTAAGAGTGGCTTTGTTATTTTTGCTAGACTCCTCGGCTATTATTCCGTGGGTTGGAAATTTCTTAAGAATTTCTTTGATTATTAATTCTTCAGATCCTTTGTCTACTTCTGTTACCAAGTCTCTAATTCCTTTTTTGGTTATGGTTAGCGGTTTTCTCCACTTTTTGAGGGTGAATTTTCCGGCTTTTTTGGCTGTTTTAATGGCGAAATCTAGCATATTACTATTTTA
>Ga0210006_1001783_pt1 | contig 14582 bp, 13 predicted proteins | sample CryGey02umfilter_2_FD_185452 | JGI IMG/M metagenome (GOLD analysis project Ga0210006, IMG submission 185452) | Groundwater microbial communities from aquifer in Utah, USA - Crystal Geyser 4/10/14 0.2 um filter (SPAdes) (version 3) | ecosystem: Environmental > Aquatic > Deep subsurface >... | reverse complement strand
ATACACCAACAACTTTAAACTAAAAGTTACCATCGAAACCAACGAGATGACAAAAATATTAGGCGGACAACAAAATAACTTACAAGTATTTGATTTTAAACACTATAAATTATTTTTTGATAAAAAAAACGAAATTTTTTAAATTATTTGCTTCCGTCCAGAAAAATTGGACGGAAGAATATTTAATTTGTGCTTGTTAAATAAGTTCGAACGCTTTAACAAAAACAATTAAAACCCAATTAAGGGAAATTATTAACAATTTAAAAATTAGTTTTATGAAAAATCAAACTTTAAAGTTGGACTCATTAAAAGACTTTAAACTTAGTCTTAATGAATCCGAAAAAGTTTCTGGCGGTGCAAACAGCACAGAAATTTGCACACAAAGATGCTCAACGCAGTACGACTGTGCAAGTGATGATGGTTCTGGAGATTATGGAACATCAGTAGAATTTGATGCATGCGAAGAGTAATTGTTTATTTTAACAGCAGGGATAACCCCCTGCTGTTATTTCAATCTTATAACTTTATGAATAAATTTTTGCTATTATTTTTTCACTTACTACCATTTTTTACCTCTGCGCAAGTTAATTACACGGGATATTATCAAAAAGTAAATATTGCAGAAAAACTGAAAATAGAGAAGCAATACAAAAATGCCTTTGATAAGTATTATGAAGCTTTTGAACTCAACTTTCCTTTTATTCAAGATATTAATAATTTCATCGAGCTATCGGATAAATTATCTTTTAAGGATAGTATAGTGGAAAGAAAGATTGAAATTATTTTAATGTTACAAAAAATATTTTTTGTTGATGAAGTATTCAATAATTCTTATCACATAATTTCACGTAGCAAGACAAATGATTCTACAAAAAATGTTTTAATAAAATCTTTCTCCTATATCAATGAGGACGATTTTCTTTTTCCAAATAAAGATATTGTTGATTTTTCAACTCAAATTAATGAGCTATTATACATAGACCAATTTATAAGGAAACTTAAATTGTATGATTTTACATGCAAAGACTCTTTGCTAGCTAATACAGATAAAAAAAATCGTGATAAAGTTATTTTAATGTTAACTCAAAAGGGATTTCCTAATAGAAAAAGTATAGGTAATCAAAATATACATTTCTTGTTATTGCATATTTCTTTGTATATGGATTTGAATACCATTGACTCTTTATTACTTCCTGAAATAATTTCGGGTAATTATCATCCATCACAATATGCTAGATTGGTTGATAGATATAGGACTTGGGTACTAAATAAACCTCAAATTTATGGAGAATGGGTAGATGAAACTTATTTTATTGAAGATATAGAGAAAGTAGATGAACGAAGAGAACAGATAGGTTTAAATCCATTATATGTTTTTTGTTACTTAAATAATATTTCTTTACCTAAAAATTATAATTATAAATGATACTAATACTTTCTTAAAATTTTGATGCTTCCACTAACAAAGTAATTGATTGGATAAGATTCTTTGGTTCAAAAGTTATAAGAGTTAATGAAACTGATTTATTTGACTCTGTTACGATAGAAATGCCTGATAACGAAAAGGAAATAGAATTTTTAAAAAGTTATGTATTGGAAATTAGAAGTTATTTAAAGTCAAGTAAAAATGAATTGCCTTTAATAACCGAAAATCATGTTTTTGGAGCAATGCAAACTAACTTTAATGAACTACAAAAAAACTTGAAAAACTATGATGAACAGATTAAAAATACATATAATACTTCTAAAATTAGCAACCTAAAGAAAAAGAAACAACAATATCAAATATTAATTGCTATTTCTATCAAGCAATTGGCTTTAATCAAACAGAAATTGATAAATGCAGAAGATAAATACTTGGCTAATACAAATTTATACAAGAAAGGGGTAATCTCAAAAATGGATTTTTATAATGAAGAAACTGCTTTTCGCCAAAAACAAATGGATGTAGAAAATGCGAAAAGAACAACCACCGACCAACAAATTACCTTACTCAACTTAGCCCAAGAATTAAGCGATTTAGAATTTCAGTACTATGAAAACGAACGTATATTAGCAAACAACATTCAAGCAAATTTATTAGAAATAGAGAACGGAATCGAGAATTGGCAACAAAACTTTTCGTTTGTTGCCCCTGTTTCTGGTAAATTAGTTTGGTTAGAAAAAATACATCAAAATCAATTTATTGAAGTAGGTAAATCGCTGTTTGCAATTACTACTAATAACGAAAAATTCATTGCTTTAGCGACCATTCCTGCTACTGGATTCGGTAAGATACAAACAGGTCAAAAAGCTAGAATAAAACTCAATAATTATCCAACTTACGAATTTGGACATTTGGAAGGAATTGTTTCAAAACTGACTGAAATTCCTAATGAGAATACCTATCAAGTGGAAATAACTTTAAAAAATGGCATGACCAGCTCGTACAACAAGTTATTAGCCTTTACTCCCGAAATGACTGGTACAGCAGAAATTGTTACGGATGATTTGAGAGTTATACAACGTATTTTTAACCAATTCAATAAACTATTTGACAGAAATTCCAATCCCAATGCTTCTGTGTCAAACTCATCATCAAACTAAAATTACCAATAAGATAATTTGCATAATTCAGTATTATATTCTCAAATTTGTATCTTTGAACTCAAAATAAAAAATTCGAATACTAAACTATGAACGAAGATTTAGAATTTATTCTCGATACAGCAAAAGAAGCAATGAATGCTGCATTAGCTCATCTTGATACCCAATTAATGAAAGTTAGAGCTGGAAAAGCAACACCTATGATGCTAACCAGTGTAATGGTTAACTACTATGGAGCAAGCACCCCTCTCAATCAGGTTGCAAATGTAACTGCTCTTGATGGACGAACACTTACTGTGCAAGCTTGGGAAAAATCAATGTTAGAAGAAATTCAAAAAGGAATTACCAACGCTAATTTAGGATTAAACCCACAAAATAATGGCGAAATGATTATCATTAATGTGCCAACTCCTACAGAAGAACGCAGAAGAGACCTTTCTAAACAAGCAAAAGCAGAAGGTGAACACGCTAAAATTGGTGTAAGAAATGCCCGAAAAGAAGCTAATGATGAAATTAAAAAACTCAAAAATGACGGGCTAAGTGAAGATGATGCAAAAAATGCTGAAGATGAGGTGCAAGAAATTACCAATACTTTTATAGCTAAAGTGGATGCACTTATTGCCGCTAAGGAAAAAGATATCATGACCGTTTAAAAGTGAACAATCTATTCCACTGCAAGAATTTCTAATCTCTAATTTAAAATTTCACAGATGTACGGAAAAATACAACAAGAACTACAAGCAGAATTAAAAAACATTGAAGCTGCTGGTTTATATAAAAAAGAACGCATCATTACTACTCCAATGGGAGCAGAAGTGAAAGTAAGCACAGGCGAAGAAGTAATTATTATGTGTGCCAATAATTACCTTGGTTTATCTTCCCATCCAAAAGTAATTGAAGGAGCAAAAAAAGCATTAGACACGCACGGTTACGGAATGTCATCTGTTCGATTTATATGCGGAACTCAAGACATTCATAAACAATTAGAACAAAAAATTGCTGCCTTTTTAGGTATGGAAGATACTATTTTATATGCAGCAGCTTTTGATGCCAATGGAGGTGTTTTTGAACCTTTATTTGGAGAAAACGATGCCATTATTTCTGATGAATTAAACCATGCTTCTATTATTGATGGCGTTCGTTTGTGCAAAGCTGTTCGTTATCGTTATAAAAATAGCGATATGAATGATTTGGAAGAACAACTAAAAAAAGCTCAAGCCCAACATAATCGTATTATTGTTACTGACGGTGTTTTTTCTATGGATGGCTATGTTGCTAAGCTGGATGAAATATGCAATTTAGCTGAAAAGTATGATGCTTTAGTAATGGTAGATGATTCGCATGCTACAGGATTTATTGGAAAAAAAGGAAAAGGAACTCACGAATTAAAAAATGTAATGGGAAGAGTAGATATCATTACTTCTACATTAGGAAAAGCGTTAGGTGGTGCTATGGGTGGCTTCACCTCTGGAAAGCAAGAAGTAATAGATATGTTGCGACAACGCTCTAGACCTTATTTATTCTCTAACTCCTTATCTCCTGCTATTGTTGGAGCAGCTATAGAAGTCTTTAATTTATTAGAAGCCTCTACGGAGTTAAGAGATAAATTAGAACAAAACATCGCTTATTTTAAGGCTGGAGTGAAGAAAATAGGCTTAGAAATTCGTGATGGCGATTCAGCCATTGTTCCTGTGATGCTGTATGATGCTAAATTAGCTCAGGAGTTTGCAAATAAACTCTTAGCGGAAGGCATTTATGCTATTGGATTTTTCTATCCTGTAGTACCTAAAGACTTAGCACGAATTAGAGTGCAACTTTCTGCAGCACATACTACTGCTCAATTAGACAAAGCCATTGCTGCTTTTGAAAAAGTAGGAAAAGAGTTGGGTGTGATTTAAGGTGAGTTCAGGATAACAATAAAGTTTCTGTATTTTGTTACATTGAGTGTCCCGCACTATTGAGGGATGTATCGAAATAGGCAAAATACTTTGTTCTTACTTCGATAAACTCAGTATAAACTTTACAAAAAAGGGGTACAAAGATTTTCACTAACTGTTTTCACTACTAACCAAATAATGTGGCTAAAGCCAAATGAGTTGAGTACGATTTAATACCCCGACCTTAAGGTCGGGGCTATAAAACCAAACCAAGAAACGGCTTTAGCCACATCAAATTATTTTACTCGATTAGTAGAGATTATTTTTACCCCTTAACTTCGTATCATCGCAATATGCGGAATATCATCTTCTAAATAGCCTTCCCCTATAGGTAGAAAACCATATTTTTTATAAAATGCTACTAAATATTGTTGTGCAGATATTTTTATAGGTGTTTTTCCAAATTTATGTTCAATAAACTGCAAACATTGCAACATCAGTTGATGAGCAACATCTTTTCCTCTTTTGTTTTTTTCTACAGCTACCCTTCCAATAGAAACTTGCGGATAACTGATGTTGTGAGGTAAAATTCGTGCTACAGCAACGATTTCATTTTTTAAGAATCCCATCACATGATAAGCATGTTTATCTTTCTCATCTACTTCTTGATAAGGACAATTTTGTTCTACCACAAAAATTTTTGTACGTAAATAATAAACATCAAACAGTTCCTCTAAAGAAAGTTGATTAAACGCAGCTATTTTCCATTCTACTTTCTCCATTCTAATAAATTTTCAGCATTGGTTTTTATTTTTTTATTATCAACCAACCATTGCAACACTTTAATGGTTTTATCTTCTCTAATACCTTGCACTGCATTTACCAATTGGGTTAATGTCATTGGTGTTTTTTGCAATAATTGTTTAAGTTGATCCGAAACATTAGAAAATTCAATATCACTTAATTCCAATTTATTTCGTTCCAAACAAACATCACAGACTCCACATCTAAACGTATCTTTTTCACCAAAATAAGCCAATAAAATTTGGCTTCGACATTTGTGTAACGTGCTAGAATAATAAATCACACTTTCCATTTTTTTGATAGCAATTTCTTTTCGTTCCTTATAATTTTGTGGAGAAATCCGAATATCATTCACATTCAATCGCTCTGTAGTGTAGGTAATTTGAGGTAAATTGGTTTGTTTTATATAATCAATCACGTTAATGTTGTGCAAATAAGAAAGTCCGTTAACTACCTTGTCTTTAGTAGTTGAAAGACGTTTTGCTAATTCAAACTCATCAATTTTTGAATAATTTTCGAATAATCCAGTATAAGAACGCAATAAGGTTTTAATAAACAAATCGAATTTTGTATTTTTTACTTGAAATTCATACAAATCATCTTTACTAATTTCAATTTTAATGCGAGAAGGAGTAAAGTTGGCTTCCGATAAAATAAGGTAACCTTCTCTCTCTAAAAATTTCAAACAATTAAAAACTGCTGTTACTTGCATATTGTATTGAGTACTAAATGTTGAGATATTAAAATTATAACTTTCATTGTAAGCTGAACCTATAGGAATCTGGAAGAAATTTGCCAATGCTTGATACACTTGTTTTATCGCATCAATTGGAGGAAAACTACTAATAATTCGTTGTTCTAAATCCATTCTGTCTGATTCTTGAACCAACAAAACAGCATAGGCTTTTTTTTCGTCACGACCTGCACGACCAGCTTCCTGAAAATAGGCTTCCAAAGAGTCTGGTAAATCCAAATGAACAACAGTTCGCACATCGGGTTTGTCTATGCCCATTCCAAAAGCATTGGTAGAAACAATTACACGTGTTCTATTTTCTATCCAATTGTGTTGTTTTTTGTTTCGCTCTTCATTGGTTAATCCTGCATGATAAAAATCGGCTGATACATTGTTTTGATAAAGAAACTGAGCAATTTCTCTGGTTTTTTTTCTACTTCTTACATACACTGCAGATGTTCCTTTTATGGAGTTTAAAACCTTCAACAATCTCCCTAATTTGTCTTCTTCATTAAGTACCACATAAGATAAATTTTTTCGCTCAAAACTTTTTTGAAGCACAAACTCTTTCTTAAATCCTAATTGTTTTTGGATGTCAATAACCACCTCAGGAGTTGCAGTGGCTGTTAGTGCTAAAAATGGAACATCGGGTTTTACTTCACGAAGTTTAATAATATTGAGATAGGACGGACGAAAATCATAGCCCCATTGAGATATACAGTGCGATTCATCAATAGCAAATAAATTGACATTCATTTTTTTTAATCGCTCTTTAAAAATTTCTGTTTCTAACCGTTCTGGCGAAACATATAGGAATTTTATATTGCCATACACACAATTATCCAATGCAATATCAATTTCCCTTTTGGTCATTCCAGAATAAATAGCCACTGCTTTTATATTGCGTTTCACCAAATTTTCAACCTGGTCTTTCATCAACGCTATCAATGGAGAAATTACTATACAAATTCCTTCTTTAGCCATTGCTGGCACCTGAAAACAAATAGATTTTCCTCCTCCAGTAGGCAACAATGCTAGTGTGTCTGTTCCATTTAGTGTTGCATTCACAATATCTTCCTGCAACGGTCTAAAGTTTGAAAAACCCCAGTATTTTTGTAATATTTGATGAATATCCATGTTGAGGCTTATTACTATTTTTTGAATTTATTTATACTCAAACTTAGTAACTTTTCAGAAGAAAGGATGCTTAGTTTGAGTTATACTCGAAACCAAAATTCGAAAATTCATTTGGTTTCGGTATATTCAATAAGTTTTTATACTTTTACAAATCTACTAAAATAGCTTATGCATCCGATTATTGCTTTTATAAAACTAATACGTCTGCCTAATTTGCTCATTATAGCACTTACTCAATATGCTATTCGCTTTGGTCTAATCTATCCTATTCTTAAAGAAGCAACCGATTCTGATGTTTTACATCTTTTACTTTCCGAAAAATTATTTTTTCTATTGAGTTTATCTACAGTATTAATAGCTGCGGCAGGTTATATTATTAATGATTATTTCGATGTTAAAATTGACCGAATTAATCGACCTCAGCAAATTATAATTGGTAAATATATAAAAAGAAGGGTTGCAATGGGAGGACATATTGTACTTAACACCATTGCTATTATGTTGGCCATTTATGTTGCTTATGAAATGAATATGTTAAAACTAGCTGCTATTCAGGTGCTTGCAACAGGAGCTTTATGGTACTATTCCATTTATTTCAAAAAGCAAGTATTAACAGGAAATTTTTTAGTTGCTCTTTTAGCTGCTTTAGTTCCTTTCGTTGCTGGTTTTTATGAATTAATTCTTCAACACACTTTTGCTGAAAGAACTGTGCTTCAATTGTTACCATACCTAGAGGAGCAATTTTCTGTCAATGAATTGATGTATATCCTAAAACAAAATCTTAGTATTATTATGAAATGGGTCTTGGGATTTTCTTTATTTGCGTTTTTAAGTACAATGATACGCGAAATCATCAAAGATATTGAAGATTATGATGGTGATAAAAAATATTATAGTCATTCTTTACCTGTTGCTTATGGAAAAAATGTTGCTAAAAAAGTAGCTCAAGCTTTTGTAGTTTTAATGATTTTATTAATTGGCTATTTACAATTTCACCAATTCCAAATGGGAGATTTTATTTCAATACTATATTTCACTATTATGATACAAATTCCCCTTGGGTTTGTTTTTTATAAGATTAATATTGCTCAAGAAAAGTCAGATTATCATTTTTTGAGTACAATACTTAAGGTAATTATGCTTTTTGGAATTGGTTATTTAGGCATCTTGTATTCCATTATTACTACTTTTTAATGTTATTTAATTTAAGTCTTTATACCATTATTCTCGCTTCAAAATCGCCAAGAAGACAACAGCTATTAAAAGAATTGGGCGTTGATTTTATTATAAAAACAAAAGAGATTGAAGAAGTTTATCCTTCGCATCTCAAAAAAAAAGCAGTTGCATTATTTTTAAGCGAGCTAAAAGCTAACGCATTTAAAAAGGATATAAAAGAAAACGAAATAGTGATTACTTCCGATACTATTGTATGCTTAGATAATGAAATTATAGGAAAACCAACCGATAGAGCAAATGCAATAGAAATGCTTGAGAAATTATCGGGAAAAAGGCATGAAGTAATTACTGCTGTCACACTTTTTTCCATCCAAAAAAAAGTTTCATTTTCTGTTTGTACCGAAGTATTTTTTAAACCGCTTTCCATGGAAGAAATTACTTATTACATTGATAATTACAAGCCTTATGACAAAGCGGGTAGCTATGGAATTCAAGAATGGATAGGTTACATTGGTATTGAAAAAATTATTGGTTCTTATTTTAATGTAATGGGATTTCCAGTAAAAGAAGTGTATGATGCATTGATTAAATTTTAAAAAATGGTTCTAAAAAACTACATACTCAACATTATTATTTTAGTTACACCAACCATTTGTATCGCTCAAAACCCTATTGAAAAAGAAGGCTGGACACTTACGTTTAATGATGAGTTTAATGATACGGTTTTAGATAAATCCAAATGGCAAGACTTTTTTTATTGGGGAGGTAGAAATTATGATAAAGACATTGTTTATTATGGTCCTGATCAATTTGAGTTTTCCGATTCTAGTTTATTGATTAAGGCAGAAAAAAAAGAATTAAGCCCTGGTATTCCTTATGTTTCAGGGTTGCTTGATGGCAACAAATCATTTAAACAACGCTATGGTTTTTTTGAAATTCGCAGTAAAAATCCCAAAGGGACAGGTTTTTGGCCAGCATTTTGGTTGGTAAGCACTGAACAATGGCCTCCAGAAATAGATATTTTTGAATTTTACACCAGCCATCCTGCAAATTGGAGTACTTCACTACATTGGAAAAACAAACAAGGAAAAAACAAACGACAAACAAAGAATTACAAAATTGATGCGAATTCTTCTACTGATTTTCAAATTTATGCAATAGAATGGACTCCTAAAAAAATAAGTTGGTATTACAATAACAAAAAATTTCGCACAATAAAAAAAGGTGTGAAAAGCATGGTTTTTCCGATGCACATCATTATTAGCAATGCAGTAAGTGAAATGAAAGGGATGAATCTTGATGAAGCAATTTTTCCTAACTATTTTGAAATAGATTATGTTAGGGTTTACCAAAAAAATGAATAAGGGGTTGTCTGGAAATAAAGTTTACAGAATTGACGCAGGAATTTTGTTCTTTTTCAAGACGTAAATGAGGCGAATAGCCATAGCTATTTAACGATTTTACAACGAAGAAAAAGGAGAAAAGAACAAGTCAAAATGTAAAGTTTATTTCCGGACAACCCCTAACTACTCTTTTAGCTTTATAATTTCAAAAAAATCGTCTGAATAAATTGTTGGATAATTGGTTGTTAATTTTGGTTCTTGTTTCTTGTCGAGAATTAAATAGTTAGCACCTCTGTTTACTAATGAATCAATAAAAGTTGCGGATAAAAGTTTTGAATGTTCAACTGTCCAGCCTTTTCGGTTTGTAAAATATAATTCTTGAGGAGATTCCCCTCCATTGATAATGATTAATGCATCTTTTTCAATTGATGCGGACGCTATTTGCTCTAAGTTTAATTTATAACGCTCACTGTCTTTGATAAAAAATTCATGCTGCTGATTGGCAATCCCCTCAAGACTTATCAAACACAAAAGAACTATGTTTAATGGTTTTGGTAGTTTAGAAATAAACAACGCTGCTAAAATGGCTAGGATAGGAGTAAAAGGAAGTACATAATAATTATGAGTTGCAAAAACATCTCCTGTTTTAATAACATAAAACATGAAAACAACAAAGAGTAATAAAAAACATAAACTATATTTTCTATTGTATTCTTTTATAAGGAAATAAATACCCAAAAGAGCAGCAACAAAACCAAGATAACCAGCAAAAGCACTGAAATAAAATTTCTGAAAAGTTTGAGGTATTACATTCAAAAAATCAGCAAATCCTTCTGCAAAACTTTTAGGAAAAAACAATTGATAATGAAATTTATCATAAACACTAGGAACCCAATAAAAATACCAGCTAAATGCTAATAAAACAACAAAACTTAACCCTAAAAAAAGTATAATTTTTGTTCTCATTTCAATTGATTTAATGGGCAAAACAAAAATAAATCCTACCAATAAATAACCACTAGGAAGTTTGCTTAAAACACCTAAACTAGTAAAAATCAAAAAGAGCAGAAAAGGGATAAGATTATTGTTTTTAAGGTATTGCAATCCATAAAAAATACCAATAAAAATTAGCGACACACTAAATGTATCAGGCATTATTTTGCGTGAAAATGAAAACCATATAGAAATCAACAAAAGTATGCTTGAATAAAGAGCTATTTTATTACTAAAAAAATGCTCAAGTATTTTATAAAAATAGAAAATACCTACGCTAGAAACAACCAAATTAATTATCCTTGCTAAGCCATCTGAGAAACCAAAAATTAGGGAAAATAAATAGGTTATAAAGTTATAAATCGGAAATTCTGATGCACTAATACCAGTTAATTCTCCAGCCATGTCAATTTTTGGATACAGCAATGATGGTGATTCTTGCACCATATTTCGGGTAACCATGTTGGTTATGGTTTGACGCCAATTATGCCCAGTTTCTATAGTAGGATTGGTAATCCCAATTAATCGAATGGCAAAAAATAAAATAATGATGAGCTTTAGAATATGAGATTCTCTGTGCTTTTTAAACTTGATTTCCACAAAAAAATTAATTAGAGTTTGTCTATAATGTATGACTTTTTACAATTAAGTTTTCGCCCCGATAATTATCGGAGGAGAACTGCGGACTTTACATACAGCCTCTAATTCGCTACTTCCGACATAAATTTGATTCTAAGTAAACGCATTTCATCTTCTGTGAAAGCATTATCAAATTCATAGAGGGCATCATCAATATTGTCTGATTCTGCTTCCATAAAATAATCAAACACTTCATCTTGATCAGCTTCGTCAATTTCTTCATTGATATAATAATCTAAGTTTACTTTTGTTCCAGATTGAACAATATGTTCTATTTCTGTAATTACATCTGCTAATTCAATTCCTTTAGCATCAGCAATGTCATCTAAAGCAATTTTTCTATCTATGCTTTGAATAACATATACTTTCAATCCTGATTTATTTACGATTGACTTTACTACCAAATCCATTGGTCGCTCTATTTCATTTTCTTCAACATAGCGTTCAATAACTTCAATAAATTCTTCTCCGTATTTTTCTGCTTTTCCTTGTCCTACACCAGTAATATTGGTTAATTCTTCAATAGTTATTGGATATCTTGAAGCCATATCTTCCAATGAAGGGTCTTGAAAAATAACGTAAGGAGGTAATTTTAGTTCTTTTGCTAACGATTTTCTAACATCTTTTAAAATGTTAAATAATGTTTCGTCAGTTGCCCCACTGCTTTTTTGTGGAGTAATAATATCTCCATCATCCACATCACTATAATCGTTTGGTTTAATAAGCGTTACAGAGGTAGGTTTTATAATAAATGCTTTTCCCTTATCGGATACTTTCAGCACACCATAATTTTCAATTTCTTTTGTCAAAAGTCCTTCAATCACACACTGTCTGACTATTGCCTCCCAATATTTATCATCTTTTCCCTCTCCTTTTCCTTTTCCAAACAATTTATGGTTATTGTAGTTGAATGCTTTTATTTCTGAAGAAGCATTTCCAGCAACAAAATATGCCATAAATTTCGATTTGAAATTTTCATTTAACCCCAGTACGGCTTGCAGTAATATTTGCACATCATCTTTCCCTTCAAATTTTTCTTTAGGATGAGCACAATTGTCGCACATTCCTTTTTCTTCACAATCATCAGAAACATATTTTTCCCCAAAATAATTAAGCAATTGCCTTCTTCTGCATACAGCAGTTTCAGCATAGGAAACCATTTCAAAAATAAGTTGCATACCTATTTCCATTTCAGCAACAGGCTTTCCATGCAAAAATTTTTCTAACTTTTCGATGTCTTTATAACTATAAAAAGCCAAACAAATACCTTCGCCTCCATCTCTTCCTGCTCTTCCCGTTTCTTGATAATAGCTTTCCAAACTTTTAGGAATATCGTGATGAATCACATAACGCACATCCGGTTTGTCTATTCCCATTCCAAAAGCTATGGTTGCAACTATAACATCAACATCTTCCATCAAAAACATATCTTGATGTCTAACTCTTGATGCGGAATCTAACCCAGCATGATAAGGCAACGCTTTTATTCCATTTACTTGAAGTAATTGGGCTATTTCTTCCACCTTTTTTCTGCTTAAACAATAAATTATACCTGACTTACCAATATGTTGACGAACAAAACGAATAATTTCTTTTTGAACATCTTTTTTAGGTCTTATTTCATAATATAAATTATCTCTATTAAAAGAAGCTTTAAAAACTCGTGCTTCTGTCATTCCTAAGTTTTTTTGAATGTCTTCTTGCACTTTAGGTGTTGCTGTTGCTGTAAGGGCAATAATTGGAACTCTATCTATGGCCTCTATGATGGTTCTTAATTTTCTATATTCAGGTCTGAAATCATGTCCCCATTCCGAAATACAGTGAGCTTCATCAATAGCAAAGAAAGAAATTTTAATGCTTTTAAGAAACTCTACATTCTCTTCTTTGGTAAGCGATTCGGGAGCTACAAATAACATTTTTGTTATTCCATCCATAACGTCTTGCCTAACTTGTCGTGATTCGGTTTTGTTTAAAGTTGAATTATAAAAATGTGCTATCCCTTCTTTGTTTGAAAACCCTCTTATTGCATCAACTTGGTTTTTCATTAATGCAATTAACGGAGAAACAATGATTGCTGTTCCTTCTAGCATTAGTGCTGGTAATTGATAACATAATGATTTTCCTCCACCTGTTGGCATAATCACAAAGGCATCATTTCCTTCTATAAGATTCTGAATAATAGCCTCTTGGTCGCCTTTAAAAGTATTAAATCCGAAGAATTTTTTTAACTGGTTGCTTAATGGTGCTTCTATAGTTTGCATCTAATTTTAATTATTTTTTTATGGGTTATATTTGTACATTAAAAATACGATTAAAATTTTTATTAAAATTCCTTTTTATAATAAAAATTATTAAAAATAATAATATGCTTACTAAATACTATTTTTATAAGTAGTTTAAACTGAAATTTTTTATAACTTGATTTTAAATAAATTTGTTCTAACTGGTCCAGAATCTACTGGAAAAACTATACTTGCTACTTTGTTGGCTAATCGTTTTGAAGCACCTTTGGTAGAAGAACAAGCTAGGTTCTACTTAAACAACTTAACTAAACCGTATGAATTGCATGACGTGTTAAAAATGGCTGAGAATCAACTTAAATTTGAGCAAGAAGCTATTAATCAAAATCCTTCACTACTTTTTATAGATACTGATTTAATTACGTTTAAAATTTGGTTAAAAATAAAATACAACAAAGAAATTGAATGGATAAATAATGCTATTTCCAATCAACCCAATAAACATTATTTTTTGTGCAATATTGATTTGCCTTGGGAAGCAGACCCATTAAGGGAGCATCCAAGAATAGAAGATAGGGAATTTATTTTTGAGCAACACCTCCATATTTTGAAGCAAAATGGATTTAGCTTCTCTATTGTTTCTGGAGATATTGAAACTCGTTTAAAAAAATGTGTTAATTTCTTGGAGAACTCAATTTAAGTATTACTTTTGCTCCATCTCATTGGGGTGCCTTACTTTTCAGGCTGAGATTATACCCATTTTTCTTGAGCAATTGAGAAAATTAACCTGATCCAGGTAATGCTGGCGTAGGTAGGACAATAAAAATCAAATTAAGTTAAACAAATACGATTGTTTAGCCCCTTAACTTTCGTCAAAAAAAATTTTTTATGAAAAAAATGATGTTTTTGGCGACTACACTATTTGCAGCTGCAAGTAGTTTCGCACAATTTTCCATTTATGGAACAATTAATGACTCCTCAGCAAATCCTGTTGTTGGAGCAACCATTAAAATTACCGATACCTATAAAGGTACTTTTTCGGATAATAATGGTT
>Ga0210006_1001780_pt1 | contig 14594 bp, 11 predicted proteins | sample CryGey02umfilter_2_FD_185452 | JGI IMG/M metagenome (GOLD analysis project Ga0210006, IMG submission 185452) | Groundwater microbial communities from aquifer in Utah, USA - Crystal Geyser 4/10/14 0.2 um filter (SPAdes) (version 3) | ecosystem: Environmental > Aquatic > Deep subsurface >... | reverse complement strand
CTAGACCACATTCTCCCAGAAAAAAAGGAGAGAATTTCTAAATTGGTAAACAATTATATTTTCCAAAGACTTTGCCGTGGATTTGAAATTTACCAAGAACTCTTGAAAGAAAACAGAGATAACGAAGAGCAACTAAAAAATATAGAAAAACGAATGGCTAAGGTAGGGATAATTTTAACACAATTTACTCTTCAAGATATTTTACGTGCCTACCAAGTAAGCGAACAGCTTGAAAAATGTAAGGCAGAATCTTTTTCAATACAACTATTTGCCACCCAGTTAGTTGAGGATGGCACAGACAAAAAATTATTACATGAATGGACACACAGAGAAGGAGATGAAGTAGCCGACAGACCTACTGTATATTTAAACGAAATTGTTTCGTATACATGGGCTGTTGAGAACTACGTTACTCTAGACATTGCCCCAGCAAATTTTCCTTCAGATAAAATATTGCCAAAAATATATGAAGGTTTCAAAAAAAATGGCTAGTTTACTGCAAAAAACAGAGATGTCAAATGTCAATACAATACAAATGACATCTTGGCTTCTCAACACTAAATTTGAATTAAAAATACGCCAGATATTCTCCAAAATTCTTTCTGAAGATTTGCATTTTAGTGATAATTCAAGTTATGCCCCCCACAAGATGCAGCTCTTAGTTTTAACGGAAGATATCTAAAAAAATTTTTATTGACTGGACAAAAACCTGAGGTGAGAAGATTAGAAATTTCTAAAAAAAATTTTATCCATAATTTTCAATAAAAAATTCAGTAAAAAAACTTCCACGGGAGTTTTTATGATATGCACAAAATCTACAAACCCAAAACCAGTTGTTCAATTGAGACAGAATCAATCCCCGCCACCTTATAAAGATCATCCCAAGTTCCCGACAATTGATATTCCTCCACCCCAATCATTTCAAACTTCTCCACATCAACATTTTCTTTCATCAAAAATCTACTAAGCTGACCACCAAGACCAGACAAAGTATTGTGATCTTCCACAGTCACAACTTTTTTTGTTTTTTTAATAGAATCAAGCAACGTTTCGTCAAACTGCTTAATCGAACTGGCAATAACAACTTCAGCAGAAATCCCTTTCTCTTTCAAAACATCTGTAGCCTTTGCCACCTCTGAAACCACTGCACCAGTAGCAACTATGGTTATATCATCACCTGTCCTAAAAATATCTGTACGCCCATAATAGTATTCATAATCTTTATCAAAAAATATTGAACCATCTTCTTTTGTTAGCACTGGTACTTTGTGTCGTCCCATCCGAACATAACAGTTGCCATAATGTGAAGCAACATAACGAATAATTCGATCACAATGATTAGGATCAGCTGGTTCCATCTGCATTGTATTAAAAAACCCAAGAAATGAACCTGAGTCATCAATCGCTTGATGAGTTGAACCATCTTCTCCGACCGATAGACCACAATGGGTGGCAACCATTTTTACATTAGCGTTATTGAGATCATTGACTCGTGCCTGATCTTTGGCACGGCTGGACATGAAGGCTCCAAATGTTGAACAAAATGGAATTATCCCAGAAAAACTTAAACCCCCAGAACACGATACCATCTGTTGCTCGGCAATTCCACATTCTATATGACGTTCCGGAAATTCAGCACCCAATTTACTTGTCATAACCGAACCAGCGACGTCTGCAGTGAGAGCAACAACATTATGATTAAGTTTTGCCAAATCCAAAAGTGCATTGCCATATGCACTCCGACAGTCAGTCAATTTATCAGCCGAATATTCAATCGGCTCTCCAATATTTACCTCTATTTTACTATCAACTTTTTCAAATACTGGTTTATCTGGCGTCCACTTGATCAAATTTTTTACAAAATCATTAATCATCAATCTCTGGTCACTAATCAATTCTAAGTTTTTCATTGCTTCCACAATCTGTTCTTCCGACGCCGCCTTTCCATGCCAAGTTGCTTTATACTCTGCCCCCTCACTTTCCATAAAATCAACACCTTTGCCCATGATAGTATGGCCAAGTAGCAACACAGGTTTGTCTTTGACGTTATAAGCTTTCTCAAGTGTGCTCCACATATTTTCAAAATCATGGCCACCCACCTCAATCACTTCCCAACCGCCTGCTTGGAAAATAGCCTTAGGATCATACGGCATTATTTTATCCAAACTGCCAGACAACTGGACTTCGTTGTAATCCATGAAGACAATAAAATTGTCTAATTTATATTTAGCCGAAAAATTCATCATCTCATACACTTGCCCTTCTTCACTCTCGCCATCCCCGACCAATGCAAAAACTTTTTCGTTTTCTTTTTTCAATTTTTTGGCCAAAGCAAAACCACTTGCTGCACTTACCCCACAACCAAGAGGGCCAGTCCCATACCAAACCCCTGGCACATGACGAGTGACATGGCCTTCATATGACTGACCAATCTTTCGAAATCCCGCTACAACTTCTTGTTTATCTATATAACCCATTTCCGCCAGTACGCCATACACTGCCGGAGAAATATGACCATTGGAAATTATCACAGGTTCACCAGTTTGGGAAATGATAAAAGTGTATAACAAAGTCAAATAATCAATGCACGACAAAGAACCACCAGGGTGTCCACTTTGCACATTGGTCGTCATTTGTAGAATAGATGCTCGGCAAGACGTAGCAAAACTTTGTAAAAATGATAATTGTTCTGCATTTAATTTTTCTCCAAGTTCAGGAAGTTTCATAGATTCGTGTTATATGTTACCAGTTACCCCGCCAAAACCCCATTCCAATCATCCGCAAATTGTTGCAAACCAACATCTGTCAATTCGTGTGTAATATCAAAACTTCTCCAGTCAGCCGATAAATCCAAATCTTCATAAGAAATTTCTGCCAAACCACTGGTATCTTTTGGTTCAAGTCCAGAAGTAGAAAATGGCATGCCACTCTCCACCCACGGAGAGACATCGTCATAAGGGATAGTGATGATATCCATTCCCTTTTCAATAACATGAGCGATGTCATAAACACTATGTACGCTGGCAGCCAAGATTTCCACTGGACTCTCTAAAGCACGGAACATTTTTTGAATATTGAGAAGTAGATCAAAACCATTTTGTCCTATTTTGTCGAGCCTGCTGATGAATGGTGAAAGGAAAACTTGACCAGGCTTGGCATCACGAGTTGCCATGTGCACAGCAGCCCCTTGTGCTTGTGAAAAACACAGTGTCATATTCACTCGTATTCCTTCTGCAATCAATTTTCCTGCCGTCTCAAGACCAGCTGGAATAATTGGTAATTTGATGTGTGCATTTGGAATCCACTGATTCATCTCGTGAGCTTGAGTAAGTAAATCTTCAGCAGTAGAATTTTTGTCAGCATAAACTTCTATCGAGACCGAACCGTTCGGTACCAAAGCACTAATTTCATTAGCCAAAATTTTGTATTTCCCCAATAATTCTTCTTTGGTAAATTTGTGACCTTCCTCAATCATTTTCTTCACTTCTGGATTACTCTTGATAAAATATGTCGGGTTGGTGGTCTGTCCATCAAGAAACCCAAGTTTATTTAGAATAATTTTGGTGTGTTCTGCACTACCACTATCGAGAAATATTTTGGTTTTTAGGTTGGCTGATCTTTGCATAAGAATATATCGATTAATTGAAGTGATTATATCATATATAATTTGGAGGGCTTTGGCAATTGACAAAATCATCTAGCCTAAGATGATTTTTTGTTCTCAAAATTTCTATAAGTCTTCATTCATAAGATATTATTAGAGATATGTCATCACAAATTTTTACTTAATCCAAACAGTCTTCACATTACAAAACGCCCGAATGCCATAAGCTCCAAGCTCACGCCCAACACCAGAGCGTTTTATTCCACCAGTCGGAAGTCGTGGGTCGGTTTTAACTACTCCATTGACAAACACCGAGCCTGCTTCCAGTCTGGGAATAATCTCTTTGGCGAGATTTATATCTTGTGTATACAGACTGGCATTTAATCCAAACAGAGAATCGTTGGCCAAAGCTACTGCCTCATCTGTCGAATCAAAAGGCATCACCGTTGCCACAGGCCCAAAAGTTTCTTCTTTCCAAGCAGGCATATGAAGTGTGACATCAGAAAGAATTGTTGGTGTAAAAAAGAACCCATCTTTCTTAAGTCGATTCCCTCCAGTCAAAACTGTTGCTCCCATTTTTATTGAAGCATCCACTTGTTTTATAATATCAAGAAAACCTTGTTCGCTCGACATCGGTCCCATCTGTGTCTTTTCGTCCATCGGATCACCAACTATATAGCCTTCAAACATATGCTTCAGACGATCACAAAACTCTTCATATCGAGAAAGATGCACCAAAAATCTTTTTGCAGAAAGACATACCTGCCCGGCATTCAATAGCCGAGAAATCTTTGCTTGTTCACAAGCAAATTCTACATCAGCATCTTCGAGCACGATAAACGGATCACTGCCACCAAGCTCCATCACGACTGGCTTGACCTCTGCACCTGCAATCCCGGCCACAGTTGATCCTGCTTTTTCACTACCTGTCAAGGAGACTCCTTTTACACGTGGGTCACGCAAAATATCTTCTACATCTCCAGAACCAATGAGAAGCGTTTGAAATATTCCTTCAGGAAATCCAGCTTGTCGAAAAATGTCTTCACAAACCAACGCACATTGTGGGACATTAGAGGCATGTTTGAGTAGGACGGTATTTCCTGCCATAATTACCGGCACAGCCATCCGAAAAACTTGCCACAATGGAAAGTTCCATGGCATAACGAGAAGAATTACACCAAGTGGTTCGTACTGCACATAACTTTCACTTGCTTCCGTTTCAATATTTTCTGATTGTAAATATTTTTCTCCGTGTTCAGCATAATGTTCAAAGTTCCAAGCACATTTTTCTACTTCTGAAATTGCTTGCAAGATTGGCTTACCCATTTCTCGTGTCATTATTTCTCCGTATTTCCTAGCGTTTTCTCTCATTTCTTTTGCAGCAGACATCAGTAACCTAGCCCGTTCTACAAAAGATGTTTTTTTCCAAGATGAAAAAGCTTCGTCAGCTTTCACAAGTTTTTGTTCAATTTGTTCTGACGTCAAACTTTCAAAAGTTTTTTCTATCTGGCCTGTTGCCGGATTGAGAGATTGAATAGACATATTTTTGATATCTTAAAAAGTTAATAATTCCTTTGAAATCAATGTTTACAACAACTCACAATCAATCCCCGCCAACTCCTCCGTCAACACCCTTACATTCTCGGAATAATCTATCGGCACTTCAATCACATGTACTGCAGGTTCCGCCAAACATTTTTGTAATAACTTTTTCAAATGATCTGTCGACTGAACCAGATACCCTTTGGCACCATAGCTCTCAGCATACTTTACAAAATCTGGATTACCAAATTCCAAACCAAAATTCTCAAAGCCCGCACCCTCTTGTTTCCATTTAATCATACCATAGCCATTGTCGTTTAAGATCAGCACAACAATATGCAGTTTTTCTCGAATGGCCGTTTCCAAATCTTGAGAATTCATCATAAAGCCACCGTCACCACATACAGCCAATACTTTACGATCTGGATATGCATATTTTGCTCCCATAGCAGACGGTAGACCAGCCCCCATTGTTGCGAGTGCATTATCCAAAAGAAGTGTATTGCGATGCCGAGTCTGATACTGGCGGGCAAACCAAATTTTATACATACCGTTGTCCAAAGTTACTATCCCGTCATCAGGCATGACTTCTCTCACCAAAGAAACAATTCGCTGGGGGATGATAGGAAAACGATTGTCTTCAACAAACTCGACAATATGTTTGGCAATCTTTTCTTTTACTTTCATAAAATAATCAAACTGCCAATATTGCGTTGGAATTCCACCTTGTGAGCTGTCTTCAACACTACCAAATCTTTGTGTCAGCATCTCTTTCATCTGCCACAAAGTATTGCCAATATCCCCGATCACTTCCCATTGAGGAAAATATACATTATCAACTGTGGCAGATAAATAATTGATATGGATCACTTTCGTTCCACCATGTGTCATAAAGAAAGGAGGTTTTTCAATCACATCATGACCAACATTGATAATCAAATCAGCTTTAGCAATAGCACAATGCAAATAGTCCGTCGAAGACAATGCCGCACAACCAAGATAAAGAGGATGGCGTTCGTCTACCACACCGTTACCCATCTGAGTGGTAAAAAAAGGAATACCAGTAGAATTGATAAAATCCGTCAACATATTAGATACCAACCGACGATTAGCCCCTGCGCCAATTAGGATTAATGGCTGCTTGGCCGACAAAATCATTTCTACAGCCTTCACCACAGCCTTTTCGTCCGCTGCAGGACGTCGAATTTGGTTAATTGGAAAAACAAAAATATCATCCGATACTTCCTCAACCGCCACATCTTCTGGTAACTCAATATGTACTGCTCCGGGGCGCTCTTCCATGGCTGTACGAAATGATTCTCGCACCCTGGCCGGAATATTTTTGGCACTTACGATTTGTGTGGTGTACTTAGTTATCGGTTTCATCATGTTGACAATATCAATAATTTGAAAATGTCCCTGTTTACTGCTCTTGATTGGTTTTTGGCCAGTGATCATGAGCATTGGCATACCACCAAGAGTGGCATAAGCTGCGGCGGTAACCAAGTTTGTAGCCCCCGGACCAAGCGTCGACAAACACACTCCTGGCCTACCGGTCAAACGCCCATAAGTAGCTGCCATAAACCCAGCCACTTGTTCATGACGAGTGACCACTAATTTTATTTTTGAATTTCTAATTGATTCCACAAAATCAAGATTTTCTTCTCCTGGTACGCCAAAAATATATTCTACCCCTTCATTTTCCAATGTTTTAACGAATAAATCAGATGCTTTCATATAAAAAAATAAATATTACGATTTTATCATTGTAGCATTTTCAAATATCATTCACAACAGAGGATAAATAACGACTAAATCACCAATTCTAACTTCACTGCAACCTAGAAAAATACCCACATAATCCATAATCAAGATTTACTTCACTTTGTTGCGTGTTATATAAAAAAAAGTATACACAATCGTATACAACTGTGGATAAATCTGTGTGAAACCAGCCAAAACAGTGCAAAACTACCAATTTTCTCAATCAAACCTCAACAGCTTCAGCTTCCAATCAGACTGTCTTGTCCAAAAATATCTATATTCACAAACTTTTCCACCACTTTATACCCACCAAACAGCTCAATTTGTATAAATTACTCTATACATTGTGGATAAACATGTGCAAAAGTACCCCATATTGTGGATAACTTGACTACTTTTTGTATCCAACGACACAAAAGTATACACTAGTTTATACTTTATTTTAGCCAAAAATAGTCATTTTTAGCTGAAATAAGCCAAAAACATAAGGTATTGACAAAATGTAAAAAATAGTGTATACTAATTTTAGAACATTACAAAGAGTGTGTTGCATCCAACTAAGTTGGGGGCAACATATTCCCCTCCAACTGCTCCCAATCTGGGTTCCTCTTAGCTTATTGGACAGGTCGAGCTTTGCTCCCGCAACAAGCAAAAAAAACAAACATAAAAGTTTAAAAATAGGAAAAACCCAGATCATAGGTGCGTTCTATTATGCGTTCCCTGGCAACCCCGAGAACGTTTGAACTCCACACCACCGAGCGGTGGAAGGGTATGTGTGTTATAGCCACGAAGAACTATTTGTCTAGCTTAGATGGCCTCACTACAGAAATATAATCTTGTGTAGTCAGGCCATCTAAGTAGATATCACTTCATGGCTCTTTAAGGGCCTATCCGTATATTTACTTAGGGATCAAGGCCCTTTTTTTTATTACCAAAAAATTGTTAACCTCCACCACAGACGCTAGTCTTTACTGACTGTCCTGGCCACGAACTATTGGCTAGCAAATTAACAAAAAATCTTTATACACACCTTACCAACCCCCAAAGCCTTGTCAAAAACAACTTTCTTCTCTATAATGGCTCTACTACAAATAAAAATTATATGACAAAAAAATCTGGATTCACCACACAATTTCTAGACAACATAAAAACAAAACTTCTTGAAGAAAAGAAGCATCTTGAAAGTGAACTTAGCCAATTCACTACCAAAAACACTCATGTTCAGGATGATTATGATGCTTCTTTTCCAGAATATGGCGACGAGTCTGATGACAATGCTAGAGAAATAGCCGACTATACTGCCAATAAACCTCTAGAAATCTCAATTGAAAATACCTTAAGAGATGTCATCAAAGCTTTGGTCAGTCTTGATAAAGGGACATACGGCATCTGTAAATACTGTGACCAACCAATTGATGAGAAACGTCTCATGGCTCGCATGACCTCAGGTTCATGTGTTAGTTGCAAAAAAACCTTGACTGATGAAGTGTAGAGAAAGAACAAGGTACTAACTTTCAAAAACTGTATGGGCAAAAAAATCCACCTTACCAATATGGTACTACTAGGTGGATTTTTTTTACTCCTAGACCAGTACCTGAAACACTTGGCCAGGACCAATCCAGACCATGCCTACTATCTCTGGAAAAATTGGCTAGGTTGGGAATATTTCACCAATCCGGGTATTGCCTTCAGTCTACCCTTCCCCAACATATTGTTAATTATTATTACTCCCCTAATTATCATTGGCCTATTTCATTTTTTATCTAAAGTAAAAAACAAAAATAGTTCATTCTACTTGGGAATACTACTGATTGTCGCTGGAGCCATATCTAACTTGATAGACAGAGTAATCTTCTCCACGACTATTGATTACTTGAGAATTTTTACTTCCATTATCAATACTGCTGATGTGATGATTGTACTTGGAGCTATAATTCTAGTACTCAACTCATCAAAAAAAGAAACAGAGGAAAAACAGCTATTCCCAGATCAACCTTGACAAATAGCTCTAATATGCTATAATTTCTTCGCTCTCATTTTATTATATCCCATTATAAAAATCGATGAAATCCATATAAATCAGTCTAATCAATGTTAATAAATATTTATGCCAAATACAAAAAGTGCCAAAAAGGCCCTAAGACAAACAAAAAAATTAACTGCTCTCAACCTAAAAGCTAAGTTGGCTTACAAAGATGCAGTCAAGGCTACCAAGAAATCTATTGATGCTGGTACAACAGATGTGGTGGAGATAGCAAAAATAGCTCAGAAAAAACTTGCTAAAGCAGCTAAGCGTGGTGTCATTAAGAAAAATACTGCTTCTAGAAAGCTCTCTAGACTGATGAAAAAAGTAAATGCAGTTGCCAAGAAGTAAAAAAATAGCTACAATAAATCCCGACAGATATCGGGATTTTATTTTATAAATAAAAATTATATGACTGAACCAATCCTTGGGGCATCACCCACAGCAGAGACCACACATGATGATGGTCCAGATGATGTGGTATTGACTGACAAACAAGAGAAACTCCTGAATAATATGTTCAGTGGAGATGACGCTATAGTTGTAACTGCTATGACAGAAGAAATGTATACCAGATATAACATGAACCCCGATAGGACAGACCAAAACAAGATGGAGCACATAAAAAGAATTGTCCAACAACAATACAGGAGAACATATCATGCGGGACCACCAACCAAACAAATAGGATATGAAGAAAAAGCTAGAAGAAAAAAAGAATTTTTACGCTTCCTGAGATCTATTGAATTTTCCACAGCAGACATCTACAGATTGGAAATACAAGCCGACTATGACGAACTCACAGGAGCATTGCGACCAGCCGCTTTTGGATTACGCTATGAACGAGCATTGCAAAATATGCCTGAAGGGCACAAAGGAGCTTTGATGTTTATTGATCTGGATAATTTCAAAATTGTCAACGACACACATGGACACAACGCAGGAAATGTCGTTCTAAAAGCTTTGGTAGAAAAAATCAATGAATCGATTCGTGGAACAGACGCCCTTTGTAGATTTGGTGGAGATGAATTTATGATCCTACTATCTGAAATAAAAGAGAGCACTGATAAAATGACTGAAAAACACTTTACTGCAAAAGAAAACATGCGACGCACCATTGAAAGAATTTTCCAAAACATTGCCGAACTGTGTCTTATAGAAGACGTTAGTGAAGTGGGCAAATATAAAGTGGTTTCCACAAATGATAGTGAAGTAGATGAAAAAGATATCCTCTATAGATTCTCTATGAGTGTGGGAGCCTGTGAACTACAATTGCAAGAAGGAGAAAAGCCCACACTAGATGTCATACAATCCAGAGCTGATCAGGGTGCCTACACTACAAAATCAGAAGGTAAAAATGGTATTACATTTATAACAGGTATCAACGAAGATAGTACACTTAGTGGAGAAACAGAAATTTACCAAGATAGTAAATTTCAAACATTAAAAAAACAAGAAACTATAAAAGAAAAAATGACAAGCCTGAAAGAACTAAATCCGCCAGAAAGAGCAGAAGAATTGGTAAAAATAATAGAAAAAGCACTTGATGCATCTAGAGCTATGACCGGAGACGGTAAGGGGGAGGACTTCCCAGCTTGTAAAAATGTGAAATTGAATATAAAAGCACTAGCTCAGTCAATTTCAGAGTGTTATTATTAAAAACTGATTAACTAATTGACTGACAGAGAACCAATAAAAAAATCAAGAAGCATTGACTGGTCTCCTTGACCAGTTTTTGTTTGGACATCAATACCAAGAAGTTTGTGATAAATATTTTGTAAGTCTGACATTGCATATTTTTTTATCATGGGCAAAGACTTCTTTACCACAAACGGATGCAGACCGAGTTTCTTGGCCATTTCATCACTGCGTAGAGTATCTTCTCGGTCAGACAGATCCCTGATCTGCAAAAGTATTTTGAATTGTCGCAAAATCATGGCAAAAATATACCCTGTGTCTTTTCCTTCTCGATACTGTTCTTCTATCATGGAAAAAACCTGTTTTTTTTGTCCAGAAACAATGGTGTCTACTAGATTGAAAATATTATCATCAGCCTTCTCATCAAGAAAAAGTTTGGCGTCTGATAAAGTAATTTCTCTACCCTCCTCCGTCCCAGATGGATCAGCCTCGGGCTGATAGGAGGATGACTTGTAGGCCACGAGCTGATCAAGCAAGCTATTCAACTGCCAAATATCTCCACCGACATGCTGAGTTAGATAGCTAACCGCTTCCTGGTCAATGTGACCACCACGTCCAAATACCTCTTCTTTGATCCATTTCTGCAACTGACTGCCAGACATCTCAGCAAAATGCTGGGCAAACTTTTCTTTGGATAAAATGTCGTGCAATTCTTTCCCTAGTTTTGTCTTGAATTTATCTGTCCCTTCCCAAAAAATAATAACATTGCTTTCTGGAAATCTATTTTCTATTATTCTAGCTAATATTTCTTCTTGCAAATCTTTTTCTTTGGAAACCAACAGGTTTTCCAAAACCACCATTCGACGTTCAGCCAAAAATGGCACAGCTAAAATTTGTTGGAGGACATTTTCTTTGGTTTTTTCAATATCAAGCACTATCACATTGAACCCTTGGGGGTCGCGATCTATCTTGAACTTCTCAACCATAGCTTTCAATTGTTGCCGGCTACGGAAAGTATCTGAGCCGTGAAGATAGATGAGCATAGTGGAACCATTGTATTACTTTATTCAATAATCTGCAAACTTGTTCTCTTTTAATATTACAAATAATTAGACAAAATGAAATTGAGAGAAGGAACCACCTCAATTGACGATTTCTGTACCACCAACAACAACAGCATATTATCCTCGACGTTACATCATAAATATTTTACAGCTTTTTTTGTAAAAATGACAACTACTAATAAAAAGTGTATAATACATTTTATATGAATCTGCCACTACTTCACAAGACAGATGGTGAACACCCCACTATCCAAAAAAAACAAAGCTTGTCTCTCTCACAAAGATCAGCGGATGCCATGACTAAATGGATGGGTAGCTGGCCTTTTTTGTTAGGTTTCAGTGTCATTATCATTATTTGGATTTGTATTAATATTTATGGATGGTGGAACAATTGGGATCCATACCCGTTCATATTGCTCAATCTAGTGCTGTCCACCATCTCAGCTTTTCAAGCACCAATCATCATGATGAGCCAAAATCGTGAAGCAGAGCGGGATCGTCTCGCTGCAAAATATGATTATGCAGTCAACCGCAAGACAGAAAGAGAAGTCCTCAAAATTCAAAAAGATCTTGCCGAGATCAAAAAAATGTTAGAAAAATAAAAATCACTGCGGTGATTTTTTATTACATACTACATTTCACTTTATCTCCCCCCACCTCTCACCAACACCAACATCCGCCACCACTGGCACATTCAATTTTACCACGTCTTCCATTTCTTTTTTTACCAGCTTAGCAATTTCATCAGCCCATTCTTTTTTTACTTCAAAAACCAATTCATCATGAACTTGTAAAATCATTCGTACGCCACCATTATATTTTTGTGTTTGTATTTTGTTATAAATTTTGATCATCGCCATTTTCATGATGTCCGCTGCCGTCCCTTGAATGGGCATATTAACCGCCATTCGCTCACCAGCCGAACGAACCTGGTAGTTAACCGATAATAATTCCGGCACATACCTCCTACGTCCAAATAGGGTTTCCACATAACCGTCTTTCTTAGCTATTTCCAAGATACCATCCAAATATTTTTTGACATCGCTAAATGTTTGAAAATATTTTTCAATAAATTCTTTAGCTTCAAATTGTGTTAGATCTGTCCTAGCAGAAAGGCCAAAAGCCCCCATACCATAAAGCACCCCAAAGTTAACACCTTTCGCCGCACTACGCATTTCTTTTGTTACACCATTTAATGGCACACTATTTATCACAGCGGCAGTAGCTTGATGAATGTCTTCACCACGATTGAAAATCTCAATCATTTTTTTATCATTAGCAAGAGATGCCACAATCCTAAGCTCAATCTGTGAATAGTCCGCCACCACCAAAAAATTTCCTTTCCCAGCCACAAAGGCCTTTCTAATCTCTCTACCAAGCTCGGTACGAATGGGAATATTTTGCATGTTTGGGTCTGAACTAGAGAGCCTTCCAGTAGATGCCACCGCCTGATTGAAGGTGCTATGAATCCGACCAGTTTTTTTATTTACCAAAGTCGGTAAAACATCTATGTACGTATTCCGCAATTTTTCCAATTCACGGTAATCTTCAATCATCACAATGACAGGATGTAATTCTCGCAACTTTTCTAATTCGCTGGCTGAAGTAGAATATCCTGTCTTACCTTTTTTGATACCTTGTGTGGATAGACCAATTTTTTGAAATAAAATGTCTCGCAATTGGGTAGATGAAGCTACATTAAATTTTTCGCCTGCCTCTTTCCAAATTTTCTTCTCCAACGTAGCAATATCGATGTGGGCTTGTTTGGACAACTTCGCCAACATGTCACTATCGAGCGCCACTCCATTGAGCTCCATCTGAGCCAAAACAGGAATCAAAGCCATCTCCACTTCTTGAAACAGCCCGGTATTATTTTCCTTTTTTAGTTGCTGACTATATTTATTATAAATATCCAAAACAAATTTTAGTTCTTCTACCACCACATGTGGATCCACCCCAAACAAAGTTCCTTGATTAGATTTTGCTGATAATTCCTTACCAAACTCTCGCATCACAATATGTTCTAAATCATGAGCTCGTGTGCTGGAGTTTAGCAAATACGAAGCTACCATGATATCAAACAACTTACACCCAAACACTTGAACACTTGAACACTTGAACACTTTTACCAACTTTTTCAAACCATGACCAACTAGCGTAATCTTAGAGTTGGTAAATAATTCAAAAACCAACTCGTTTGGTTTTTCAAAATAAAAACTTTCGTTTTTTGTAACAAATACCAGGCCAACCAAATCACTAGACAAAATGTCGAACCCAGTCAAAATCTCTTTGCAAATTAAAACTTCCTCTTTTTTTAAATCAACAATGACTTTGTGAAAATTATTTTTGTCGACAACAATAAGTTTGTTCCTCACACTATTCTTCTGTGATTTTGGCTCGTTGCTCTTGGTGTGCTGTTCCTCTTGATTACCCGGAATTCTTTTTAACAAAGAAAAAAACTCAAATTTTTTAAATAATTCTTTTACTGTCTCCAAATCAAATTCGTGTGTTACACAATGTTCCAATTTAAATTTTAAACCTTTTACATCACGCCTAATTGTGGCCAAATCATAGCTCATCCGTGCGTCGCTCTCGCCATCAATTAATTTTTTTATGATGCCAGATTTAAAATGATTGTTGATTGTTGATTGTTGATTGTTGATTGCCAGATATATTTCCTCCACACCCCCAACCTTTTCAATCAATTCCTTAGCCGTCTTCTCCCCAATTCCTTTAATACCCGGAATATTATCAGACGAATCACCTCGAAAGGCTTTGTAGTCAACAACACGTTCTGGACCAAACCCATATTTTTTGGTTACCCCCTCTTGATCATACATTACAATATCGGAAAATCCTTTTCGAAGAGCATACACACTAGTATGATCGTCAACCAGCTGAAGCAAGTCCATATCGCCAGTGACTACCACACTTTTTACTTTTAATTTTTTACTTTCAA
>Ga0210006_1001775_pt1 | contig 14619 bp, 4 predicted proteins | sample CryGey02umfilter_2_FD_185452 | JGI IMG/M metagenome (GOLD analysis project Ga0210006, IMG submission 185452) | Groundwater microbial communities from aquifer in Utah, USA - Crystal Geyser 4/10/14 0.2 um filter (SPAdes) (version 3) | ecosystem: Environmental > Aquatic > Deep subsurface >... | reverse complement strand
GGAATACGATTTGATAGTGGATAGCAATAAAGGCATTATCTATCTATTGCTTGATAAGGCAAATAATCTCAATATGGAATTACCTATCTCAGCGTTAAACGGCAGCGCATTGAGGCGTAAGATGACTGATGTATGGGTGTAATTACTCATGCTTAACAAACTTGCTTAACAAACTAACAAACTTGGACCGTTTCACTTGGAAACTTGGACCGTTTTGGAAACTTGGACCGTTTCAAAACCCCGCTTCAACCTGCTCCGGAGCCAAAGCGGGAAGTGTCCCCTTGTGGATAGTTTAAGCACAAAAGCCAGGGACAGGTTCAATCTTAACTTTAAAGCAGGTTGAACGGGGGTTTTGAAACGGTCCCTAATTCAATTATGTTGTTAAGGGTAGAAAAAAGGTAGAAATAGATGGGAATAAAACTGACTTTTGGCTGTTATATATATAGCAGAATAAGTTGTCGAATAGGGGTTTATAAGGGATGATAAGGGTTTCAAAAGGGCGATTTTTATACATGTTTTTGGCGATAATGGCGAGAATGGCGAGAAAATGATATTCAATCCAAAACACAAAACAATAAGAATAATAGCCATAATAGTGTGTGTGTGCTTTCTGTGGCAGCAGGCGGCATGGGCTGCAGGGCCACAGGCGCAGGCATCGTGCCTGCGGCTTAAGCAGTTCAGGGAGTCTGCCGGCCCGCAAATAGGCCTGCAGGCTGTCATGGCTGTACAAGCGCCTGCTATAGGCGATAGCGCGCCAGGCATAGATGTGTGGCAAACAGTGAAAATCGCCGCTACAGCCGTATTGTCCGGCGTAACGCTTGCTATGTTTTCGCGCTATCAGTCAAGCATTCCCTATCCGCTTTTTTCAGTAATCATACCAATGTTTTTATCTTTATTTGCCATTACCAGGGATTATCTTGTTGCCTCAGCAGGCATGTTTGCCGTGTGCGCCGGCGTTATATTCGGCATGGACAGATATGCCTTTAATCCGGTTGCCTACCATACAGAAAATGGCCTGTTGTTTTCTTCGATATTGCTGCTGCTTTATGCAGTAAACAGGGTGGTATGGGATATTGGCTGGCAGTCAGGAAGTAAAATCAAAGGGTTTGCTCTTTATTGCACGGCAGCGCTCGGATCAATCGCAGGTTCGGCTGTAACCATGGCGTTTTTAGGGCATATATATGATTTTCAACCTGTTGTTTTTAGCCAGAAAGCGGCATGGCTGTTTTTATTTCTGTGGATACCTGTTTCCGGGCTCATAGGTTATTTTCTTTCTGACAATGCTTCAAAAGTGGCAAGGCCGGCGCTGTATATTAAATCCGCGGCGCTCGGGCTTGCTGTTTCCGCGCTTTTTTCCGCGCCAATTTTATTTGGCGTGCTTTTGCCTGTGATGTATAACCATGATATAGCAATGGCGCTTTTTTACATATCGGCAGTTGTTTCCTCCTGGACCGCCTTCAATGCCGTAACAACTGCGATCCATAAAGGCATAACTCCACCTGCGGAAAAACGTCCTGTAGAAATAGCCACGCGGCCTGATAATCCAGGCTTAAACCGCAGGGATTTTCTTATCGGCTCAGGGGCAGGCGCCGCATTGCTTCATAATGCCTCCTATGTTGAATCTAAAATACTGCCTGATAAAAGGGCTGAAGAGATAGAGAGGTTGAAGAGGGATTTCAGGCATAAGCTGGCTTTGCATTCTGCCAAAATACTGGATGGGATACGGGGTATTAATTCATCGAAACATCCGGAAAGGGATTATATTGTTAACGATCCCAGATACTGCTCGTCTTATAACAATGATAAATGCAATCTTACAATGCTTCTTTTGTATATGGCAGGGGTAAGGCCTAAATACAAAAGCCTTAAAGTTATAGAGGCATTCAGGAAATCTGTTATGTTGAAACAGCGCCAATACTTTGGGTATGATATATATCACGGTAGAAGCAATAAGCCGCCTTCAGAGACCCGCAGGCCTGATTCTGAAAAAGAGAAAGATGCGTTGTCTATGGTAAGCGAGGCATTAACCGCGGCGTGTTCCAGAAAGGCCTTTGGCGTAGAACCTGTTATTGATGAGATATCGCGCGCTTTTAGCAGGAAGTCAGGGGGCTATGATTATGCGGATTTAAAAGAGCAGAGTGAAACGGCCCAGCTTCAGGTGAATAAGGCCTTTATTGAGATTGAGCCTAAGCTGAAGGAATTTTTAAGGAGAAAAGGCGCGAAAGAAAAAGAAGAAGAAAAGAGAGAGGAAGAGAAAGAGCGGGAAATATTGCGGCAGGCGCGCGCGCTTCTGCTTACCAAGATGCTTATAGGTATAGAGACGCTGTATTTTAATAAATATGCTGTCTTCGGCAACCTTTGCTTTAAAGGCATTACGCAGCTTGGAGCCGACGCGGCAAAAGAGGGTTGGGAGACTACGCTTGGCAACAGCATGGACGATTTTGATTATTTTGACCCAAACCAGAATATTCAGGCAGCAGCCGCTTATATGGTTTATTTATTGAAGAGATTTGAGGACAAATACGGCGTTACAGACGCCGACGCCAGGATGGAGTTTGCCTTGGCAGGGTTTAACGCCGGGGAAACCAGATTAAGGGAGTGGGTGTTTGATAATACGGATGTCAGGGATGATTTTGATAAGGCTATGGAGGAGGCGATAGGTAAATTGGAAGAAGGAGGCGACCAGTGGCATATTATAAAATTCGCAAGAAGCTATGCCGGCCGCGGAATGAGTTTTCTTACGATATATAAAGGCATGAGGGATGCGCTTGAGGAATTAAGGCCGATAAAGCAAAGATTAGAAGAGCTTGAGGGTTTTAAGCCGCCGCGAAGCTTAAGGGAGGTGTTTAAGTCATTCTATTCGTTTATGCGAGGAGAGGCATCAGCCGATGCCGCAGGCAATGAATTGATAGGCATGCTGATTTATCTGGGGATACCTTTATTCTTTTCTATATCGTTAGGTTTATATTTAGCGAAGGTTGGCTTGCGTATATATAGAGAGGCAACAAAGGCTTACGAAGATTTTCTTTCACGTAAAGCGCCTGCGCCGTTAGTTCAAAAACCGGTGGTTCAAAAACTGCCAAGGCAGGCCGAGATGCCGGATATAAAGGTGATATTTTTTGATATCGGAGGCGTCCTGCTCGAATGTGATTATGATCTCGTTGCGAAAAATATCGCTGAACAACTTGGCGTTACAAATGAAAAAACAGTAGAAAGCATTAAAAAATATGTTACAGGCGAAATTATGATAGATTTTGAAACCGGTAAGTTAAGTAAAGAAGAATATTTAGAAGGACTAAACATGTGGCTTCGTGATAATGATGAAATTGGAACGTGTCTGGAAAAAGAAGATTTTGAGCGTATATATACGAATAAATACACAAAGATCGATGAAAATATAAAGGTTGCCGAAAGGCTTAAAGCCGAAGGTTATACGCTGATTGCCCTGACAAATACCAGCGAGATTGACACAGAATTTTTAAACATAGAATTCTCGGATGTTATGGGGCTTTTTAAAGGATACGTAGCTTCTTATAAAGTAGGCCAGCTGAAGCCGCATCAGGATATGTATAAAGCGGCGTTAGAAAAGGCCGATGAAGTGTTGGATGTGGAAATTTTACGCGCTCAAGCCGTCTTAATAGAAGATGTTGAGCAATATGGCACAAAGTCTTTTATGCGATGTGTTATATATAAGCCTGGAGTTGACTTGGGCGAAGCAATAGATGAAGCGCTTAAGGGCCCTGCGGCAAAAGATGCGGGTTCTTCAGCAGCTGCTTCAGGCGCTGGAATAAAATATGCCAGAAATATCGCTATAGCGCGGGCCTTCAGGCAGGTTATATGGATAAAGGCAATGACGATAAGGGCTAGTGCAGGCTGGAACAGTGAAACAGAAGAATATGGACATGTGATATTGGAAGTATGCTTATAATATGAACGAACCTATTATTTTAACAGCCAAAGAAACCAGCAATATCTTAAGGGTGCCTTTATCAACGCTTTACCGGCTTACCAAGACAGGCCGGATAAAAGGTTTTAAGATCGGCAGGCAATGGCGCTACAAAAAGGAAGATGTGCTAAACTGTTTTAACGGCGGGGTTGAGTTATCCGCCGCAAAAATTGCGGCAGCGGTATGATTTCTTGACAGATTGGGCGATATATTGTATAATATGAATGTTACAGGGAACACTTTAACAATCCAGCCAAGGCAAGTTCCAGTTGATACAACAGCGTCCTCAGCAGGGCTTGAGAAATGTTTGTAAAAACATTTTATCAACGGAATTTTTTTTCTAAAATCACTTAATCGGAGGGATTTGCCATGCGCCTCGCATTAAAATCCATAGTAATAAAATCAACCGCAATCGTAACATTGTCCGTCTTTTTACTGACCCAGTCCGGCCTCGCCGCGCCGATTTACGGGCGCAACCTGCGCGCGCCGCAGGCAGTTCAACAACAAACAACTGGTAGCGCTATAGGAAATGCCCTAGGGCTGGGTTTGCAGAAACCAGACGCAAATGCGGGTCTCAGAGATTTTTTGGCTATTACCGATCCTTTATTTGCGGCATCACGGCTTGACCCAAGTTCATTGGCAGCATACAGGCGCTTTCAGCATATGATGGGCGATAATATCGGCGTGGTTACCCACGGAAGCGAAATGGCATTAATGCCTGTTTTTACGGATAAAAAAGAACAAGGCGAAAAAACCCCGGCATTGTACGTCTTTGAGGACTTTCTTGGCGATTTTGCAAGGATAGAAGCAGTATCTCCTTCATTGGCAGGCGAACTCGCAGAATTTATCCATAAACATGAATCAGCCCATAAAGGCGGCAAGGCAGATGCAGAAGAACTGCATGGTTTATTAACTCAGGTAGTGTCCGCATTTACTGCCCTTGGTAGAAAATTTAGAGATACTGTTACAGAAAGCAGCGCAAATAGAGAAACAATAGGCGCAGATATGCGATCAGCCGCAGTTTACCTCTATTTTCAATATGTTTGGCGCGCAGAAAAAACTGTTTCTATAAGCGGTGTCCAGAAAGACGGCCTCTATAAATATCTCATGCAAAATCCAGCTGAAATAGAACGCGTTATACGCGAGGCGGTAAACAGGGATTTTGACTATCTTAACGGCAGTTTTGCCCAAATAATGGTAGAGGTTACAAGAGTTGGCACCGAGTTTCAAACAGCATTAAGCGCCAAAGGCAGCCAAACGGTATCCACCAGCCCGCTAACCGTTACTACCGCAGTCGGAAGATTTGACCAGCGTTTTCCAGGATTAAGCCCAAACCAGCATTACGAAATTACGAGGGACCTGCCTGGCGCTGACAACCATTGCAGGCTGACTGCTCAAGTGGAAGGCGATGTATATGAAGGCCTTCTTGAGCAGACATTTTATCAGTTAAGCGGCGGTTATGACGGCTTTGGGATTGCGGTATCAAGCAAGATTGTCGCTATTGAATCATCGCTTGACGGCGTTAATTGGGCAGTAAAAGACGCACTTGGAAATGCAAAAAAAATCATCCGTGCGGGAAGTATGCTTATCCATTCGGCAAAGAAAAAAGGCAATGCCGCTATAATAGGAGGCGGAGTCATTGAACAGGCAAAGCAGCAGCTGATTTTTGATATAGAACAGTCTTACGCAGAGGAGACCCTTAAAATATCAGACGGCGCCAAAATGGAATATGATAAACAAACAGGAGAGCAAATAATAACATTGGGAAACGAAGAAACCGGGTTCATAAGAGTAAAGATAAAACAAAAAGGAGGCGCTCACACAAGATGGGCTTCCCAGGGGCCTGTTACAGATGAAAATACTCATCTTTTCAGGGCAGTTAACAGAAAAATAGGCCTGGAACTTAATTTAGGGCACAACGGCAATTTAGAAAATATAACCGCGTGGGAACCTATACTTTTACAGATTATGCAGGCGCCTGACATGGAAGGCCCTCGTTTTTCGTTTGACGGACAAACAGATTCTGAACGATTTGCCTATATAGTGGCGCTAATGTCAAAAGGAAAAAGGGATAGACCGGTTGCGTTGAATATAGCGGTCAGACGCGCTATGCAGGCCTTTTATTATGTAGAAAGTTTAAATAATGCGATAGAGGTATTAGAATCGGATACTGTTAATGAGCAAGCCAGAGCTGCTTTGCAAGAATTTCTCATAGATTTTATGAAAAAGATTTTAAAATGGTATGCGGATTATTTGTATAAAGAAAATATGGCAGGTGATTCTTCGCTTGAGCAGCAGATGCAGGAAGTAGCCGGCATCTTGGAAAAAGTAACAGATGAAGAAATATCCCGCCAGCAAGCCATCGAATATGCCAAGCATTGCGCTTATATACTGCGGCTTCAGGCGCTTGTTGCTCCGGAGATGTATGATAATATTATGGACCTCAAGCGTAATATTTACGAAGCAATATCCGCCTTTGATTCAGATGGGGCTATAATAAATGATTTTTTCAACCAGGAAAAATACAGCGAGATAGCAGTTTGCGTGCTTTCCAATAAAAGCGATGAAGTTGTTATGGCGCGAGGCATCAGAGGAGGCAATTTGATTGTTTCGCCTAAAGATGAAAAAACAGGAATAAGGGTAACCTCTTCTGAAAACAGGGCCTTTGCGCGCAGGTTCAGCAGGCAGCACCCTGACGAACAGTTAAACAGCTATGGCAGAGGGTTACTTGATATAATTACGATAGGCGCTATGGAAATAGCTGTTATGGGCAGCGAAGGCAATGTGCGTTTTATAGACGCCGCCGAAGGCCGGCAGGTAGAGAAAGAGCCCAAAACCGTACTGGTGGACAGGCTTGGGTTTAAACAAAAATACCCCACATGGCTTCAGCAGGAGATATATAATCAACGGTATTCATGGCAGAGGACATATAAAACTCTGGTTGATATGGAAACAGGCCTGCCTAATTTATCGGGTTTCCCGTTTAAAGACGAAGATTTGGCAGGCATAACTGACTGGTATTTAATAGGTATAGGCACATCAAACCATCTCGCTCAAATAATATCCATTTTGAACGCTTCTGAAACCGGTATAAGATTTCATGTGCGGGATGGCAGGCAGGTTATGGCGAATACTGATAAATTTTTGACAGATATATCCTCCGGCCAAGGCAGGATAATGGTATCAGCTATATCAAACAGCGGAGAGACGCAGGAAATAGCCGATACCTTGAGGATGATAGATGATTTGAGTAAAAAATTAAAGACAGCGGCCGAAGAAACTATTCAAAACCGCCGAAGAGCGTTTGAAGCAAAATATAAAGGCGAAAAAGAAGCTTTACAGGAAGAATTAATAACTTGCAAAAAAACTACCAATCTTTTATTTAGGGAGCATAATAATGGAAGCAATGTCAAAGCCAAAAGAGCTAATCTGGTAAAAGCGCTCATACAAAGAGGCAGGTTGGAAGAGAAGATTGGAAATCTTGGTGAATCGGAACGTAAAGCCATGGAGCGCCAGAATGAGCTTCTCCTTCAAAGGGCTGATATACTTACGTCATCATTCAGCAATGTGCCCGGAACAGTTATAAACAATCTTACGGACGGACAGATCTATACCATCGCCAATTTTGAATCAGTTGTTGCCGCGACAGCGTCTTTAACCACTGCGATGATGGCAGTGCAAATTGCGCTTATTGAAGTAGAGTTCAAAAAAGAACTCGCTGTTATTGATCAGGATCTTGCGGAAGGCATAATTGATAATACTGCCGCTGTTCAAAGGCGCGCCGATGCCGAAAAAAAGGCTAGAGTCAAAACAAGAGAGGTAGGAGAGGCAATTGAGGTTTTGTTAGGCAAAGGCAGCCTTGAGGCCCTGCGAAAAGGCGAAGAAGGCCCTGAAAATGGGATGTTTATCAAATACATAGTCCGCGACGAAAACGGTAAAGCTGTTACTGAAGAGGATGATTTTGGCCGCCGGGTTCAGATGGAAAGGGTTCGCGTCAAGGGAGAACCGGAACTTGTGATGGCTAAAAGCGGCAGGCTTGAAAAACGCGGAAAAATAGTTGATTTGGGTTACAAGAAAGCACAGGCAAAAGAAGGCGAAGAAAACTGTCTATATGTAAAAATCTTGAAAGCCGTAGGCCATATCTTACGTAATCCCAGGCATAATGATAAGGACCCAAGGGTAACTTTCTACGGCTTATTGGAATACAAAGCTGTATGCGATGAGGCAAAATTAAAGGTAGAAGAGGAATTAGGGATACCAGGCATTAACTCTATTGCATCTAACCTTGGTAAACACGGGCCCTATGCGACTAAACAATCTGCGGACGTAGATATTGTATTTTGCCCCACCGACCCAAGGGTAAAAAGGCAGAATTTCCAGGTCCTTAATGAACTTAAACCGCGCTCAAAATCTGGATCGGTTATAGTATTTGTTAACGAAGACGATGAAGACCTTGTTAGGGAGGCGCGGCAGAATCAGTTTGTAGATGTGATTATATCTGTACCGCATATGGATCATTCGCTTGTCGGCACTATGGCCGCCCTTGTAGCTGTGCATCTTTTGACGCTTGAAGCAAGCATGGAACATTTTGGAATGATTAAAGAAAAAATAGCCGCATTAAATCTGGATTTTGAGAAAGCTAAGGGTAAGCTTGAATCAGAAGATATTAATATAGGCGATACGGGAGATTTAATGCACCTTGCCTCCATAACTGCAATGCCTTTCAATGAAAACATGGGCGATGAGCTGCCAGCTGATCTGGGGTCTACTCTTGGCAATCAAATAGTTTCTGACTTGGATAGGTTATGTGACCGATTGCCGGCAGAAACTATTCCGAGCCTCATCAATGAGACGGTTGATACCGCGTTATTACAAATAGGAACCCCTGAAGTGTCAAATTTGGATATAGCGAAAAATGTATTAGATTTAATCATAGGCCATTACAGCAGGCCTACTACAGAGGCGCTTGAACATCCTTTGATGAGATTTGCCAAAAATAATATAGCGCGCATTTTGGCCCTGAAAGATGAATATAAAAAAGCGGCGGCTATATTGGACGACATAGAAAAAGCGGCCGGAACGGATTTTGGCCTGACCAGGGAGCGCGTAGAAAAAGAGTTTCTAAGGATTGCCAGGTATGGTTTAATTCCCGAAGACGCTGTTCAGCTTGTGGACCCGGATGATATGGGTTCGTTGTTATTTGAGGACCTAAATACTAGATATAAAAATAATATTGCTAAAAAGATTACAGGCGTTACCGCAGGCGCGCCGCTTACATTGTCTGCGCCTGCCTCCGCGTCGGCAAGCGGGACAAACGCGGAAATCGCAAGAGAGCGCGGGTGGGAGGCGTTAGGGAGTTGGTGGGTGACGCCGGAAGGTACGATGATTTCTGACGGCGTAGACCTTAGTAAAATTACCGGATTTTTAAGCGGCAACTGTTTAGTTTCCGGCAGTAATACAGTTATTGAAAAAGGATCTATTGTAACAGGCAGTTTTGTAGATAATACGCCTGTGCGCGCAATGCAAGAACCAAACGGTTATACTGCGGTAGGTTTTTCATTATTGCGCTTTGACCCTGAAAGAAAAGAAAAGTGGGAGTTAAGCGCAGGCAGTCCTTACAGGGTATCTAGCCGGTCGACAGAGATTATGCCGGGATGCGAAATTGACGACGCCGTTGTGTTGAACGCGATTGTGGGCAGAGAAACGATTACGGTTCCTAAAGACGGGTTCCCTGTGTTTATTGCTGACGCAGAGGTCGGTGAAAACAACAGAATATGGCCTGCCAAGCTTCAATTAGCCAAAACAGGGCCTGGCGCAACGATCGGTAATTATAGCTTTACTGTTAATGAAGAAAGACAAACCGTACAAACTCTTACCGGGGTTGTAGAAGTAACTGATTTTGTGTCAAATGAACCAAATATGCAAATATGCCCGCGCGGTTATGGCGCTGAACGTTATGTAACCTATGTAGAGGGTTTTCACGGCAAGGCGGTAACATGGGACGAAGCCGCGCAGGACTGGAGAGAATGGAATATACCTCATATATTTATGCGTGGAGCTGATTCTATTGCCTTGGAGTTTTCCGGCACGCTTGACCCAAGCCAAAATGAAATTGACAGAATTACAGGAAAGGAAAAGAACGGGCACGGCATATTGTTTTTTGCGCCGTTCGGCATATTCGGGCCAGGCGCCAAGATTATAGGCGCGCTTGACTATAGCTCGCCGCGCGAGCCGCTTAACACAACACAGGATGTGCTTAACAAGGTTGACAGGACAATAACAGGGCCATTTTCCTATATACCGGGAAAAGTTGAGGAAGAAGGCGTTGACGGCGAGGCGTGGGGCAGGATAGGCGCGTTTGCAAGGCGCAGGGGCCTAAGCCCGTCAAAAGAAGACATCGGCTGGATATTGGAACATTCCTATGCCGCTATACTGGCGCAAATGGAGTTAGCGGTTGATTATTTGCCCGAAGGCGATAAAGGCCAGCTTAAGGATTTTGTAGAGCTGTCAATAGCGACAGAGATTAAGTTGTTACAAGATGAATTAGGCACGCTTAAAACAAAAACCGATAAAAAATCAGAAGTAAGAAAGGCGCAAATTGAAAACGGCATAGCCCTGCTTCAAAAACACCTTTTATCCGGCGCGTGGAAATTTGACGATAACGGAGAGCCGATGCATTTTAAAAAAACTGTAATAGGAATGTGGAAAAATATGCCTTTTGAATCCGGCGAGGGCGTATATGCCGGAGATATTAGTAAACAATTTACATTAGTTGAGTTGATGTCTGCTCAAGAAGGAAAGGAATACCCGAGAAACCAATGGGAACCACCGTTTACCCAAGAAGAATTAGAACTACTGCAAAAAAGGGCTTTACTCATGCAACAGGGCAACTTTGCTGTTGAAAACGCCGGTTTTTCAGCGGCGTCGTCTGCTATTATTGAGGAGGGCGTTGTTATAGGCTCAGGCGCTGTTATCGGCCCGAATTGCACTGTGCGCGCAGGCGCAGAGATAGGCGCGAATACAGTACTTTCCGGAGGCAGTGAAATAGGCGCGAATGCAAAGGTAGGCGATGGCTCTATGCTGTTTAATATAATAATGGAGCCAGGCACATTCGTAGGCAACGGATGTAAACTTTCAAAAGGAATGGTAAAGGATACCAGTATAGTGGGTAATAACGTAGAGCTTGCTTATTTTAAGGTATCGGGGCGTTCCGAGGTCGGCGATAAGACAAACGGTTCTGTTACCGCGATAATCAACGGCTCTAATTTGGGCACGGCTACCGTATTGGAACCGTTTTCTGTTGTTTCAAATGTAACAACGTCTGGCTCTAATAATCAAATAGGCGGCCTGATTGAAGACAGCGAATGGGGCGCGAATGCAAGAGATCCTCATTTCTGGACCGAGATTAGAGGAGAAAAAATACTGCCTTATCTAATCAAGGTCGGACAAAAAACAGCCATGCTTTTTATGCCGATTACGCACGGCGCAGGCACAAGGATAGACGCGGTTGTTAACGGCAGGCCTACAACTGTTGTGACCGGAAGTTTCTTTGGCGGCGAAAGCTTAGTCGGAAAAGAATGCAAGGTTGAACTTTCATTTACGAAGGGCGGTTTAAACGACGGCGAAAAACTCCTGCCTTTAACCTTCAGCGCAGGGCCTGGGGTTAAAAATAAAACCTTAGGCGGCGTATTGTCGCGGCTTGGGCCATCCTTTGTGATGAGGCATATCTTAAGCTATACGATGAAGGCAACGCCTGAAGCAGATAAATGGGCAGTGGGTTATATCGTTGAACAGGCATGCTTACAGCTGATAGGAAGAATTGCGGATTTATTAGACAGTGATATAAAAGCCGATTTATCCAATTCAATAGATGATGTTATACTTATGTTTGAAAAAGATTTTAAAGATGCCGGCGACAGGCAAGGATTGAAAGAAAAACTGGCCGAAGTAACAGCCGAATTAAAAGAGTTTCTTGGATCAAGCGATACAGCCCAAATTAATGAAAGCGCTTATTCGCGCAAACAGCTTTTAGAGGGGCTGGTTACTGCCTTTGAGAACCTTGACGGACGCTGGCGCCTGCGCTATAGCGCGGAAGAAGGTGCGCTCAAGTTCACGGAAGGCAAATGGGCATATGACAATAAGACCGGCAAATACACCTGGCAACCGGGCGCGCAGAAGGCTCAAACAGCCGCCGCCTCAGCCGGCACGGATACTCAGGCCTTGAAGGAAGATTTTATCAGGGCTTACGAAGAGTCGTCTTTGAAAAGCGCAAGGTCAAGCGCTGAAAAAGGATTAATCGTATATGTTGACGAGAACAGCAAGAGCGACTTGGCTATTGCGATTCTGGCGGCAAAGGCAGGCGTGCCGGTTGCTGTTTTAACCGACAGTCAGGCCATTAGAGATAATTTAGCGAAGGCAAAAATGCCGGGCATTCCCGAAAGTTGCATACAACTATTTCAAATTGATGACGGCCCGGCCATAGAAGAAGCAGTTAAGTATTTAAAAGCGAATTTTGTTGACATAACAAGCGTTTTATACTACAAAGGAAACAGAGGCGATACTGTCAGTACCTATAAATTAAAAGATTTAGGCGGTATAGTTATAACACAACTCAAAACGCCGTCAATAAATACCGGCGCGGACTTGGTAAATATTTTAAATAGTGATAACTTGAAAATTTCAGGCGTTACAATTAACGATGCAGAGTGGGCGGTTTACCAAAAGGCCGTCACTTTAGCTGAATCAGTATAATCGTTTGGTGCCAGGCACCGCGTTGTAACCACAAGGAGGACAATATGTTACGGAAAAAAATATCAGGATTTGCCATTCTTGCTATATTCTTATTCGTCAACTGCGCGTTTGCGGCTGATTCTCCGCGCCGCAACATATTTCAGAGAAAGCAAGTAACGCCGGTTATTGAAAAGAAATCATCAAAAGCCAATATAAAGCCTGTTAAAAAAACCGTTGCCAAATCAGTAAAGAAAGAACTTGAAAAGCCGAAAATAATCCGCACTGATTTAATGAATCCCGGGCAGTTAAGCATACCCGCTGAATTTGGCTCTGTTAAGGAACATTGGCCGCATACCAGTGAACAGGGCACAGTGAACAGTGCACAGTCAAAGATAATAATACATATCCAGGATGCCCACTGTAATTACGAAGCGCAGATGAACCTTGCCAAGATGCTTGAATATCTGTACCTGGCGCATGGCATAACACTTGTTTTAGTTGAAGGCGGATCGCGTTCGGATTCGCTTTCCTATATGAGGGAATACGCGCCCAAGGACAAGCGCATAGAGGTTGCCGACAAATACCTTAAGAGCGGCAAGATATGCGGGGAAAATTACCTTGATATAGTTGAGGAGTACCCCATTGACGTCTTCGGCATTGAAAAGCCGGAGCTTTACGACGCTAACATGAACGCCTTTTTAAGTATTGACAAGATAAGGGATAAAGATGTAACGCTTCTTAATAATTTAACAGAAACAGCCGGCGCTTTAAAGGAAAAAATTTATTCACCCCGCTTACTTGACATTGAGAAAAAGAAAAAAGATTACGCGGATGAAAAGATGAAATTCAAGGATTATGTTATTTACCTGCTTTCGTTTACCAACGCCAGAGAAGAATCCGCCCTTAAGCGGCGCGGGCTTGAGAATATAGCGCTTTACAGCCAGGCCCTGGAGCTGGAAAATAAAACCGACCTAAAAAAGACCGAGCTTGAACGCTCCAAGCTGCTTGAATACCTGACTAAAACATTGCCGCAGGCAAAATTAAAGGAATGCCTCGCCAAAACCCAGGAGGCGAAAGACGAAAAGATAAAACAGTCCGAATATTACAATTACTTAAAATCGCTCCTGCCGCAGGGTAAATCAGTAGAGAATATATACCCGAATCTTTTTGCCTATATAGATTACCTGAATGTATTTGACAAGATAGACAACGAGGAGCTTTTTAAGGAGCTGCCTCAATTTGAGGATTATATTTATGACAAGCTCATAGGCCGTAATGGAGACGCCCGCGAGCTTTATTTTATCTCAAAAGGCATAGAGACGCTTGACGGCCTTATAGAAATAAAGATAACGCCTGATGAAGCGAAGTTTTATACTGAAAACAAGAGAAAATTCGTAGTAAAAAACTGGAAGGTATTTCTGGCAAAACAAGCCGGCCGTTACGGGATTCCAACAAATATAGACGTCAATTCAAACCCGCTGGACAACCATCTTGCGTTTGTGGATAATTTTTATGATATAGCGGCGCAAAGAGAAAGCGCTTTCGCTGACAACACAATAAAAGCCATGGACCAGCGCCTGCCGGTTTCACCGCTTACAGGCGGAAAAGGCGCTTTCAAGCCGCAAAACCCAAATGCCCCTAAAGTGGCTGTATTGATTTGCGGCGGCTACCACACGAACACCCTGCTTGAATTATTCCGGAAAGATGGCATTGCCTATGTAGTTGTCGCGCCCAACGTTACCACCGCAACCGATAAAAATCTGTACAGGTCCGTATTAAAAGAGGTTTATACGCCGATGGCTGTGCAGGCGCAGCCGGCGCCTGCGGCAAAACCAACATTGCCCGGTTTATTAAGGCAGCAGAGCAATAAGGAGAATAAGGAAGTACCCAGTGGACAGTGAACAGTGTTCAGTGAAAAATGAATGTAAAAACATTTAAAGACT
>Ga0210006_1001773_pt1 | contig 14624 bp, 7 predicted proteins | sample CryGey02umfilter_2_FD_185452 | JGI IMG/M metagenome (GOLD analysis project Ga0210006, IMG submission 185452) | Groundwater microbial communities from aquifer in Utah, USA - Crystal Geyser 4/10/14 0.2 um filter (SPAdes) (version 3) | ecosystem: Environmental > Aquatic > Deep subsurface >... | reverse complement strand
AGGGTCATTAGGGTCTATTTCAACTGTTACAATTCCTTCTTTGTCTGAATTTTGAAATTGAACTGGGAATTGGTTGTTTGTAGTGCTTGTAAATGTACCACCGGCGGTTGTGGAAAGGTTATATTTTGTCGTTGATGGAAGTGGTTTTCCATCTGTATCTTTTGGACTAATATTGATAGTTCCGGTTTGTCCAACGGTCCATGGGCTTACAGGGCTAGCGATGAATCCAAGATCTGAACAGATTTGTGCCGGCTTTGGTTCAATGTCAAAATCACGGCCACAATCTTTTACTGTTGTACCTTGTGTTTTAACATGAATTACATTTTTACCCGGTTTCTTTGCCACAAAATATACTGTTGTATCGGCATCTACGGTTATGGTTTCGAAAAGTGATTGAGGGTTGATAAAATCTGGGGCTATTAATCCTGGTTTCGTTAGATCTTTTAAAGTTGGAAGATCGATAGTTGGTTCTATTAATCCATTAAAAACATCTGCCAAGAATAGGGAAGATAGGGGAGATGGATCAATAGGGCTTATGTCCATTGGAATTGGATTTATTGGAGGAGCCGTCATATCAAAATTCTCCCAGTTATTTTTATCAATTAAATTGAGATCTATGTAATTTGGTAAGGTATTTAAATTGAAATCCCCGGTAGCTAGTCCAAATATTGTATTATAGGTGTTTTTGATTGTGGCGTCGTAAGTGTTACCAATTAAGACGTTTGGTGTTATTAAAATTTCACCATTTGGATTGAGCAATATCCCTCCCGGTAATGGAGCAATTGCGGAAACAGGAGTTGCTTGATAAACCATTTTTGATGGATTATCTGGAATTCCCGTTGGTTTTTTGGAATAAAATTCTCCGTAACCAGCATCTACCGTATACGTTATTTTTCCACTAAATTTTTTGTCTTTTGTGTCGATTGAATGTGCCTTAAATGTTGAAATTGTGCCTGTGTAAATTTTATCATTATGATCGATAAGGATTTCTTTACATTCAGTTTCTTCTACCGGAATTTGGATTGAATCATTACAGGTTTTGCTAATTTGTTCTGCAGGTAGTCCTGTTATTCTTGCGCTTACCGGTCCTTTTCCGCTGTACCAAATTTGATTTTTGCTTAGGTCAAAGGGGTTAATGGGTCTTGAAACTTCCTGTCCGCTTAATTGAACTAGGCCATCGAAAAATCCTATATCCCAAAATTTGCCGTTGGGATCGGAACTTTTCCAAGTTATCTGCGCATTGCCCGGAAATACGCCATCGCTGAATTTTAAACTTTGCAGGCTTAATCTGTAAATTGAGCCGCTGAAGATTCCGCTGGTGTATTCTTTAACTTGCGCATCCGTAAGTTTTTGAGGGGGATTTAGTTTTAAATCTTCACAAATGTTAGGTTTTACTTCTGGTGCCGGTTCTTGCCAAACTGTAGCAACTGAACCGATAGGGAACCAGTGAAAAGTGTTATTTGTTGTAGTGAATACTGTTTCTTGAGAGTATTGGCCGGGAGTTACGAGATAACAAAATCCACTATTCGCATTATTAGGATCGTTGTTCGTACATGTTTTAGATATATTTTGTGGATAATTCGATTTTTTTATCGCTTGATGTGCGATAAGCGCGCGTGATGTTGTCGTAGCACTCCATATTTTATCGTTATCTTTGGATGTTAAATTAACAAAAAAGTTAATTTTACGATTGTTCTCATCTGTTAAGTTTAATCCTTCAAAATTTGCCCCATTATTTCCCCATATTCTTGGTCTTCCTATGTATGATCCATTTGTTGGTATTTGTGCAAAGTCCCATGTTACGACAACTGTATTTCCTACCGTTTTTTTGCTAACTGTTGTTCCTCCCCAAAGGTTGGTAACTGTTCCATCACAATCGTTAATTGGGGCAAGATTTGCTTCGTTGAATCCTGGTGAGGTGGGAGTTCCACATGTAATACTATTGATATCGATAGAATTAAAACCGTCAGATTCTAAGGTGATTTCAAATCTGTCTATGTACGCTTTGTAATAGTAGTCGTCTTGCGTACTGTCGTTATAATATGAATGTATATGTTTTGTTGACGGTACATTTTTACCGATTGCTATGGGTTTTAGTGGATTGGCTGTTTTATTCGGAGCTTGTGGTGTGTAAGCGTTCGGATATGTAACAAAATTTGAACAAACATTGTCCAGATTGTTAAAGTATTGATTTGATGCTTCACCTGTGATTATTGACTTTGTCGAATCAAAAGGAAGTGTTGCAAGCGAGCATAAATTTCGTGGAGTAGGATTATATCCGGCATACGCAACAGAGCTGCTTAGGCATAGTGATAAGGCTAGAATGATGAATGTATGTTTTGTCATTTTATTTTATTAATTTATTGTTTATTTATTCTGATGCGTTATTAGCTGATGGTATGTCTTGTCCGCTTGGTGTTCCGCTTGATCCTCCTTGGTCTGCACCTTCTTGTTTTACTTCGCCTCCTGAGCCGGCTTCCGGTTCTGATGGTTTCGCAGCGACTTTTTCGCTTCTGAAGCCAACACCGATACCAAATGAAGCGAATGTTTTGGAAAGTTCTGAATCTATTACTTCGTTCATACTGTTGAATACAGCTATAGTTTTGTTTCCCTTCAATACTTCAATTTTTCCAACTTCTTGTATGTAGGCACTTAGGTTGGTACATTTGGAGTAAGCTCCGTGAACGATATCTGTGGCCATTTTTAATCTAACTGTAAGGCCGGTATTGCCGATTTTTCTTTCAATTGTTGTTCCTTCAATTTGTGATTTTCTGATTTCTTTGACTAAGTCTTTGAATCTATCCAAAGCTTGTTTATGAGATTCTGAAGTTTTAAGTAATGAAGTGTCCGTATAAATTTCCGTGATTTTGTCATAGTCCTCAAAGCCATTTTCAGAGCTGTAGGCTAAAAGTGCGTGGGTTTGTAATCCGGCAATCTTCATGGCTAATGGACTCTGTAAAAATTCTAGATCGTCTTTTGGAATAGGGCTGGCCATTTCCAGTATAACTCTAGCCATTTCTTTTTCCTTTGGATCACTTGAATCTAATTTGTATTGTCCAGTTGTCCCTTCCAGAAACCCGAATTCATGAAGCAATGCTTCAGCTTTTGGCATTGTGTCATAGTTTACGGTTTCGGCCATTGCGCCTTTTCTTTTTCCTTTTTCATAAAGTCTTGATCCTGAGACCAACATTGCGCCTGCTGGGATTGTTTCTACTTTTAATTGTCTGAAGTCGAAATCCGGTTTTTTTAGATTTTCAATTAATTCTCCATAGGTGTCGTTAATCAATTTTTCCGTGATTTCTTTTGCGGACATTTTTGGTTTTGGATCCATCCGGTCTATAGTTTTTTGAAATTCCGGAATGAAAACCTTATTTTTTACATAATTTATTTTTTTCTCCATACCTTTTTTAACTTTCGCGTTTAGGGCACGAATTTCTTTGGGTGTAAATTCTTCATTGGCAGCTTTCTTTGTTGATTCTTGAAAGACATTTGTAAAGTGTCTGTTTAATAAATGAGTTACGGCAAAGTTAAGTTCTTTTTCGTGGCCTTCTGCGCCTATACCTTTTAGGGCTTCAACTTTATCTCCGTATTCGGCTACAAGTGCTGTTATTTTTTCAGGTTCATCTATCAGAGCTTTGAATTTTGTTTGAAATTCTTTGTCGCTATCAAATAATCCATCAAGAGTTTTGAATAAATCTTTGCGTGGTTTTTGATTTTCATATTCTTTGCTGTCCAAAGCTTTCATGGCTTTTCTTCGTGCTTTTACTTTTTCTGTTAATGTTTTTATAGTATTTTTGTCAATTTTTTCAGCCATTTGTGGACGCTTTGCAATGAATTCTGCTGCTGTTTTGTCTAATTCTTCCGGTTTTTCCGAGGTTCCAAATTTATCTATATTTTTAATGTTGTCTTGAGGTTTGCCATAGATAGCAAATCCGTTGTCTCCTTCAAGTCTTTGTAGGAAGCTTTTTTCATGTGCTTGAATCCAGCTGCTGTCACGTTCCCCACGAACGGAGCTTCTTTGTCTTATTGTTATCACATCCCGCATACTGGCGGCGTCTTCGGCAACTTCGAATGGAAGTGAAAATCTTTCACGAGTAATTATTAAATCATCAATATTTCCTTCAATAAAAACTTTTCCTTTATCTCTTACTAGCGCCAATCCTCTTAATGTTGGGTCAATATGTATTTCTACATCTTTATTCGCGGGATTTAAATCGACCAATTCTATTGTGTTGTTTTTGTGTTGTGTAAGTTTTATTTCAGCTTTTATTAATGCTGTGTTGTATGTTTCAATTCCCGTTTCCCATCCTTTAAGATCAACTTCATCTCTGCCTTCCAGTTTTAAAAGTTTACCTTCTCTAGAGTAAACAATGTCACCGGTTTGTTCTTGAAAAACTGATATTTTTTCTCCTTTATCCAATTGTTCCAAAGCATGTTTTAGTTTTTTGCTAACGATGCTATCGGATAATTCCGTCATTATTTTTGCAATTGCTATGCGGTTTGGTACTGAAATTTTTGCAGATCCCAATTTGATCCCGATTTGTGGAATTGGAATTGGTCCCAACATTCCGAATCCGACATATGAAAATAGGGGAATAGGGGAATTTAAATTAGTTAGCACGTCGCTGGTCATTTGTTCTTTAATACCTTCCAGCATATGGACTACGTCGGCGTTTGTAAGTTTAAATTCTGCTTGTAAGGGGCCAATTTTTGCCCAAATTTGTGGTATTTTTTTCGCCGCTTCATATTTAGCTTCAATGTTGTTTGATGGAATTTTTTTCCATTCGTTCCATGCTGCGGTGTAATCTGTTTTTCCTTCAGCTTCTTTGATATCTCTTTGAAGTTGCGCATCCATGTTCCAGGAAATACCAAAGCTTCCACCTGCTGTTGGGATAATTTTGTCCCAAGACCAGCCAGCTCCGGCAAATCCGTGCAAGTTTACGTATTCGGTTTTAATAGTTCCTCTGGCGCCGGCGGATACACCTTGTAAGCCCATTGCAAATACTACAGATGCTTCTACTTTTTCTCCTCTATAGACTTTTATGTCCAATGCGGCTCCGGCTATTACGTCACCATTTACTGTTGCACCAAGTCCAATTACTGCGGTAAGTCCATCTCCAATTGTAAATGGAACACTTAGGCCGCCTCCTTCAAATTTACCATTTTTAAATGAAAGTCCTCCCGCAAATAATAGTCTTTCTTGTATTTTTTTGATTTTATCCGGAGAAACTCCTTGATCTAATAATTTTGAAGCAACTTGTTTAAATAATGGGTGATTTTGCATTGTTTCATCGCCTTCAGTTAATGCGGTTTTGGCTTCAGCAATTTGTTCAGCAAATTTTGCTGATTCTTTTAGCATGAATCCTATTTGGAATGCTTTGATTTGTTTTTCATTTAATTTACTGAAATCACTGATTAAATAATCCATCATTTCCAACTTAAATTCTGTGCTTTGTAATATTTCCGTCATTGGTTTTGCATCTTTTCCCTTTTTTCCTTCACGCTCCATAACCATATTTACAAAACCAAGCGTGATCATTTCGTTCACTAAGTTAACAGTTTTCTGTTTATCGAAAAGTTTTTCACCTGATGCTACAGAATATAATTCCGGATTATTTTCCATAATGGTTAATGCACCTTTTGTACTATAACGATTTTTGAATTTGCCTTTGTCTACCGTGAATGTTTTCCCGTCGATATCGCTCATTGTGATTTTGTCTTTAGCTCCGGAAATTTTTGCTATGAAATTTTCCCAACCACTTGAATTTTTCTCGTCAAAGCTACAAAGCCTTGCCAATCCTTCAAGAATTTTCTTTTGATCTTCAGGGGTTTCTTTTTGTTTTTCTGATGTTTTTTCAGGTTCAATGTCATTTTCTATGGGCTTTAATTGAGAAAATGCTTCTAATAATCTGATACATGGAATCAAGATTTCCGTAGACATATTTTCCAATCTTGTGGCTTGAATTTCATCAATTTTTCCCGACTCTTGAAGTTTAATTAATTCATCGAAGTTGCTTAGGAATGCGTCACTGTCTTTAAGCAAAGATGCATGAACTTTTCCTTCCATGTTTGGAAATCCTTCCATGAATTTAAATATATCTTTGAATTTTACTTCTTCGTTTGATCCTTCACTTATCATTGCTGCGGCAACGGTTCTTACATTTTCTTTATTAAGAAGAAATGGAGGCATTGCCATTATGCTTTCAACGTCGTCATATCCGTTGAATTTTTTCCAGTTTTTAACCATTGATTCTTCGCTAATGCTTCCTAAATTTACTGCGTATACTTTCTCTGTAAGTGTTTTGTAATTTGCTTTGTATTCTTCAAGTTTAGCATCTATTTTTACTTTATCTTCAAGGCTTACATATTGTGTTTCGCTACGATCCTTGAAAGTTTTAAATTCTTCAGAATCTTTTCCAAGCATATTTCCTTTTATTTCCGTAATTCTGTCTAATAGGATCTCTTCGTCCCCAAATGCTATATTTGCTTTTTGTGGATTCCAGATTAATGCAGGTTTTGTCCCGAGTTTTATTTTATTAATTGATGAGTCTTTTAGGATTGTTGAAGTGTTTTTTCCTATAATATCCAGTTGGCTCATAATTGTAATTGCGTCTTTTCCTTCTTCAATAGCGACTTTTATATCTCCAAGTGCTTTTTTTAGAGTTTGATATTGATGTACGCTTAAATTTTCCGGTTTTGTAGATTCTATTTGAGATTTAAATCCTTCATTTTCCAGTTCTTCAATTGATTCTTCCGGTGATTTTACTTGTTGATCATTTGGAGTTTTCTTTATCATTTCTCTGATTTTCTTCTCTACGATTTCGTCGGAAAGTTCTGCGTATTGTGTGCCAAAATGACCATCAATAATTGAGAATCTTGTTTGTTTGTCATCAGGTGTGTCTCCTTCAAATTCAACGGTATAACTGGTTTCTTTTCCATCAATTTTGATTTTGTAACCGACGCCCGTCGCAATTTTTTCCAATTTTATTGTGCGTGCTTGGCTGCTATTTTCTTCCGTTTCTTCAATGGCAATTTTGTCGGCCATCGTTTGAATTTCAGCCGCTTTTTTTTCAATTCTTGCTCTTAATTTTTCGCCTAGTTTGTCGGAGATGCTTGTTACAATATCGCCTTTCTTTTCTTTGGCTAACTCAGCTATCTTGCCTTTATTGAATTTTTCATTATAAAGATCTTCAAGGGTTGCGTGATCTTTGTCACCTTTTTTAACTTGTTTCGAATCAAGTGTTAAGCGGATTTTTGTTAATTGTGCTCTTTCATTTTGAGGATAAAAATCGAAAGTGCCGTCAATTAAATTGATTCGTACGTACTTTAATTTATCTGTTTTTATTAAAATTACATTGTTGCCAAGATCTGAAGTTTCAAAATTGTTCGGCACATCAATACCATTTACGCTACCAATGTTTGTAGTGATTTTTTCTTTGATTGATTTGTGTGTGAAATTTGGATCTTCATTTTCTTCGACTTTTGTTTCTATTTTCGGTTCGACTTTTTCTTCTGTCGCGACTTTTTTGTCTGTCGGGGCTGCAGCTGGAGCTGAAGCCCCTGCTTCAGGTTCTTTAGTAACCACTGCTTCAGGTTCTTTAGCAACTTTTGCTTCAGGTTCTTTAGCAACCTTTGCTTCAGGTTCTTTAGCAACCACTGCTTCAGGTTCTGTTGCTGCCGCTGCTTCAGGTTCTTTAGCAACCGCTGCTTCAGGTTCTGTTGCTGCCGCTGGGGCCGCTTCGGTCCCTGTTGTTGCTGCACTAAGACGAGCGATTTCGTCTTTAAGCATTTGATTTGATTTTTCGAATTCTGTGACTTTCCATTTATTTGTTTCTATACTGCCGTCTTTTTCGATTATGTTGAGCAAGTATTTGTAGCAAAATAGTTTTACTTTGTCAGCTGTGTTGTTTATTAAATTTCCTTCTGCGTCTTTTTCTGTGAGTCCATTGAGGAAAATTTTGCTATTTTTGAAATTTCTATCACTATTAATTGATTGACCATCGGCGCTTTTGACTTCAAAAGTCCAGCCAATCTTTTTTTCATTTTTTAGGACTTCTATCCCTGCTGCTTGAAGTAATTGTTCAGCACTTGAATTATTATCTAGTGTTTCTACTTTGCTTTTAGGGTCTTCTTCGGTGTTTTCATCTGAATCTTTTGGCTCTAATTTTGCAAGCGTGGCTGCATCAATTTGATCTCTTATTTTGGCAAATTCCACTTTGTTTTCGTTGAATGTGTAGTTGATCACGGCGTCTTTTAATACAGAATCCAAAGTGCTTATTTTGTTCTCACATACCGCCATTACAGTTTTGTATAATTCCACTTTGTTTTTTGATTCGACTCCTGAATTTCTAAGTATCTCGGCTCTTTGATTGTCGTTGGTATAGACGGTTATTTCGTTTATGCCAATTAGGTTTACCAGTATTAACAAGGCATTTGTATCAAGTTTTTGGAATACCTCAGCATTAGCTTTTATAATTCCGAAAATTTCTTTTACCAAAGCTTCATTTCCTTTTGTTGTGTTGATTAATTTTGAGCTTGTTGTTGCATGTTTTGTGAATTTTTTAGTCAAAGCTTTTACTTTCTCTCCGCCTTCATTTTTGTAGTAATAGTTTATAATTTTATCTACGGCATTTTGGCTTAATTGATCAGCTGTGATTTGATCTTTGTCTATGGCATCAAAAATTTTGTCAAAGTTTCTTCCTTCCTTGGATGTTTCGGCAAAATCGACAAGTTTATCCACCTGAGTTGAGCTTAAAGCTTTATCCAATTTTGGCAGCCCTTCCATGAATTTGTCGAATTTGGCTTGGTTAAGATCTTTTAAGGCTTCATCAATAGGGTCTAAGACTTCCGCTGTGTCTTGTGCAACTTGATTTCCGACTTCTTTTCTCCCTTCTTGTTCAAGTTTTTCAAGATCAGCTTTGGCGGCTTCATATTCAGCTTTTTCTTTTTCGACTTTCTTTTTTGCAGCATCAATCTTTTCTTCACCGCCTGATGGCGTTTCACCACCGCTAAAATATACGAAGTTGTTTTTCTTTTGACCGAGGCCAAGTAGTAATAAAAATTTGTGTGCGCTCATATGTTTTGGTTTTTATTTTATTTTTTCATATTATTATATCAGACTCTTGGCTTTTGGTCAATTTGTTTAATGTGGGGTTTTCTGTATATTTCTCTTATGAAATTGCCAGCAATTATCGTCAATTTTAAAAATTATGAACAGGCTACCGGTCAGGCGGCTTTGGCTCTTGCTAAAATTCATGAAAAGGTGGCAAAAGAGACAGGTGCTTCGATTGGAATTGCAGTTAGTTCACTTGATTTGGCTTTAATTGCAGCGAGTGTTGATATTCCGGTTTTTGCGCAACATATTGATCCCGTTGGTTATGGAAGTCACACCGGGCATCTTTCTGCTGAACAAGTTTTTGAAGCTGGTGCTTATGGAACTTTATTAAATCATGCTGAATATCCTTTGGAAGACATGACTTTGATGAAAAGTATTGTAAAGGCTCGGGAGCAAGGGCTTTATGTTGTTGTTTGTGCTAATACTCCTGAAAGAGGAAAGGAGATAATGAAAATGAATCCGGATTTAATTGCTGTTGAGCCGCCGGAATTGATTGGTGGTGATATTTCTGTTTCAAAGGCCGGTCCGCAGATTATTGAGGAGGCTGTGGGAATGGTAGGTGAGAATAGGCTTTTGGTTGGTGCCGGAATCAAGGATCCGGAAGATGTTCAAATTGCCATTTCTCTTGGTGCTTGTGGGGTTTTGTTGGCTTCCGGCGTGGTAAGGGCAGATGATCCTTATAGTGTTTTAATCGGTCTTGTTACCGGGTTGGAGTAAGGCAATTTCCATAAAAAGAACTAATAAGATCATTAAATCGTTTTTGAAAAACGGTGTGTCTATTAATCCATGTATGAAAAAGTACAAAAGCATGAAATTTACTATAGTTTGGATTTCCGGTTTTCCTTTGAATGTCAGTGTGTTTCTCAGTGTCATGTAGATACAGGCCAGGATGAAAAGTAAACCTGTTATTCCGTATTGAAAGATGAAAAGTAGAAATATGTTGTGTGGTTGTAAAACGATATAATCCAGTGGTGGGCGTCCTAATGCTGTATCTGCGGTTTTTTGATAATGTTCCTGAAATTGTCCAAATCCAAGGCCAAGTGCCACGGTTTTATCATTTTTTAGTAGTTCCGATGATGTTTGCCAAATTTCTCCACGTTCGTCCAGGCTGGAATAATTTGTCTCTAAAGTAGGTAATATTTTGTTGTAGAAAATTATGACGACAGTGGCTATGGCAAGTAGTGCTATTGCTGCTTTTGAAGCTTTTTTGTTTAGCAATGGCAGTTCGCTTCTTTTTAGAAAATAGATAAATATCACAAGCATTCCGCCGCCAATTGCTCCCATGGATCTTGTGGCTAAAATTAGTAATCCAAGTGCAATTGCATAGGCTAAATTGATTTTCACTTTTGGTTTTTCAAAAAACTTTATTGTGAAATAAATGAAAAATGGAGTTAGATAAAATGCTAGATATACTGCTGCATCCATTGGTCCAAGTAATCTGTTATCATGTGTTATGTTTAATCCGATGAGGTTGTAAATCAGCGAAAAAATTCCAAATGCTAAGGCTCCGGCTCCCATAATTCTTATTCCCGCTTCTTTTTCTTCTTTTGTTTTTAGTGTTTCTATAAAAATGAATCCCAGGATTATTGCAAATAGGAGGAATTTCCCGTGTCTAACCATATCTAATGAGTTTTCTGCAGGAATTGTGAGAATTGATATCCCTGTTAATAAAACAAGACTTAAAATAACCCAATGTTTGCGTATTGTAGCAAAAATTTCTTTAAATGGAACTGCGTATATGAAGGCAAAAATCTGTAATGCAATTAAAATTTCTTGTAAATTTGTTGGATAATTGCCGATGTGGAAGCGAATAAGGTATGACTGTAGAAAAAAAATGTTTATGACCAGAATAATTTTGTTGAATTTCATAAGCTTTGTTTATGCTATATTGTTTGCATGGACATTATTAAAGGAAAGATGATTGCAGGCAAGGGAATTGGAAAGACCATGGGGTTTCCAACTGTCAATATTCCTTATGATGGAGAGCTTAATGGTGTTTTTGCAGCCAGAGTTTTTTGTGCTGACAAAAAATATGTCGCTGCTGTAAATGTTGGTGCCAGGCCAACTTTTGATGATGCTGAAAAGCTTTGCGAGATTTTTTTGTTAGATTGTGATGAAGATTTTGAAGTGGGAACTGAGTTTGAGGTGAAATTGGTTAACAAGGTTCGTGAGATTAAAAAATTTGCAAATCTTGATGAATTGAAAGAACAAATTGCTAAGGACGTGGATTTTGTTAAAATGACTCTATGCTAGATTTTTTGAAAAAATTAATTCCGGATCGTCACCCTCTAAGACTTTTTTATCATAAGTTTTTAGGGATTATTGCGGCTGTTATTAATGGATTTCCGGCAAATAATATGATTGTTGTTGGTGTAACTGGTACAAATGGTAAAACTACCGTGGTGAATATGATTACCAATATCTTGAATGAAGCCGGGTTTAAAGTGGGAATGACTTCGACTATTAATTTCCAAATTGATAAGAAAAGATGGGTAAATGCAACAAAGCAAACGACGCTTGGGCCTTTTCAACTGCAAAAGCTTTTGAAGAAGATGGTGAAAGCTAATTGTAAATATGCGATTATTGAGGTTACTTCTCATGCTATTGATCAGTCTAGAATTTTTGGAATTAATTTTGATGTTGCAGTTATTACTAATGTAACTCCTGATCATGTGGAGTATCATGGTGATTTTAATAGTTATCTTAATACTAAGGGGCGCTTATTTGCAAAGGTTTCTAAGGGGCGGAGGAAATTTGATGTTCCAAAGGTGTTGATTGCTAATGCTGATGATAAATATTTTAGTTTCTTTAATCAGTATGTTGCGGATAGAAAACTTACATATGGTTTGAAGCAAGCGACTGTTTATGCTGAAAAAATAGAAAAAAAGCCGGAGGGGACAAATTTTGTTTTGCATGTTCCAAATAATATGGTTGATGTGAGGATTAATCTTCCGGGTGAATTTAATGTCGCAAATTCTTTGGCTGCAGCCACTGTTTGTATGGCTTTGCAAGTGCCGATGGAGGTCATTTCCAAGGGCTTGGCGTCCGGTAGAACTATTGCCGGAAGGTTTGAACATATAAATTGCGGTCAAAAGTATAGTGTAATTGTAGATTATGCTCATGCGCCGGAGGCTTTGGAAAATTTATTATCTTTATATAGAAATTTGACGCCGGGCCGTTTGTTTGTTGTTTTTGGGGCGACCGGTGGAGGCAGGGATAAGCAAAAGAGGCCAAGAATGGGGGAAATTGCTAATCAATATGCTGATTTTATTATTGTTACTGATGATGATCCTTATGAAGAAGATGAGTGGGGGATTATTGATCAGATTTCTCTGGGAATTTCTAAGAAAGAGGGGCACAATTTTTGGCAGATACCGGGTAGAAAAGAGGCAATTAGGTTGGCTTTGACTATGGCGCAGGAAGGGGATTCTGTTGTTGTTTCGGGTAAAGGGGCAGAGGAAATTCAGATTATTAGGGGGAAAAAAGTGCCATGGAACGATAAAGAGGTAATTGAGGGGCTTTTGAATCGTGAAGTTGAATTAAACTTATGAAAGGTTTTTTCTTAATAGATAAGGAGAAGGGGGTGACCTCTTTTGATGTTGTACGGGATGTTAGGCGTGTTACGGGAGAGAAACGTGTTGGACATGCAGGAACGCTTGATCCTTTGGCGACAGGGCTTCTTTTGGTGGCCGTGGGTGAAGCAACGAAGTTGTTGGAATATTTTGTAGGTTGTGACAAGGAGTATGAGGTTAGGGCTAAATTTGGTTTCGTTTCTGATACCTTTGATGCAGAGGGCAGGGTGAGCGAAGCGAACCCCGGTGTTGTATTGAAGAAGGAGGAGGTGGAATTTGTTATTGGCAATTCATTTATTGGTGAAATTGAGCAGGTTCCACCTAAGTATTCCGCTTTGAAAATTGAGGGGAAGAAGGCATATGAGTTGGCTAGAGGAGGGAAGGAATTTGAGATGAAATCAAGAAAAGTTAAGATTGATGCTTTTGATGTTTTAAATTTTGATTGGCCCTTTGTTGATTTTAGGGTGAAATGCGGGAGCGGCACCTATATTAGGTCTTTGGTTCATGATCTTGGGCAACTATTGGGTTGTGGAGCTTATGTTGAAGAACTGAGAAGAACTGTTGTTGGTAATTTTTCCGTTATGGACAGCGCTAAAACTAATGCTGTGGATAAAAAAGTTGATCAATACCTTTTGAGTCTTGAGAAAATGCTTAGTGATTTTTCACGTTTAGAGCTTACTGATGCTGATTTTGAAGGTTTAAAGGATGGGAAGGTGCTTATGGGTAAAAAACTTGAACAGGCCCCACCTGTTATGGCTTATTTTAAAGGTAAATTAGTCGGTGTTGTCGAAGATTTTAACGGTGTAGGAGTTAAATATGCAAAATTAATTTCTGTGTCTTACGATTGATTTTCAAATTTCTAATTCTGTGTTAATTTTTTGTCATGGAACTTTTAATTAATTATTGGCAGCCGGCGGTTTTTTCTTTTTTGTTGGCTTTGATCTTTATTAAACTGGCTCTTAAGCTTTTTCCTAAGTGGGGTTTAATGGATAGACCTCATCTTTATGGGATAAATCGTAATCCAATTCCTTATTATGGAGGTCTTACCATGTTTTTCGCCTTTATTATAAGTGTTTTTGCCTTCGTTCCGCTTACCGGTGAATTAATAGGTCTTCTTATTGCTGGCACATTGGTGGTTACTCTTGGGTTTTTTGATGATTTGCTTAATTTGAGTCCTGTATTACGTTTATTTTTGCAGTTTGTGGCTTGTTTGATATTAGTTGTTTTTGGTATTGGTATTTTGTCTATTAATATTCCATTTTTTGGAGTTTTGGATTTTAGTACTCCTGTTGTTGCAGGGATTATGATTTTTAGTGGAGCTTTTACGGTTTTTTGGGTAATGACAATTTTAAATAGTATGAATTTTATTGATGGAGTTAGTGGTTTGAGCAGTGGGGTGGCTTTTATAGCTGGAATGACGATTTTTTTACTTAGTGTTAATCCTTCTTTGCATGAAAATCCTGAAGCTCAAATTGCTGTAGGCCTTATTGCTTTAATAATATCTATGGTTTCTTTGGCGTTCTTTATTTTTGACTTTCCTAGGCCAAAAATTTTAATGGGGGATAGTGGTAGTACTTTTTTGGGATTTATGATTGCGGCTTTAGCTATTTTTTCAGGAGGAAAGTTGGCTACTGCGTTTTTGGTTTTGGGGATTCCTATTTTAGATATGGTTTGGGTGGTCTTGCGCAGGACTTTAGGAGGACAAAAATTCTGGAAGGGTGATTTAAAGCATTTGCATCATAGATTGTTGGATTTAGGTTTCTCACAGAGAAAAGTTGTTGTTATGTATCTTCTTGTAACCGCATTTTTTGGATTTTCCGCTGTAATGTTGGTTAGTAGTCAACAAAAATTCTTTATGTTGATTGCGCTTGCGGTTTTGATGCTTTTATTGGCTTCTGCGCTTGTATTTATACCAAGGAAGAAGTAAATTGAGTTGG
>Ga0210006_1001771_pt1 | contig 14628 bp, 10 predicted proteins | sample CryGey02umfilter_2_FD_185452 | JGI IMG/M metagenome (GOLD analysis project Ga0210006, IMG submission 185452) | Groundwater microbial communities from aquifer in Utah, USA - Crystal Geyser 4/10/14 0.2 um filter (SPAdes) (version 3) | ecosystem: Environmental > Aquatic > Deep subsurface >... | reverse complement strand
CCTGTAATATTTGCGGTTCCCGTTGCGGTTAAACCTGATGTGGTGATGTTGCCGTCAAAATATCCGTCACCAATCACAGTGAGTTTTGAATCTGGTGTCGTTGTCCCGATGCCGACGTTGCCGGCGGTTGAAAGAAATAGTGTAGAGGTGGCAGCGAGTGTATTCGCGCCATTGTAATACGGAAACTGTCCCGCAGTGCCAGCGATGCCCGTTACTGCTCCTGTACCATTACCTTGCAAAAGTCCCGTGACGATGGAGGCTCCCGTTCCCCCGTTCGCCACACCCAATATCCCAGTGATATCGGTTGTGAGATTGATGAGCGCATTGGTTACAGCGCCAGCTGTCGCTTTCAGAAATCCGCTGATAGACCCGAGAGAGAAGTTGGAGGTGAAGAGGTTGGTGCTTGACGCGGTTGTTGCAAATGAATTGGTGGAGGTGGCGTTGGTAATGTTCAACTCCGTGATTGTAGCAGTAGTCCCCGTGAGAGTATCGATGATGCCTGTTGTTAATCGCCCGACATCAGAGAAGAAGCTTGTTGAGGTGGCGTTTGTTAACGACGAATTTGTCGCAGACAAATTCGTCACGAAAAGATTGGTGGAGGTGGCGTTGGTGGAGGTGGCGTTGGTAAAAACGCCATTCGTTGCGGAAAGATTTGTTGCGAATGAATTGGTGGATGTGGCGTTAGTGGTGGTGCTGTTACCCGCGGTAAAATTGGTCAGCGTGGATGAACCAGTGACCCAAAGATTGCCCGTAGTAGTAAGCCCTGTAATATTTGCGGTTCCCGTTGCGGTTAAACCTGATGTGGTGATGTTGCCGTCAAAATATCCGTCACCAATCACAGTGAGTTTTGAATCTGGTGTCGTTGTCCCGATGCCGACGTTGCCGGCGGCGCGCCACGCATTCGTTCCATCTGTCACCCAGTTCCCTGTTGTAGCTCCTCCAATGATATTACCCGCCCAAAATAGTGATCCGCTCGTGTTGTATAAACGGTCAGTCGTACTCGCAGGGGCGCTCGCCTGTGAAAGATAAAGCGCGCCGTTCACAGAAAGCGTATCACTTGGCGTCGCGGTCCCGATGCCGACGCGGTTATTGAGCGAATCCACAAAAAGCGTGTTGATATCAAATGTGGCGTCCCCTGTGACAGACAAACTTGCTGCCGATACGTCTCCAGAAAAACTTCCTGTTATGCCAGTGAACGTTGTCCCCGAGAAACTGGAGTCTGTAATTGTTTGCCCAACAATAGTGTTGGAAGGATACATTGACGAGATAGCGTTCATGCGGTTCACCGCTGAAATCGTAGAGGAGTTATTGTCTGACTGTCTGGTGGCGTTTGTTTCCACTCGAGAAATTTCTGCTCGCAGAACGCTTTCAATTTTACCCAACTGCTCAGCGAGAAACCCTTCAGAAATACTAGATGATACTGGAGGAGCGCTTAGAACAATCGTTCGCTCTATGACGCGCTCGCGTACAGTATCGGGAACAGGAGCGGGAACAGGAGCGGGAACAGGAGCGGGAACAGGAGCGGGAGGAATAATGGGAACATTTTGGACAGGTTGAACAATGGTAGCTGGTGCGGTCGTTAATTTCGTTTGATTTTGTTGTCCAAAAATTGATGCAAAAAATTCGCGAGTAAAGGCGATGGCTTTGTTTATGAAAACACTGATGCTACTTGAATATGAGAAATCGTCATCTTTACTATCTGAAGAGCCAGACAACGCGACCGATGCAAACTGCGTAGGCGGGTTTTGTAGTGGCGCGCCCTGAAACAAGGAAGCGGAGTCGCTCCGGATACGCTTTATCGTTTGCTCCGCGAATATTCGTGTGTTGTTGAATAATTTAGTTGCTGGATTATCGAGATGTGTCGCTCCTACAACGAAAATAGGCGCGAATATGAGCAAAGAAAACAAACTGACAACAAATTGTTCAAAATGTCGTTTCTTAGACTTTACTGTACGTTCCATACGTGTAATATTATACATTAACATTAGTATAATTAGTAGTAAAAATATCCGCAAGGTACATTTGAAGCGGGTCTGATGATTTTTCACCGATTTTAAAAGCAGTAGTGGCAGATTCTGGCGAGGGAGACTCGGCGCTTTATGTTGCTACTCACTTGGAAACCCGACGTCCAAGTGTATGATTATTTGTGATTTGTGAAAATGTTCTCCGCTTCTGACTTTCAACTTCGAATAATATGACGGGTTAACAGAGCCTGAATTAGCAAATTCACGTCTTGGACGAAGTCGGGACACGTGTGTCTTGAACACAAACACTGGTCACTGGTCATTACATTCCACGGAGCGCAGAAATTCGTTCCTCTGCGGGTGGGTGTGTTGCAAACAGTTTACTCATAAACGATACCGCTTTGCCGTCTTTGAGAGGGTTTGAGATATATAGGTGCGCTGTGGCGGTACTGACTCTTTGTATCCCAACAGGATACCCAGAGATTTTTTCAAGCGCGCTTGCAAGTCCTTCTGGGTAGCGAGTAAGGAGCGCTCCCGAAGCATCCGCAAGAAACTCACGCTTGCGGGAAATTGCTAGCTTGATGAGCTGAGCTACAATAGGCGCAAGTATCGCAAGAACAATGCCAACAATCATCAGAATCAAACCAATGCGACCATCACGATTACCACCCCTACCATAAATGGACATTCTTAGAAACATGTCTGAAGCAATTGCAATAAAACCAACAAGCACAACAACAACAGTACCTAAAAGGATGTCTCTGTTGCCGATATGCGAAAGTTCGTGCGCAATGACCCCCTCGAGCTCGTTCTTGTTCAAAATTTGTAGAAGCCCTGTAGTAACGGCGACTGCGGAGTGTTCCTTGTCGCGACCTGTTGCAAATGCGTTTGGTGAGGGGTCGTCTATAACGTAGAGCGCGGGCATCGGGAGCCCTGCGGTAATGGAAAGATTTTCAACAGCATTCCAGAGGTCAAAATATTGCTCGCGTGAAGCTTTCTTTGCGCCTGACATTTTAATAACGAGCGAATCAGAATACCAATAACTCCAGATATTCATTACAATGCTGAAAATAACTCCAAAATAAAGTATCGCTGGATTATCCAAAATATAGCTAAACGCCCAAGCGATAGCAATAACCACAACGAAAAACATCGTCATAAGAAACCATGTCTTTCGCACATTTTGATCCTGATGAGTGTAGAGAGTCGCCATGATTAATTTTCTTAATGAGCTAATGTGAGTTTTAGAAAATCATCATCCGGTTAAATATCACATGGGGACGATTGCTGTTCTAAAATTATCGTTATTAAACGATAATAATTATTGACTATTGAAGTCAGTCGCGACCATCCTGTGTGATGATTTTTTGTTTGTTTGCGAAACAAAAAATCATCTAACTGGGTAGCGAAAAATGTACTCGCTTCGCTTGTTATTTTTCATCTAGAAGCTAACCTTAACTGGCTCGCGCTGGGTGTCCTCCTCTACTTCGAAGAATTCTTGCTTCATAAAGTTGAACATCTTTGCGATAAGATTTGAAGGGAACGACTCAATCGCGATATTCAAATCACGCACATTTCCGTTATAGAAACGACGAGCTGCCTGAATTTTATTTTCTGTGTCAGAAAGTTCCGCCTGAAGTGAAAGGAAATTCTGGTTTGCTTTCAGGTCTGGATATGCTTCTGCAACTGCAAGAAGTTTGCCAAGTGACTGACCGAGAGATGCTTCTGCCCCAGACATTGCGGCGATCTGCTCTGGGGTAATGTTTGACGGATCAATATGCACCTGCGTTGCCTTTGCGCGAGCCTCGGTCACTGCATCAAATACGCCACTCTCGTGCTTTGCGTACCCCTTTACCGTTTCCATAAGGTTAGGAATAAGGTCGTAGCGACGCTTGAGCTGAACATCAATGTCTGACCACGCTTCCTTTGCGCGATTTACAAGTGTGACAAACCTGTTGTAGGCAACAATTGCCCACAAAACTATTCCTGCGAGAACCGCTAATATAATATATGTTAAGTTCATGATAAATTATTTACACAACTAGACTTTAACAAGGATAGTGATGTGCTTACTGTATAATATTTTTAATTACTCATTCCCAACGCTAGCATACTATATGCTTGACTAACAGTTTGATAACGTGAGTGTGAATACTGCTAATCTGTAATCTAACTATTATATAATAACACAGACATACAAACAAATATACCACATTTACTCACATAAAACCTACTATGTACGTATCCTATACTATAGTATAGGATACGTACATAGTAGGTTTTTCTTGCGTGGCGCTACACCCTAAAAATAGTGGAACCTAAAACCTATATTTTGTGCGGGTACCGAGACGCTTCGCTATCTCACTCCTGGGAAACCCACGGTTTTCCCAATCCTTCCTCCACGGGGAAACAGGTGTTTCCCCGACCCCCTTCCCGTTCGATTCTCTGTACCCGCACAACAAGGTAAAAGAAAAGCACCGATAAAGGTGTGCTTTTCTTTTACCTGTGCGGGTACCGAGAATCGAACTCGGGTCTCAACCTTGGGAAGGTCGCATCCTACCACTAAACTATACCCGCCTTTGCTTCGCCCTTGCGAGCTACGGCGTTGTAAAATCCGCTCGTAACTCGCGAAGTCGAGATTTGTTGCTAGAAACCAAAAAACGAAATAATGCTTTGCAAGATCCAATTTCCGATCCCAACCTTACTATTCTCGCTTTTTTTCGCTCTATCGTCAACAATAACTACTACTTCCTCGCCAGGTCTCACAACGGAATATTTTTGTCGTATTTCCTCCTCTACCCCTATATCGCTTTTTAAACGTATTAGACTCGCCTGAAGCTCCACAGTTCGCGCTTCAAGTTCCAGTAGAGACCGCTGCGCTATATTACGCTCAGAAATAGCAATTTGCGCTTTTTGATGAATCCCCCATGCGCCTTTTCCAACAAAGAAAAGCATCACCGCGAGTATAACGAGGGATATTTTTGAATACAGTATTTTCCTTAATTTTTTTCGCTCTTGAAATGGAATCACTTATAGGGTATTATACGAAAATGTAGTTGAAAAGTCGAAAAGTCTCAAGTAAAAAGTAAACACAAACACGTTTCTTTTTTCAGGACTTTAAGACATTAGACTTTATGACTTTTAACTAATTTTTTTATGATGTTTGACAAAAAATTCAAAAAATACTGGAATACGTTTGGAGTCGTCGTCGCTCTTCTCGTTATTGTAAGCATGGTGCTTCTATACGCTGCACCGAGCCTCATTGGGTAGAATATTGACATGCGTCCATGACGCGAATTTGCTAATTCAAGAATATTGACGAATTAGCAAATTCGAGCATGGCACTTTCGAATAAATAAGGGCGTCACACTTGTGTGACGCCCTTATTTATATTCAACATTCGATATTCAGTCTCCTAATTCTCCCCGCCCTTTACCATCTTCAAAAATACTTCGTGCGGAATGTCCACTGTCCCGCGTGCCTGCATTTTTTTCTTGCCCTTTTTTTGCTTTTCCCATAGTTTCTTTTTACGAGAAATATCGCCACCGTACAAGTACCCTGTCACGTCCTTCTTCATCGCTGTGAGCGAGCGAGAAGAAATTATTCTCCCGAGTCCGCAACCTTGAATCTTCACATTAAAAAGCTGACGAGGAAGAATACCGTGTAGCTTTTCCACCATATCTTCGGCTTCCTTTTCAATACGGCGTCTTGAAACCACTTTTGAAAAAGCTGGCACAATTTCTTCTGCTACTAAAATATCCAAACGCGCCACATCAGCCTCACGGTTACCAACGAGCTCGTATGCGAGCGAAGCAAAACCAGAAGACACGCTCTTTAAATCGTCAAAAAAGTTTCGCATAAGCTCACGAAGAGGCATCTCTACTTCTATGGCTGTGCGATTATCTCCAAAAAGCTCCGTAGCGCCAACGATTGCCTCATGATCATATAGAAGTGTCATAATAGGGCTTACATATGCTGGTGGCGTAATGATTTTCACCTTGACCCACTGCTCAAAAATCTTGCTTGTTGAACCATAATCTGGAAAAAGGTGCGCTGAATAAATAACCTCGCGTTTGCCATTGTTTCGCATTTCAACCTCATATGTAATAGACGGGGTTGTAACAATAATTTCTAGCGTAAATTCGCGACGGAGTCGCTCCGTCACGATTTCCATATGGAGCATTCCCAAAAATCCACATCGAAACCCGCGACCAAGAACCCCCGACACTTCCTCCTCAAACGAAAGCGATGAATCTGAAAGTTGCAAAATCTCAAGCGACTGCCGAAGCACAGTAAAGTCGTCCGCGCTTTCTGGGTAAACAGACGCCCACACGACAGGGCGTGGCTTCATATATCCTGGAAGCGGATCGGCGGAAGCTTTTTGCGTGGTAATAGTATCACCAACTGTCGCGATCCCCGGCTTTTTAATTCCAGTCAAAATATATCCGATTTCTCCCGCGAAAATAATGTCGGTATCCACCATGTCCGGATGAAAAATCCCCACACCGAGAGCGCCGAATTTCTCTCGCGCTTGTGAAAAGATGAGCGTGTCATTCTTGCGAGCCTGCCCATCCAGAACGCGGACATACACAATAATCCCCTTATGACTTGAGTATCCAAAGTCAAAAACTAGGGCGCGGAACGGTCCACCTACGCCACCTTCTGAAACTGGAGCTTTGATACGCTCAATGATTGCGCCAAGAATTTCCGGAACCCCCTGCCCTGTTTTGCCAGATACTTCTAGTATCTCACCTGAGTCAATATCAAGAAGTTTCGCGAGTTCGGCTTTTACTTCGTCTACGCGCGCGATTGGAGAGTCAACCTTTGAAACTGCGGGAATAATCACCAGTCCCGCTTCACGCGCCATCGCGAGGACAGAGAGTGTTTGAGCCTGCACTCCCTGCGTGGAGTCCACGAGAAGAATCGTTCCTTCAACAGCCTTCATCGCGCGAGAAACTTCGTATGCAAAGTCAATATGCCCAGGGGTATCAATGAGGTTCAACACATATTTCTCGCCCTTATACATATATTCCATACGCACCGGTTGCATTTTAATAGTTATGCCCCGTTCGCGTTCAAGCTCCATAGAATCAAGAACTTGCTCCTTCATTTTGCGCGCTTCCACAGTGCCCGTCACTTCAAGCATACGGTCAGCAAGGGTGGATTTACCATGATCAATATGCGCTATTATGGAAAAATTTCGGAGGTGCTTGAGGTCCATAGTACGCAAAATATACCACAAAACCCTTGAAAACCAAAGGTGCAATGAGTACCAGAATGGTGCTCATTGCACCTTTGTGCCTATTCTACAACCTACAACCTAACACAGGCATTTTAGATTTCCTCCTTGTCTGGAATAACTACAGTTGACTTCCAGAATTTGCGTTGAAGCGCAGTGCGGACGTCTTTGATTTCTTCGTTGCCCATAAGCTCCAAAATGAGCCACCAAGTGAGAAGCCCCGTGGTACCGGCCACAAGCCCCTGCGTGAATATACCTATAAATGTATTCAAGTCTAGATAAAGCCCTAGAACCTCCAAAAATTCATAAGCAACAACTCCGGCTATAATTGCAGAAAAAGAACCGTGAATAAGCGTGTCTTTCACTGGCGTAAGAAACCTACCAAACTGCCTTCGGAAGAAATAAATAAGGAGCGCTGTATTAAGAAGCATCCCAACTGTGTATGCGAGCGGTAGCATCAAAACTGAAGCGCCAGTAAGCCCCTCAACGCGAAGAAGTGAACCTACAAAATCTTGAATAAAAGGCGAGCCAGCATAACCAATCAAGAAAAAGTAACCTGTCACACATATCACAATGGCAGACAACACATTCGTGATGAAAGGAATGCTATTGTTTCCAGTCGCATAAAAACCGCGCGCAAAGAGGTGCCCTGTGGACTGAGCGACGGCCGAGATTGTGAATATTGCAAGACACGCTGCCGTGAGCCTTGTTGCTGTCCAGTCAAACGAACCAGACCCAAGAATAGTTCGCACAATCTGCGCGCGAAGCACTATCATAAGCACAAGCACTGGAAGAGACCAGAACACGATATGTCGAGCGGCGGTCAATATTTTCTCAAGAAATTTTTTAATTTCCGCGTCGGCAAAATGCTTTGAGAGCGCGGGAAATGCCGCTGTGGCGTAGCTGACACCAATGATAGCAATTGGCACTGATTGCAGGTTTAGCGCAAAGTTAAACACAGTGATAGATCCTTGTGGAAGACTTGCGGCAAAAACCACAAGCGCAAAAAGCGCGAGCTGATTTGCAGAAAGCGCGATTGTGCGAGGGAACGACACGCGAGTCACCTCCCAAATATCTGCAAATGACGGCATAAACGAAATTCTCAACGTAAAACCATTACGCGAGCTTATATAAAAATGCACAAAGAAATGCATGAATGCGCCCAATACTACTCCCCAACCAAGTCCGATTATTCCAAACGTGGGGTAGAAAAATAATGCGCCTAGGATTATGCCAATGTTGTATAGAACAGGCGCCAGCGCAAACGCAAAAAATTTGTGGAGCATTTGCGTAACACTGCCAAGAAGATTTGAAAGTCCGAGAAGAATTGGCGAAAACAAAAGCAAACGCGACATTATAATAAGTTCATTTAGCGCGTCGCCAGAAAACGCTGGGAATAATGCCTTAGCAATAGTCGGAGTCGCAATATATACACAGACAGAAACAACAACGAGTATTGAAAAAAAAACAGTGAACGTGTCATTCAAAAACTTTTGCGCGCGCGCATCGCTATCGTTTGCTTTTTTAGTTAAAATTGGAATAAGCACCAGCGCTGAAATAAACGAGGCGACTCCAGCAAATACAAAATCCGGTATGCGAAACGCAGCGTAATAAATATCCAGCGTTTGGCTCGCTCCAAAAAGATGAGCAAGTAACCGATCGCGGATTAGAGCAAGCACCTGTGATAAGATGGCAAAAATTCCTAGGAGAAGAGCTGCTTCATGTAGCCCGTTCCATTCGCGTGAAAAAAATGAGAGGAGTTTTTTTACCATATTATAAGTTAGTGTTTATAGAGTATACTCCCACGCTAACCTTTTTACAAAAAAACACAGAGAGCGTATTATCAAGGTGATTACGATATCGGCGCACACTGTTAAAGGCGCCAAACACACTAACCTTACCATGTACGTATCTGATACTATTCTCTGCGTTCGCTCGGAAATGCAAACTCCGTGTTTGTACTTCTCTCACTCACTTGAGAATAGTATCAGATACGTACATAGTAAGGTTTTCGTTTTAAACAAAAGAAAAAACGCGGAATTAACCGCGTTTTTTCTAACCCGACCCCCATTAATACCTTCTCATAATTTCCTTAAATATTAGGCGAGCCAATGAGAAAAATTTGAAAAGTATAGATATACTTTGAAGAATCTTCTCGAAGGCACAGCCATGATTTTTAAGAAAATGAGAAAGGATTAATGGGGGTCGGGTTTTTACTCATATCGATAAGCCGAATTCTGTTCAAGCACCATTACTGGCGCTTGATGATGATCATTTATCTGGGAGTACGATTACTCGCACACTCGAGCGGCACCCCCCCCACCACAATACGCACTATTCACCCATACTTTTCTCTATACGTTTTTTAAGTTCTTCATAACCCTTTTTGAACTTTTTCAGTCGCATCTCCCGCGTACATGCATCGCTCTTGTTTGCATAGGCTTCATAATACACAAGAGTAAACGGGGCTCTATATTTAGTGGAGACATTCTTACCACTGTTGTGTTCGAGAAATCGCCTACGCAAATCAGAAGTCTGACCTATGTACAGCCCATTATCAACTGAACTCTTTATAACGTACAAATAATGCATATTGTGGTGGGGGGTACGGCCTTGCACCCAGGTAAGGATTTAGCCGTTTCACTTTCGCCTTTCGACGAACATATTCCCGAAGGAACCCTAGCCTTTCGGCATCGGCGTCACTGCTCGCACCTCTGAAATTACTTTCGACGGGCGTTACCCGCTACCTTACTCCCCCCACCAATCCTATTCCCAAATATACCGCGAGGCTTATTTCACTCTCAAGAAAAGATATATATCCTCTATCATTTAGAAACAAAATTGGTGGGGGGGAGTGTTCGGACTTTCCTCCCCCCACCAATCTCATCTCCAAATATACTAAAAGGTATTATTTTATTTTTAAGCAAAATATCTCCTCTGTAATTTAGAAACAAAATTGGTGGGGGGCGACCATCTGATATGGGTATAACAATTATACCACCTTTTGCTCAAAATATCAATAGAGAAAAATATTGTTTTACAAGGTTTTTCTCTACCTCAAAGCGAGCCGGTTTGCTTTTCAGTGTGTTTCTTCCTCCGAGCGAGGCAAGTCGTTTTCTGGTGCCTTGCGCAAGTGCGACGGCACGAGCAGAGCAAATTTTTAGCAAAAAATTATGCGTGCAACAAAAAAGGAGCTTGCCGAGCGACCTCTACTTCTTTGCGCTCTTCTTTGGCTTCTTTTTTTCTTTATGCGCGTCTCTTCCTTTTGCCATGGTTGATTTTAAATGAGCGAAGCGATTATTAAATTCAACACCCGGTTAAATAATTTCGCTTTGCGAAATTTCTGCAAAGCAGGATTTAACTGTGGTAAAATTTATACCCGCGACGCTCGTTAAATTATTAAACTATCTCACACACTCCTGCCACACATGCCAATTCTTTTGCTCCTTGTGTCTGATCCTCGCGTTCATATGTCACAATTTTTGCAAAATCAATTTCAGGGAATTTCCCCATCATTGCTTCATACTGTTCTTTTGAAATTTCCTCGTATGGAGCTAATCTGTAAACATGATTTGAACGCGGTAGAAACGAAAGTCCTCCTATCATATCCCAGTTATCGTAGAGCCAATTCGCAACGGTTATCCACTCATCATCCCCTACTGAAATAGTAACTGACGGATTATGTTCTGTAAAGTTTTCCTTTACCATCTTCCAATAATTAAGTTGATCAATCGCACTTTGATCGTTCTTAAAAATTGATTTTTCTGGCGCCTTTACAGGGAACTCAAGAACATATGTCACTGCATTTTCCATTGATTGCCCAACTTCTGGTTGATACGACACTCCCTGATCTTTCATCATTTTGAAAAGACTGTCCGTAGCAGCAATGCGAATTCGACGAATGTAGTACTGCGAATTGCGCGGATGCATTCCAGATGCGGAATCAACAAGCTGTGACACTGTGCCTGAAGGTTTGACTGCTGTAACTGCCGTTGAGGCGTTTATACCGAAACGTTTTGCATACTCTTTGTTCATTTTGACAGCTTCATCGCGAAGCTTCATCATTATCTCTGGTTCGCGAACCGCCTTGCAATCCCATTGTCCAGTAATAGATACACCGAGCAGACGCTCCTCTTCGCAGTTTTCCTTCCACTCTTTAGAGAGATACCCGAAATTAGTGAGAGATGACTGATATGTCCCTAAAAGAGCCGCGAGACGCGCTTTTTTCAAAAGTGTCTCACTAGTGTCCTCGTGTCGAGCAACAATTTCCGACAAATTACAAAACTGTTTTGATTTAAGGATAATCTCACCGCACGGATTTGTACCACATGTGTCAAAATCTTTTTCAAGAGTCTTCCAGCGACGCGCGGGAACTTGTTTTGAAATAGACCCGCGGTTAAAAATCCCGCGCTCCCCAGAGCCTCCTTTCATCAGCGCCACCCATTCATCTAAAAACTCTGTATTTGACGGCTTTTGCCAATATACAGCAGAGTTGTTCGCCATCATACGCTCTGGATCGGTAAGGTAAAATTGTCCATCCTTTGCATGGCGCATATCATGATCATCAAGATCAGAAAGCGATATAAGAGCGCTTCTGCGAACACCTCCGGAAACAACCACCTCGCCAATTTTACATATAATGTCGTGAAGGTTGATATTAGAGAGTCTGCGTCCTTGCTTCTTCAAAATTCGCTCGCGTGAAAATTCCATGAGCGCAATAAGAGGTTCTGGGCCAGAACTTTTGCCACCCATAGTAAGCAAGCGAGCACCTTCAGGGCGAAGCTTGGAATAATCAAATTTTATGTCTGCTCCACTAAACCATGTGTTCATACCGAGGATATAGGCGTCTGCCCAACCCTCTTTGCTGTCCTTCACGATATGAGTTGGAAGCATCTTTCCAGTTTGCTTTTTAATTTGAGGAAATGCTTGAGCATTTTGACTTTCAACAGTATATCCAACTCCAGTACCGCACATAAGGAGATACATAATCTCACCGAGATCCTGCGTGCACGATGGCGCAACGAATGAGCAATTGTACCCACACACATTTGTTTTGCGCGCAGCGTCACCTGCTCCCCAAAGGAGTCGCATCGAAGGCATTACTTCTTGTTTCAAAATTGCTTCGCGCACTTCAGCATATTCACCAGCTTCTAGCTTATCGCCGAGATTTTCCTTCATAAAATCCATATAGCGGTCTACTGTCTCTATCCATGTCTCGCGACGCCCTTTTTCAGGCATCCAGCGAGAGTATGTGCGATAATACACAAATTCTGACATCGGATTGCGAAAATATTTCTTTCCTTCAGCAACGGATTTTTTAACCTCTTCTGGAATATCACCCTTCGCATCACGAGCTCGCGCGCGTCTTTCACGAAAAAGAATGTATCCTTTAGCAGTTTTTACAAATTCTTCCAAAATAAGCTCTTTTTCAACAATATCCTGGATTCCTTCCACTGTTGGCACGAATCCTTTGAATAATTTCCTTATGCGTATAAGCTCTGACTGCACCTTACGCGCTATATATTCGGCTTCTTTTCGTTCACCCTCTTTAGAGGACTGCATCGCCTTGTAAACTGCGCTTACGATATGTTCAATATCATAAGTAACAACCTCGCCACTACGCTTTTTAACACTCATTTCCAATCTATTTTTTACGTGTGGTGTGGACTTCGAAGCCTGTTTGGTACTTTTTTGCATAAGATGCTTTTTAAAATTAATTAATTACTATTCTCTACTTTATGTTTACTCATTGTACCCCAAAATAAAAATTACAACAGGTAGATAGCTACAAAGATGAGCAGTTAAAAACAAAATAAACCAACTGTAAACCCGCGCCCCGTGAAACCACTAATCTATTGGAGTATTTTGAATGTATTTCCAATTTTTAAATTATGATTTGAAAAAAAATTTGCTTGAACTTCTAATACAAACCGTGATTCGCTTTGCGATGTGTATATTTGTGGATATGATTCTGGATTCGCGCGCTCCCACACATCGACAACTTCATAATTTTCATCAAACCAAATAATGTCTATAGGGAAATGCATATCTTTCATCCAAAAACCATAAAAATCAGGTTTTGGAAACACAAAAAGCACCCCCTCGTTTGAACCGAGACCATTACGACCACTTAATCCTTTCTGCCGAAGCGCGGGTGTGTCTGCGATAGTGACTATTATTTCATCACCGCCAAGCAAAACCTTTGTTTGGTTGGTTTTATTAGTAGACACAGTAAGCATCACAGTGGCAACGACGGACACTGTGATGCTTAGATATAAACCGCTCAATAATAGCTTACCGATTGTCGACGATTGTGTCATTCAAAATATTTATCTATCAAACCCTTCCATCATTCTCTTACCTCTTTTAATTTAATAATGTCTTCAGGATCATCCATATCGTCTCCGTCGATATCCATTCCGTCCATATCTATTTCTGGCGTCTCCATATCGCGAATCGCATTTTCTCGAATGCGATTCTCATTTTGTTCTTTGCGCTTTATTTCAGAAAGTTCCTTCCCCATTACTTCCTCAAAAAGCGCTTGCTCGTCGCCCAAATCATCATCTAGGTCATCCAATTCTTTTGTAGTATCACTCTTTTCCTTTGTAATAGACTCCAAAGCATGTGTTAATCCATTGAATTGTGGATCATATACTGACAGAGTCGTAAGTTTTGCACGAATTCCAGCTTCTGCAACAGAAGATGCGTATTCATGTTCCATGAGCGCTACTCTGATTCTTTCCTTGCCGGCGTCAAGCTTATCATCAAGCTCGCGCGCTATGTTGGCAACATCTGCTCCCTTATTTTTTTCTTCTTTAATAAGACCTGCCGCCTTTGCAACGCGTTCCTCAAAGTTTACTTTAGCTTTTTCAATGTTTTCAAGCCTTGCTTGAGGATTTTTTAAAACCTCATCCACTTCAGCAACACGCTCCAAAGCGTATTCAAGGTGCTTGCGCGCCTTCTTCTCACTATTTATAGTGATTGCCATGTTGAGCGCCTCTGCCCATCTGTCCAAAAAATAGAGTAAATCGCCGGGCAAGAGTCCTGGCTTCACAAATGTCGTATCAGTTGTTGAAACGGCAGTAGTCGCTGATGTATGAGCAAAAGTAGCGAATGGCACAGTCATAAACACTATTCCTGCAATAAATATTTTTTTCATGGTAAATATGTTTAATCTGATAAATTATGAAGTTATGTATTTATTGTAACATATTATGATAATTGTAAATACCACAACCAGTAAAGTAAATAGCCGAGCGCCAGTACTGGCGCTCGGCTATTTACTTTACTGGTTGAGATTAACCCATTCGGCGGTTTCCGCCACCAAACTCACGACGAGGCGCGCGCTCCTCGAGAGGACGCGCTTCGTTTACCGTAAGTGTTCGGCCCTGGAAATCCTTGCCATTCATTTCTGTGATTGCCTTA
>Ga0210006_1001770_pt1 | contig 14634 bp, 8 predicted proteins | sample CryGey02umfilter_2_FD_185452 | JGI IMG/M metagenome (GOLD analysis project Ga0210006, IMG submission 185452) | Groundwater microbial communities from aquifer in Utah, USA - Crystal Geyser 4/10/14 0.2 um filter (SPAdes) (version 3) | ecosystem: Environmental > Aquatic > Deep subsurface >... | reverse complement strand
GACACGGAATTCTTTTTTTGTCATTCCGTCCCCCTTCGTCATTCCGTGCACCGACACGGAATTCTTTTTTCGTCATTCCGTGCACCGACACGGAATCCCTTTGCCCAAGTTAGGCAAACCATTTATCCGATGTAGAGATGCGGCATGCCGCATCTTTTTAATAAAAGGATAATGATGCAAGGCACGGGGAAAATAAGAATTTACTGATTATACCCTAAACACCACTCTGGCGCAACGCTTTTTTCTTCTGGCTTATACATATAATGATGTATCTTTATTGAAAAGAAGAAAAAACAAAATCCCCCCATGGAATATCAAACCGTTATTGGACTGGAAATCCACGCCCGTATCAACAGCAAAACCAAAATGTTTTGTCGATGCGACAACGGCATTTTTGATGAGCAGCCCAACATGCATGTGTGTCCCATTTGTATGGGTTTTCCGGGGATGTTGCCTGTCACCAATCAAGAGGCGATCAAAAAAGGTGTCAAGGCGGCATTGGCATTGGGTTGTGAAATAAAAGAATTTTCCAAATTCGACCGCAAGAGTTATTTTTATCCTGATCTTCCCAAAGGATTTCAGATCTCCCAATACGACAAACCCATTTCCGAAAACGGAAGCATCACAATCACGCTTGCCGATGGCACTACAAAACCGATTCGTATCGAACGTTTGCACCTGGAAGACGACGCCGGAAAGCTCATCCATACTGCGGGAGGGTCTTTGGTGGATTTCAACCGTTCGGGTACACCGTTGATGGAAATCGTCAGCGCACCGGACATGAACAGTCTTGAGGAAGCAAGCGCGTATGCCCGTCAGATTCAAAAAATCGTGCGTTATGTGAACGCGTCGGATGCGGACATGGAAAAAGGGCAGATGCGATTTGATCTCAATATCTCCCTGCGTCCGAAAGGTCAGAAAGAACTGGGGGTGAAGGTGGAAATTAAAAATCTCAATTCTTTTCGCAGTCTCGAAAAAGCGATCGGGTACGAGATCAGACGGCAGGATGAACTCCTTGAAAATAATGGACAGATTGTCCAGGAAACCCGCGGTTGGGATGACGAAAAAGGGCTTACCGTAACGCAAAGAACCAAAGAAGGCGCGGCCGATTACCGCTATTTCCCTGAGCCGGATATCCCGCCCCTTGTGATCACAAGGGAAATGATTCAAGCGCTCAAAAAGGAAATTCCGGAGTTGGCAGATGCCAAGGCGGAACGTTACCGAACAAAAATGAAACTTCCCGGTGACATCGCTCGGCAGCTCGCGGCGGATGCCTTGCTTGCCGATTATTTTGAAAAAGCAGTTGAAGTTTCCGGTGCGGCAAAAAAAACGGCCAACTGGATTCTCTCGGAACTCACGGGTTTATTAAACGAAAAAGGTCTCACAGTCGGCGGAAGCAATCTTTCTCCTCAAAACCTCGGCAAACTCGTCAGGCTCATCGAAGAAGGCGTGATCACGGGGAAGATCGCCAAAGATATTTTTATAGAAGTGGCTGAAGGCGATTTGGATCCGGAGAAATTTGTCGAAGAAAAAGGATTGAAGGTCATGAGTGATACAGGGGAATTGGAGGGGGTTTGCAAAGGAGTCATCGATCGAAATCCGGAAATCGTCGCGTCATTCAGGGAAGGAAAGGAAAAGGCTTTGGGTGCTCTGGTCGGTCAGGTGATGGCGGCAACCAAAGGCTCTGCCAATCCCAAAGCGGTGAATGAAATTTTAAAAAAAATAATATCCTAATTGAAGGTGGGGATCACTATCCTTGCCAATACCAAAATGCAACATTTCCCAATCAAAATTACCATCGATAAGACCAAATGCCCCCGTCAGCCAGTGGGTGCCCGCAGCCATTCAGGAGTTATAAAAAAAAGCCCCTAAAGTGGCATTTCACACTCCGTTTTTATTCACCTTTAACCTTTACCCCATGACTTCACAATTTAAAACCTTTCTCAAATTCGTTGCCAACGCCGCCATTGTCTTATTGCTAATAGCGGTTGTGGTTCCCGGCATTTACCGGGCCACCCAAAAAGTTCCGCCTTCTTCGGCGGACGTAACGCAGTTGCTCAGCGCCGATGTGCAGAATTTTTTCGGTACGAATTTGCTTCTGCTGACGTTCGATCAGCCGCTACCCTCCCCGACAGCCGGTGCGGACAATTGCGATCTTAATCCCATGAATCCCGACGAAGGAGCGGTGGCAGACACCTGTTATGTAAATAAAGGACTGTACTATCTCGATAACGGAACAGCAATGGTCACCGTTTATATTGCCAGGGCCGCCGAATTCGCGGCGACTCTCTCACTGGAGGGGTATACCACAAGCCAGGCGGTGGCATTAATTGCTCCTCAGAATGGTCCTCCTATCATACCTAATCCAGCTGAAGACACCTTCACCTTAACACCATCAGGAAATTTCACGGGAGTATCCGAGTTAGCCGGAACTTATCTCGTTGGCTGTAGCGGCAATTGCACGACTCAGCCGGGGAACGGAGTGAATAATCTTTTTTTAACCGACAGCGACACTACCGGCTCCGGGCTTGACGGGCGTGATTTTTCAGTCACATGGGTGCCGAAAACAGGACAAAACGTTCCTGCGGGGTATCAGAGTACACGGATCTACATCGTCAACCAGAATACGGCTCTCACCTCTTCCAACGTGACCATCGACGGTTGCGGGGGCAATCCATGTATGGATAAAGGTTTTTTTAACCAGTATAACCAGTCTGCCTATTCGCTTGCCCAGATGGAAATCGCGGACAGCTCGGGAAGTCAGTGGAACCCGATCATAGAATACAAGGCCTGTGTACTGATAGACGCCACAGCCGACACTCTGGATTGTTCCCCTGAGGCTTCCGTTACCGCGGACAGCGTGGAGGACTCCAGCGGTTCATTTATCCAACACATGAGCGCTTTCAATTATGTCAGTGGCGCTAAAATGACTCTATACGCACAAGTTTTTGACGATCAGACTGGTGATGCCGATTTTCAGGCAGGCACGGATGGAGCCGCGATTCAAATGATATATGGCACCTCCTCTGGCGCAGTCACCACTGCCGTTTCAGCCACCAAAGTGAGTGGCACTCCCAACGGATGGCAATTCCAAACCACCGCGACAAATACCGAAAACTTATATTATTACCTCAAGGTTACTGATAAAAGCGGCAATATCCGTTACTTCACCAAAAATCCATCAGTGGATATGAGTGCTCAATCGACGGCAGAGCAGGCCGCCGCCGCCGCTTTCATGGTCACTCCGGTTGTGGCAGGTGACTACACCATTTCCGGTACGGTTTACGATGCTTCGACAGGAAACGCGATTGCGGCGGATAGCGCAACCGTATTTTTAAGCGGATTAGCCGTTCCCGCAGTGACCACAAGCACAGGCATTTATGAATTCACAAATATTCCAGCGGGTTCTTATGATATCGGTGCCGCAAAAGCCGATTATTGTGAACAAATGCGTTTTGAAACCGTTTCAGCCAGTAAGACAGGAGTCAATTTTAGTCTTAATCCCGGCTTTTGCTCTTTCCAAATGCCGGGGGAAGGCGGTGGCCCGGGAGGCAAACCTCACGTCATGTTCTCCACTCCTCCCGAATTCGACAACTTCGCCCCCATCGATCAGTCCATCTATGTCGGCCTTGACCAAGAGCTCAATCCTACAACCGTGAACGATGTGGATGCCACCGGTGCGACAGATAAAATCTATCTGACTACCGACAACGGAACTACAAAAATAGCGGGCACTGTGACTTATTGCTCTTCCTCCTCCTCTCCGGGGTGTTCGTCACTTCATCCGGGAGACACCAATGTCATTCTTTTCACACCCGCCTCCAATCTAACGGCCACCACGGGTTACACGTTGGTCATTGGCAGTGGGGTTACTTCCACTTCCGGCCAATCCATTGACGGCAATCGTCCGGGGGGTGGTCATGAGATTTCTTTCTTCACTTCCGGGAATGCCTTTAATAACTTCGCTCAGGATATCGGTTATAATTTCGGTTCCGGAGGGCAGTACATGCCGCCTTATGTGGAAGCGGTATTTCCCGGCCCGGGAATGCAATATCCGCCCAACACCAAAATAGCCATTACCTTTAGTGAGCTGATGAAAGCGGACACATTGGTAACAGCAAATTTCAAACTATTAAAGTCAAGCGTGGAACAATCTTTCACACTCACTGCAGACACCACCAACAAAATTGTTGTTCTCACGCCCGCGTCTGTTCTCACTTCAGGGGAATACGAAGTACGGGTTATGGGAGCGGTCGCCAATCAGTCCGGCATTCCCATGATGGATACCACTCAATATGGAGCTTCCCCCGCTTTCATCAGCTTTTTTGAAGTTGCGGGCAGTAATGATGCAACAGCCTCCTCCGTTTACCCCATGAATCCAAACAATGCCACAGGTGTTGCCGTGAATAGACCCATTGAATTCGGTTTCAGTGAAGCCCTGGACCCCAGTACAGTCACGGTCAGTAATATCACGTTGAGTCGTGGTAGTACCGGTGTTTCCGCCACCGTGGAGTACAGACCCGGTGGCAATTTGGTCATTGTTCCCAACAACGTTCTTGCACCAAATACAGCTTATACAGCCGGTTTTACGGCTAGCGTAACCGACTTGTCGGGCGTGGCGATGACCGCGCAGAATTTTTCCTTTACAACCGGCGCGGCCGATACGGTACAGCCAAATATCACGGAAACCCGTTGTGACGATTACACCTGTAACATCCGCTTCACAGAACCGATGAATAGCAAGCGTGAAACCGCGGGAGTTACGGAATGGGCGGGCAGTGTGCTCAATAGTGCAAACTGGACTCTCCAGCGAACGGCGCCAAGTTCATCGGCCATCAGCCTTTCCGGTATGCCGATCTCTTACAACAAAGACGATTATTCCGCGACCATACAGGGTATTTCCGGCTTAACGAACGGAGATACATTTCAGATAACCGTCGGAACAAATGTCGGCGATCTTTCCGGCAATCTTGTATCAACAGCCGATAGTGCCAATGTATTCACCGGTATCGCGGAAAACAGTGCCGAAACTTACGGTTTTAACAGCAAAGAAGGTTCTATGTTCGGCCCCCCCAAGGCGAATATGATGACAATGGGGGGTGGCCCCGGCGGCCCAGGTGGAATGATGGACATGAAGGCTACCGGCGGTTTCGGAGGCTTCACCCCGGAGCAATTTTTCAGTGGCGATGCGGTCATGGCCTACCCTTTCAGTGACATGGCAGGCATGGATGTGAATGTCTTCCAGGTACGCCTGCCTGTTTCTCAACTCGGAATAGAAGGCGGTCTTTTGGATCAGGATCAGATTGTCCTTACTTTTCCAACCGGAACCGATATCACAAACACCCGTCAGGATACACAGTCTCCATACCTTCGTGATTTTACCGAATTTGACGCGGGCAAAATCACATTCGATTCCGCTCTGGATAGCGATGGCATCGCGGTTGATACCGCTTCCCGTACCGTTACCATTCAGCTGGATGTCACGGAAGGCACACCGGGAGCGAATGATCGTGTAACAATCGACCTACGCGGTATCGTGAATCCTACCATCCCACGCGATCCTTCCAACGGATACACTGTCGGAGTTAAATTAAAACGTGCAGGAACCGTGCGAGCCAATTTAACATCCACTCCTTATCCCATTCGTGCGGCAGGAACCAATACCATTACGGTAAACGTTTACGCGGGCAGTCAGGCTTCGCCGGTTAGTGGAGCCAACGGAAATGTATTCATATTCGGTGGCGGCCCTGCCGGTCCAATGGATAGAGATGTCACTCTCACCAATGGAACCATATCCGCCGTAGGAGGGGATACCAATTTAAGCAGTATCGTTTATTCAGGCCTTCCGGACGGTTGTTATAATATCGGAAGTCAATCTAACGCCACATTAGGTAATAACGACTACGATGGTCGTGATCGTCCTGAATCCATTTGTGTGAATGGAAGCCAGAGTACCAGCTATAACCTTGTATTCACCCGTGCTGTCGGGGAAGGAGCAGAGGCCTCGGTTCCTGTCACCGTAAAATTGGTCAAAGCAGGTGGTTTTGGTGGTGCCAATATCGATATTTTTGCCGGTGGACCCGGTCGCTTCAAAAATAAAACAATCGACAACGTCACTACACCCGATCCAAACGGATACACTCTTTATTTACCCAGAAACGGTCGTTGGCATGTAGGGGTTGGTCCCGCTATGCCAAAATCGGGAGGAATGCCGGATTTTGATACATTTGGCGGTACGCCTCCGCCACCGGTTGAGCTTGAGGTACGAGATATCGAAAGTTCCGGCAGTGTGAGTTTGGCTTTCAATGCACCTATGGGGGTTAGCTTTAACGATGAAACTGACACCTTAACTTATACGGTACGCACTAACAGCATTAACGTTCCTGTCACTCTGACCGATGGTAGCAATCCACTGGCGGAAGTGGATGTATTTATGCACCAGAAGGGATTCGGAGCCGGCACATTTGGCCGCACCAATTCAAGCGGTCAGGTTACCCTAAGGGTGGCGGATTATGGTTCATACGAAATCGGCGCTTTTAAGCCCGGTCTTGGTGAAACCTTCCGTCAGGTGGATGTTCGGGAAGACAGCGGAACAAAAATCCGTTTCGAGGGCGCTGATGTCGCCACCGTTCCGCTCAAAATTAAAAAACGCGATTATTACATTTCCGGTAAAGTGCTCGATGCGAGCGGAAGCGGTTTGGGATACGCTCCTGTGTGGGCAAGTGATGCCAATGGCACTTTTATACCGGGGCAAACCGAATCGGATGGTAGTTTCACCATTTATGTTTCCGCAGGAACCTGGACAGTTCAGTCCGAACTGCCTCCGGGCCGCACCGATACTTGCTCAAGCTTTTTAAAAAGTATAACCATCAGCGCGGAAACGGGTAGCAAGGCCAATCAAAATGTTCAGGCAACTGAACAAACCTGTAAAACGCTTACGGGAACCGTCACGATCGACGGTAGTGCACGGGGAAACACTCACATATTTATCGAGCAATGGGATACGGTCAATAACCGTCCTTCCGGCGGTTTCCATCGGGAAACCAATACCAACTCGTCCGGGGTATATACGGCCAGTGTGCCTGCGGGTACTTACCGTGTGGGAACCTGGGATCCTGACTTCGGTGAATTGGGTGAAACCGTTGTGGTCAGCGCCACCAGTACCACACAAAATCTCAACTCAGGAACACTCGAAAATATCACCTTTGTCTTTACGGGGGGGGCTGCGGAAATGGCCGGCTTTGTGGAATTTAAAAACACGAGCGACCGCATGAACCGCTTTGGAAAACCATACAGTGATGCGAGTCAGAATTTGGTCGTTCCGCTAAAAAGTGGTAGTTACGAGTACTCCATGAATATTAACGGAGTGGGTAACTTTACCGGAACTGCAGATACCGGTGATACCGTGACTCTGAGTCTTACGGGGTCCACATTACTCACGCTCAGTGGAACGGTTTACGATAGCAATGGAACGGCCTTACCGGGGGCTACGGTGGTGGTGGATAATTTCACTTCAGGCATTCATCGCGATGCCAAATCGAGCGCTGATGGAACTTATTCTTTAAGGGCAAAGGCAGGCACCTACCAGGTCACGGTCAATCGTGCTGAATATATTGCGGGTCAGGCTCCGGCAACACTTGCGCTTACCGAAAGCACTTCCGATTACGATTTTGGAGGAGAGGGAGGTGATCAGCTCGGCATGGTGGCTTCCAGTAAAACCATTACAGGAACCCTTTACGAATCGGACGGTTCCACGCCGGTTAACGATGCGCGTGTATGGGCTCAAAACAGCACGGGACAAGTGGTTGCCGTGGAACTGCGTGACTCCACCGATGGAACTTACACGCTTCCGGTTACGGAAGACAGTTCATGGACGATAAAAGCCGTTGCCCCTCGTAGTGCCGAAACCACGCTGAGTGGCGCGGTGAATACGGCCGATGCTACGGCGGATACCGGAAAAAACATCACACTTACAGTTGATGCGACTAAAATCCCAAAATCCAAGAGTCAGAACTTTACTGCCACTAATAGTGTTACCTTGGATGATACGGATAATAGCAACATGAGACTGGTTGCGGCTGGAGGGGTTCTGGCCAGTACAGGTACTGTTACAGTACAGATGGAAAAGAGTTACTTGGCATCTCCGGACGAAGATTATACCTCCATAGGTGGTGTTTCTTATGATCTTAACGTCAGTGATGGCAGTCGCGCGGTAAAAGAATTTACCGGTAATGCGGAATTGATTCTTGAGTACGATCCGGATAATTTACCTGCGGGAGTGGAAGAGGCTGATTTGAAAGCGGTGTATTACAGCACAGAAGCCAACCGATATATTCCTTGTGAAGGAGGTGTAGCGGTGGATGCTACAAGCAATCAAATCACCTGTGTGACAAACCATGCCACCACTTTTGCAATTGTGTATCCCACTCCAAGCTCTTCATCCTCTGCGACAGGAGGCTCTTCACGTCACAGCGTTCAGGTGAGTGAAGCAGTCATAACGGAGGCAACAGAGGGTTCCGCTAACGACTTGGTCAATACTTCCGCCAATACCACCACCAACGCGGCCAGCAACATGATCAGAAAAGCCGTCGCGAATGAAGTTGAATTTTTCCAACCCCTGCAGTTTGATCCAAAGCTCATCACACAAAGTGTGACTACCGGCGAAAGAAGCGTTACATTGACCGAAGAGGGAGGTAAAATGACCCTCAGGCCAAATCAAGAGGCAGGCATTTCCGTGGAGATCTTTGAGGGAACAAAACTGACAGCTGATAAAGAATGGCTCGGAGACATTCAGCCTCCGGTTGTTCAACCAAAAGATGTGATTCAGGAAAGCGGAGATTACCAAGTGGCAGGCGATCGTCAGACCCTTGTGCGTGATGAAGTTGATGTTGTCATCAGCATGGGGTCCGCGAGCGGAAAATTGACTTTTTCTGAACCGGTTAAAGTAACGGTTCCTGTCAATTTAACCGATGGATCCGTTGTTGAAATCTATTCGTCCGAAGACGGAGCGCTATGGGAGCTTGTTAACGCGAATCAAATCGTTGTAGAGGGTGGCGAAGTGGTATTTGCCACCGATCACTTCACTTACTTCGCGGTTGTCTCTACGGGTGAAAATATCCTTCCTGCCGAGGAAGAATTGAGACAGGCAGCTGCCGAGGAAGAAAAAGCGGAAGTGGAACTTCCTTTTGTGGATATGAAAAATCACTGGGGTAAAGAATTCGTAGCCAAATTGTATGCCCTTGGTGTAGTGACCGGAAAAACCGATACGATCTTTGCGCCCAGCGCAACGGTTACCCGTGCCGAATTGGCCAAAATGGCTGTTCTTGCGTTCGGTTATGACGTTCCCGCAAAGGCTACCAAAATAGACTTCAAAGACATTCCATTGACTGCCTGGTTTGCGCCTTATGTAGAAGTCGCCAAAGAAAACAACATTATTAAGGGGTATTCCAGCGGTCACTTCAAGCCGGACGCGCTTGTGAATCGCGCTGAAACCCTGAAGATTTTGTTGGAGGCTGCCAAAGTCAATGTTCCCAAAAAAGGCACATCACAATTTAAAGATGTTTCCAAAAATGCTTGGTACTTTGATTACGTTAATTTTGCCAGCAAGTACAATATTGTGAGCGGTTACGGAAACCTGATGTTCCACCCCGCAAACTACATCAATCGCGCTGAGGCCGCCAAGATGATTGTGAAGATCATGGAAATAGCGAACCTTCAGTAATAACTCCTCAATAACCCGACCAAAAAGAGGTCTTGCGCCCAGTGGTGTGAGGCCTCTTTTAGTTTAAATTGTCAATTTTATTGATTCGCTCATCGGGGCAAAAAATGATATAATATAAAAGAATTTTTAATTTATGATTTTAAATTTTAAAACCGATAAATAAGATTTAAAAATTGTGAATTTAAAATTTAAAATTTAAAATTAAAAATTAAATTTATGCCAATCATTCCAACTGTTATCGATAAAACCCCTCAAGGGGGAGAGCGCGTTTACGACATTTACTCACGTTTGCTGGAAGAGCGAATCGTTTTTTTGGGATCCGCCATCAACGATGAAGTGGCCAATACCGTTATCGCACAGCTTTTATTTTTGGATAAAGTCGATTCCACTAAAGACATCACCATTTACGTCAATTCTCCGGGGGGTTCGGTTTCTTCCACTCTGGCAATGTACGACACCATGCAACTTGTAAAATGTGACGTGTCCACCGTTTGTATCGGGATAGCGGCTTCAGGCGGCTCCATTATCCTGATGGGCGGAACGAAGGGCAAACGCTATACTCTGCCTCATTCTGAGGTCATGATCCATCAGCCTCTTGGCGGAACGGAAGGACAGGCAACCGACATCGCGATTCATGCCAATCATATTATCGAAACCAAGCAACTATTGAATCAAATGATTGCCGATCACACGGGTCAGGCACTTGAGAAAGTGGAGAAAGACACCGAACGCGACTATTTTATGCGCGCCAAAGAAGCACTGGCTTACGGAATTGTAGATAAGATCATTGAACCAAAGAAGAAGTAATTTTCCGGATTAATTTCAATAAAAACCCCGATGGATATCGGGGTTTTTAATCATTCGTATTACGTTCTTAAATTTATTGAGCGAGTTCATTCACTTTTTCAGTCACAACGTCCCGAATCATGGTGGGGTTAAGGTTATTGCCGAAATTTTGTAACTTGTCTTTTTGGCTCATTAAAAAGCTACCACCAACCGCTCCCATAAGAATCACGTTGAGCAAAATACTGATCAGAGCACTCACAAGAAAAAGGAGAACTGTTCGCACAACGCCCAATTCATAAATCTTTTTAAGAATGAAAAAGACGCCCGCCAAAAAGCCGATGGAAATCAAATAGTTCAACCCCTTCATGAGCGACGTCATGCTTTCGTAATGCACTCCCAAATAGTTAAAAAGAATCGTGAGTACGCTTAAAACAAGCGTGAACAAAAAAAGGAAAAGAACGGCCTTTGCCGCGGAAAGAAAACCGCTCCTCGGGCTTCTTACCACCTTGCCCCCCAAATAAACGGCAACCATATTAATGAGCAGTAGGACCACAAGAACACCGGCCATGATTCCAGATCCCATCATATAGATATTCATTAAAACATCATTCATAATAAAAGGGATTAAAAAATATTTAGTAACAGTATAACCCTTTAAGGAAGACTTTTATACTTCATTTTATTATAATGCGGGTATGTTTAAATACATCCAAACCTCCGGCAAGGCGCGTCGCGGCACTCTAAAAACCGCTCATGGCGAAATTCAAACCCCCTTTTTTATGACGATTGGCACTGCGGGTGCCGTGAAAGGCTTATTGCCATCCGAAGTCAGGGCGTTGGGCGGTCAGATTATCCTCTCCAATACCTATCACCTCCATCTTCGTCCGGGAGAAGATATCGTCGCTAAGGCGGGTGGGCTTCACAAATTCATGAATTGGGACGGACCCATTTTAACGGATAGTGGTGGGTACCAGGTTTTTTCGCTCGCCAAAATTCGCAAACTCAAAGATGACGGAGTCGAATTTCAATCACACCTGAACGGCGAAACCATTTTTTTAACACCCGAAAAGGCCATCGAAATTCAAATGAAACTGGGGAGCGACATCATGATGGTTTTAGATGAATGCCCCGCCGCGGATGCGGATCGTACGTACGTCGAAAAATCATTAAAACTAACAACAGATTGGGCAAAACGATGCCAAACGTTTTTTATCAAAAACCGTAGAGACGCACCATGGCGCGTCTCTACAAACCCATCCGGGTTGTTTGGCATTGTCCAGGGGGGCATGCACCACGATCTGCGTAAACAATCGGCACAGCAGTTGGTTGATATCGGTTTCGATGGGTACGCGATTGGCGGACTTTCCGTTGGCGAGCCCAACGCGACCATGTACAACATGATTGATGCGACCGTTCCTCACCTGCCCACCGATAAACCCCGTTATTTGATGGGGGTTGGAACCCCGCAAGATATCGTAGAAGCCGTGGAGCGTGGGATTGACATGTTCGATTGTGTTCTCCCTACTCGTAACGCCCGTCACGGTCATTTGTTCACGTCGCAGGGTATTGTGCGCATTAAGAACGAGCAATACAAAAACGATTTCACACCGCTTGATCCCGAATGCCAATGTTTGGCCTGCACGCAATTCACCAAGGCCTACCTTCGCCATCTTTTTATGGCCAAAGAAATCCTCAGTCTCCGCCTCAATACGCTTCATAACGTCGCCTTTTACCTCAATTTGATGAAGCAGATCCGTGCGGCGATTGAAAACGATCGATTTGGGGAATTTAAAAAAGAATTCCTGGATAATTTTAAAGTCTAAATTTTTAAACAAATAAGGTGTATCCAGAAAGGTTTTAAAATTAAAAATTATAAATTTAAAATTTATGAAACTTCCTCCTCAATCTCAACTCACCGATGCCAAATACCAATCGATTCTCACCCTCATCGATGAATTAAAAATAAACCTTGATGACATCGATGAAAAATTCATTCACGGTGGCGGTCATGGAGGGCAAAAGATCAACAAGTCCACCAACACGGTTCAGCTCAAACACCTGACAACAGGCACAACGGTTAAATACCAAAAACATCGTCAGCGTGCCATGAATCGCATTCTTGCTTTACGGGAATTGCTGGAAAAATTAAATCCGGATTCCAAAAAACAGCAGGGGATTGAAAGAGTCCGTAAGCAAAAAGCCCGTCAAAAACGTCGTCGACAGGAAGGGGGAAAATGAGTTAAAAAGGCTCATCAACAAACGGAAGAATAATATTGACAAAATACAAAATTTATGTAAAATAGAAGATACTTTTTCTGTTAATTCCTTTTTTATGTCCGCATTGTTTTATTGTACCTTTCTAAATCCATCGGCACATCATAATTTTGTATATGCCAACGGAGGTCCTTCAAATGGGTCTGGTACTGGCGGTACAGATTTATTGGCTCCTCCGGAAGGAGCTGTTCCAAGGGCTCCGGGGCGTACAACTACTGATCCAAACCTATTAAGAACAAAAATGATCGATGGATGGAGAGTTAGGTTAAGGTCAGCTCTTCAATATCGTTATATAGATACTCTTCCTAGGGGAACCTATTTTGTTGATGAGAGAGGAAATCCTACTGGCCCCATGAAAGTTTTAAGAACCGAGGCTGTAGACGAGGTTATTGATGGTCTTTTGACCGATTTGAGTGACGATCTCAGTGAATTAAGTGAAAGGCTGAGTGACGATCCATTTGTTAGGGCTCACGAACGCTTGGCAATTGCCTCTTTGAGAGACAGGGTTCGTCAGGTTGAACTTGGAGATGCGGCCAATGACCCAATGATGAAAGGATTTTTGAATCTAAGGTCAAAAATTGGTGAAGCGGAAAGAGATGGAATAGTGGAAAGAATAATAATGCGACAATTGGAAGGTGGCGTCAGAGGGGTTTGGATGACGATGGGGGATCTCGATTATTTTAAGGGGGTTAATGAGGAATATTCACATTTTATTGGCGATCTTGCTTTGACTCATGTTGCCGAAGTAATAACTCGGAATATTCCAAAAAGTATATTAAAAATTCGCATAGGCGGAGAAGAGATTGGATTCCTTGCGGAGGACATGGACGAACAAGATGTAATCTTGGCATTTGAACGTGCGCGTGAAGCTTTAGTACAAAATCCTTTGTATTTACTCGAAGAACAGAAGTTGGTGGATGGCGAATGGGTTGCCACCGATAGTTTACCGGTTAAAATTGATGCTTCAGTATATCATGCCAGATTAGGACAGGCAGGAGAAAATGCGAGAAGAGAATCAGGGATTACAAGGGGGGCTACCTATGTGTTACCTGATCCACGTCCACACGATCGCGCTGGAAATGATGGCACGGAAAGAAGAATTCGATTGTCAGAAATTCCATTGAACATGACCTTTGGTATGAGCCCCTTTGTTTTTGTAGGATCAGCAGGTGATTTATTAACTCCTGGTAGAAAGGCAGCCCTCATAAAACGGAGTTGGGGCGCAACTTCTGTGGCAGCAGATCGTCAGTTGAACATCGGAAAACATGAACTTGGAAAAAATTGCGTGGTGGCAAATGGTCAAAAATTTGAACCGGCACAAACTCGCCTTACGGTAACCCGGGCATTACATTCTGTTCGCCCTCTTGCGCCTACAGCTCCATGGAAACCAGACGATGGCGATGAAGGCGCTGGCTCTTAATAATCTCACTTAAACCCCTTCATCAATTCCCCTAAATCAAAATTTTGGAAGTTCTCGAATTGAGCTTTCATTTCATTTATTTTGCTCCAATCCATGTCGTTTTTTAGGTAGTCTGCCAAATAGAGTCCTCCAATAATAGGGAGGATGATGAAAATCAGGAAGAAAAGGAGCGAAACAACCCCGCGAAACACCGCCCAGCGGTAAGTCCGCTTTTGGTATTTTAGAATCTGATCCAGTTTTTCCTCGGATGTGAGTTCGGGTTTTGTCATTGTTAGTGCGACAGTGCACAGTACAACGGTGCTACAGTGCTACAGAGAATTAACAACTAACTACTAACTACTAACTACTAACTACTAACTACTAACTACTAACTACTAACTACTAACTACTAACTACTAACTACTAACTACTAACTACTAACTACTAACTACTA
>Ga0210006_1001767_pt1 | contig 14639 bp, 16 predicted proteins | sample CryGey02umfilter_2_FD_185452 | JGI IMG/M metagenome (GOLD analysis project Ga0210006, IMG submission 185452) | Groundwater microbial communities from aquifer in Utah, USA - Crystal Geyser 4/10/14 0.2 um filter (SPAdes) (version 3) | ecosystem: Environmental > Aquatic > Deep subsurface >... | reverse complement strand
TAACAAAGTTGTGTAAGGGTTTACGCCGTAGGCGGGCCCGCCCGCGGCGGGCAAGTGCCTCTAGGCGCATTGTTAGAAAATGTTTTTGTATCGGAAAAATAAAGGTACTATAATAGTATTGGTTATGAGCTATAATATTATAAAGTAGCACATTATCGCGCTCAATATGGCCAAGAAAATATTAGTTGTAGATGATGAAAAACAGATAGTTTGTCTTTTCGCGGAATTTTTGGAGAAGACCGGCTTTGAAGCGGTTGTCGCTTTTGGCGGCGAGAAAGCCATTGAGATCTTAAACGCGGACACTGTTATAGACCTTGTGATATTAGACGTTAGGATGCCGGGAGTAAGCGGTATCGACGTAGTCAAGGCATTGAAAAAAACAAAAAGAGATATACCGGTTATCATAATAAGCGGTAATATAGGCATTCAGGGCGAGCTCGAGCAGTTGAAAAAATTGGGTTGTACGGATATTTTCAGCAAACCCGTTGACCTATTTGTGCTTTTAAAGTGTATTAATAAAAAGTTGGAAAATTAGGCACCCGGCGCTAATCGGGATCGCGCCGGTGTTGTGTTTTCTACACAAGGGGGATGAGATATGAAGACGGATAAGGTATTGGGTATTTTGGTGATCATTGTTTTCATTCTACTGGGAGGAGCGTATGCTCAGTTCGTAGTACAGGAGCAGGCTACGGCAAAGAACATTCGCGGGCTCAATCGCAAGGTTGGCGATTTTGACGCTATTTTAAAAAAAATTGGATCTCAAGCCAAAGACAACGCTGATATTATAAAAAATATTGAAGATAAGGCCACGGCAAACGACGCGCGAAGCAGAGATGTAGCTTCTAAATTAGAGGAAATGGATAAAGATATACAACAGTTGCAAAATGATGTCAAAGAAGCGATCGCGTTGAAAGAAGTCAAGGTTTCGGCAGCACCTGCGGTAACGCCTGTGGCCGGATCGGTTCAATTGGCTCCGGCGGGTGGATCAACAGTATCAACAGAAGCCCAGACTGCACCGGCAGACACGGTAATGCCGGCAGCAGAACGATCAACGGTTGAAGGGCAGGCATTGCAGCCATAATGAAGGCGCTTTTTAAGTTTTTTATAGTTTTATTTTTTTTACTTCTTTGCCGGGCAGGTTATACTCAGTCTACACTTGAATACGCGGCGCTTTTATCAGGGCAGAGCGCGGTGAGCAGTATTAAAAAAGGAAAGGGCCCTGTTCCTCAAGGAGTGGATAGCGCGGGAGTACTTTCAAAAGGCAGCGCATTGTTGCGGCAGGCCGGCTCTAGTTTTGACGCTACGGGCACAAGCCCTGATCAAGAGAAACAGGCGGCCCCGGGCGAGGCTAAGGTTGGAATGCCCAAAGTCTTAGAGATAGAAACAAAACCTTCTGCCCCAGAGGGCGAGAATGACATAGTTAAGGTATATCTTAAGAGCGGCCAGGTCATTGAAGGTAAGTTGGTAGAACGCGGAGATGATCACGTCAAGGTAGATTGCGTCGGTATCGCCGTGACTTATTTTAACGAAGAGATAGACAAGGTAGTTTAATAATAGTAAGGCGCATTATGGACAATGGTATCAAGATCCTATTGGTTGATGATGAGCAGGATTTTGCTAATTCTATGGCTTTTTGGCTGAAGGCTCGCGGTTATTCCGCGGTGGTTGAGGATAATTGCGAAAATGCCTTAAAGATAATCAAACAAGACGCGCCTGACCTGGTTTTTTTAGATGTAGTCATGCCGGGCGTCAATGGGCTTGCTATGTTGAAGAAAATAAGAGAATTCAACGAGACGATACCTATCATTATGATGAGTTCTTTTATTAAGGAAAGCAGGAGCGAGGACGGATCAAATTTTTATAATGTCTCTGGCATTTTTAACAAAGGGCATGATCTTTCAAAAGCGCTCGCCTTGATCAAAACTACGTTAGATAAAAAAAAATAAACCTGAAATTTTGAGCCGCGAAGGACTCCGTTCGCCATTAAACCAATGGCGGACTAGAACCTGTCGTCGCTCGCTTACCTGCCTGCCGGCAGGCGCTCGGCTCCTCCCCAAAGGGGCTCTGCCCCTATGGCGCTCGCTGTGTTCGCTGTTACCCCGAGGGCGTGGGGACGGTCTCCCCACACCCCTTGGGTTCTCGTCCTGTATCTTTGATAATAAAGCCACACAAAAAACGTGTAGCTTCAAATATGAGCCGCGAAGGACTCGAACCTTCAACCCCCTGATTAAGAGTCAGATGCTCTACCGATTGAGCTAGCGGCCCGATCATTTTTTATTTTAGGGTGTTCATATTAGCAGATTTTGGAAATTATGTAAAGTGGGATATTTATCTTAATTGAGATAAGAGTTTAATGAAAAATTTGGGTTAAGATAGAGGGTCAACCATGAAGAGCGATGTTTACTTTGCGCCTGTGGATACCGTTGGCGTAGAGGCGCGTTGCGCGGCCCTTGATAGGTTATTAGAAAGATCCGAGCCTTTTTTAATTTATAAAGAAGGTGAAATAATCCCAATTAAGCTGACTGTAGGAGATCCCGCGTGTGTTTATAATGTGAGCCCGGAGCTGGCCGGTCGTGTCATAGCAAAGATCAAGCTTCAGAAAGCTAAACCTTTTCTTTTTGATACCAGCGTCATCTACAAAGGCCAGCGGCAGAACGCTGTTGATCACTTAAAACTCGCGCAAGACAAGGGGTTTTGCTATTCTAGCGTTAAAGCGCCTTTTGTGATAGCTGATGGCGTTTTAGGACAGGACGGCAGAGAGTTTACGATAGATGCCGCTCACATAAAGAAGATAAAGGCGCCATCTTTTGTGGGTATGCTTGACAGTCTTCTTGTGTTATCTCATGCCACCGGCCATATCTTTACAGGTTTTGCCGCGGCTATCAAAAATGTCGCCATGGGTATGAGCTGCAGGCCTACGAAACAAGTCCAGCATTCTTCTATGAAGCCATCAGTTTCCGAGGAGAAATGCACAGGTTGCGGATGTTGTAAATTTATCTGTCCAGCCAGCGCCATTACGCTTGGGCGTGGTTCAAAGGCCCACGTTGATCTCGGCATCTGTATCGGTTGCGGGGAGTGCCTATGCGCCTGTAAGTTTGATGCTATCAACGTGAATTGGGAAGAAGACGCGGAAGTCTTCTGCGCGCGCATGGATGAAGTCGCGCGCTTTATTTTGTCTAAATTCAAAAATAAATTTTTTATTACGTTTGCCTTTGATATTACGCAGGAATGCGATTGTATCGCTACAAAAGATGACCGCATCATAAGTCCGCCCATAGGTATCTTGGCATCAGAAGATCCACTGGCTTTGGATAAGGCTACATTGGATCTGATGAGTGATAAATACCACTATCTCGAAGAACACAGCGCGTATCAAAATATGTTTACCTACGCAGAATCGATCGGCCTAGGCAGCCTGGATTACCGGCTCATCAGGGTATAGTTAAGCCTGCTTGTCACTTCCATCCTTTTTCTCATTTCGGTACATATTTGTAGCGCGAATTCCTGTTGCAGACAATATTTTGGAATAGGGGCCTTCCTTGGTTCGATTTACGTAAAAGCGTTCGCCTTGCCCCTGCGTGTCAAGGCTCTCTCTGGTTACGGCCTCGCTCTCCCCATTGCTTCGCAAAGCGAAGCAATGGGGCTCCATGCCCGCTTCGGCCTTCACAAGTTTTACTCTAATCAAACCAAGATAGGCCCCACTTAGATTATCTGCAACAGGAATTCGCGCTGCCCATATAACTTAGATTAAGCAGAGGGGTGGTTGCGTTGCTGGCCTCATCGCTTGGAGATTTACATCCGAGGGAAAGATAAATATGTCGCTGCGAAAAACGACGAAAGCGGCAAGTAGATAGTCTTTAGGCAGGGGTATGGCTTGCGTGAGTTTGTTATTTGAGGAGTTTGGCGATCTCTTCGGCGGCGCGGTGTGTGGCGCCGGGGATGCCTAAGGTATTTTTTAGAGCGTAGAGTTCCGCGTGGGCCTTCCGTAAAGCTTCTTCATCTTCTAAAAGAGAAATAGTTGTCCTTGCGATCTTTTTTGGTGTAGCGTCAAACTGCACCAGCTCCGGCACTATTTTTTGGCCGGCAACGACGTTGACTAATCCGATTTGGGGGATCTTTATGAACATCTTGGCTAAAAGCCAGCTAAAGAATGATACTTTATAGATGATGATCATTGGTTTATTGAGGATGGCGGTCTCAAGTGTTGCAGTGCCTGAAGCGACAAGCACAAAGTCTGACGCGTGTATCCCGGCATAGGTTATGTCGTCTATGACCTTGTAAGGGAAATCTATTTTTGTTTTATCAATGATCTGCTTAAAGGCCTCGCGTTTGACCGTTGTAGTGCGGCATATGAGAAATTGCGCGTCGGGTATATTTTTGTAGATCTCCTGGGCTGCCTGTAACATCACGGGCAGGTGGTTTGCGACTTCGCGTTCGCGTGAACCCGGGAGGATGGCTATGGTCCTGCCGCATTTTTTCATTCCTATCGCGTCCATGAGTTGTTCACGTTCCATTGTGGGCTTGACGATATCCAAAAGTGGATGTCCTACGAATTTGACGTTGAATATATTGTCCCTGTAAAGGACTTCTTCAAATTTAAACAGGACCAGCATAAGGTCTACGTTTTTTTTAATGAACTGCGTGCGTTGGCTTCCCCAGGCCCATACTTGCGGGCTGATGAAGTAGACTACCTTTATTCCCATTTTTTTTAAAGCGCCTGCCAGCCTCAGGTTGAACCCGGGATAATCCACCAGGATGGCAGCGTCGGGTTTGATCTCTTTTGTTTTTTCAAGGAGATCAAGGAATATTTTTTTAAATTTGGAATAGTTTTTCAGGATCTCGGAGAAACCAACGACCGCGAGCGCGGTAAGATCACAGGTAATGTCCACCCCCGCGCTTCGCATGTTTTTTCCGCCGAGGCCGTAAAAGCTGGCATCGGGATAGATGTTTTTCAGCTGGAGGACGAGGTTGGCCGCGTGGATATCCCCTGAAGCCTCGCCGGATACTATGAGTATTTTTTTCATGTGGAACACCTTAACTTTGCCTATTGTAGGTTTTTATTCTCTGGTTCTTTTAGCCGAAATTCTTGCGGCGGATGAGATTAGATATCTTAGTGGCGAGTTTGAGGGCTTCGTATGCTTCTACGCCTGAGACGATCGGCTTTCGGTTGTTGCGCACGCATAGGGTAAAGGATCCAATTTCTTTTTTGATGGGCTCGTCTTTTTCTATTGGGATCATGGTTTTGACGATAGACGCCTTTTCCTTTTTGTAGCAGAAGGCTTCCTGCGCCTGGTAGTCTAAGGATATGTAGGTATCTTTTAAAAATATCCTGATCTTGCGCAACGGTTCATCAGAGATGCGTGAAGCAGTCAGATTGACAGTGCAGCCGTTCTTGAAATTTAGCCGGACATTAGCTATGTCTTCAAAAGGTGTCAACACGCTGACGCCAACAGCATCAATATGTTTGACCTTGGAGTTAACGAGCCCCAGCACAATGTCTATATCATGGATCATCAGGTCAAAGACAACGCCTATATCAAGCGAACGGTTTGGAAATGGGCTTAATCGGTGGCATTCAATGAAGCGGGGGTTGTCCGCGAGCTTCTGCGCTGCCATGAACGCGGCATTGAACCTTTCCACGTGCCCTACCTGCAGGATGACCTTGTTCCTGCGGGCCAGCCTGATCAGGATGCGGGCGTGCCTTAAATTATCAGTGATGGGTTTTTCTATTAAGACGTGTTTTTTCTGCAAAATAGCGTATTTGGCTATTTCGAAATGGATTTTGGTGGGTGTGGCGATAGAGACCATATCCACCTGGGATAGGAGGTTCTTGTGATCCGTAAAAGCGTTGGTGTTATAATTTGAAGCCGCGGCGGCTGCTTTTGCTGGGTCTATATCACAGACACCTACCAGCTTTAAATGAGGTATTTCGGTATAAACCCTGGCATGAATGTTGCCCAAGTGGCCTACGCCAATAACCCCTGCTTTGAGTTCTTGCGGCATGCATTCACTTATAACAAATATCTTGAGGGATGTCAATATGTGTGATAATATAAACGCCTTATTAGCCATCCCATTTAATCATAAGGAGTTTCGTGCCTACAGAAAAAAAGCGTTGGCTTCAGGATTATAGGGACTTGTTCGAGTTTACGCGGCCGCACCTAAGGCTTTTGATAGTTGCGGTGGCCGCTATGCTCTTTTCAACTATTTTTGACGGCGTTTCCATGGGTATGATAGTACCGTTTTCTGATAAGATACTGTCTAACGGCAAGATCGTTGTTCCGACAAAACTTCCCATATTTATAGAGAGTTTCATCACCCAGGTCAATGATATGCCCCAGCTGTCTCTTCTGTATTGGATGGCTGGTTTTCTTATAGTTTTATTTCTTTTTAAGGGATTTTTTTCATATATGCAGGCGTCACTTATGTCTGATGTCGGCCAAAGGGTTATGCGGGATATCCGCTCCAAGCTTTATGGAAAATTTCAAAGCTTAGACCTTGAGTATTTTTCAAGAAAACGCAGCGGTGAGCTTATATCTAGGATCACTAATGACGTAGGCATGGTAGAAAACGCGGTTTCCTACGGTTTTACGGATCTTGTATATCAGACGTTCCAGATCATCTTATTTTCAATTATCGTGGTCTTTATTTATTGGAAGCTGGCCATTGTGGCGCTTATGATGATCCCATTTATCTCTATACCTATCGTGCTTGTTGGCAGAAAACTCCGAAAGATCAGCAAGTCCACTCAGGAGAAGATAGCGGACATCAATTCTTTGCTCTATGAGACCATCTCCGGAGTTCGGATAGTGCGCGCTTTTAGCGCTGAGAGCTATGAAGTCTCAAAATTTATAAAACAGAACCAGGAATATTATAAATTAAACATGAAATCCATAAAGAGGACATTAGCCTTAGGCCCTGCTACGGAATTTATCGGCGTTATCGGCGGCGTTTTTATTCTGCTCTATATCGGCCGTCAGGTGATCAGCGGGACTATTTCATTCGGTATTTTTGGATTGTTTTTGGGGTCTGTTATGATGTTAATAAGGCCTTTTAAGAAATTGAGCGCCGTGAGCGCCATTATGCAAAAGGCCTTTGCCGCGTCAACCAGGATCTATGAAGTCCTTGAGTTGCAGCCTAAGATAAAGGATGACCTTTTGGCATGGTCTCTGCCTGATATAAAGGATGGCGTGGAAATGAAGGACATATGGTTCAAATATGAAGAGGCTGATGTCCTTAAAGGAATAAATTTAAAATGCCGGCGCGGAGAGGTGCTAGCTATTGTGGGCCCCAGCGGAGTCGGAAAAAGCACCCTTGTGGACCTTATCCCGCGTTTTTATGACCCTCAGAAGGGCGTAGTACTTGTAGACGGCAGGGATATGCGCACTTTTAACATAAGATCGCTTAGACGGCACATCGCTATGGTGACCCAGGAGACTATTCTTTTTAATGATACTGTAAAGGATAATATCGCGTATGGCAAGAGGGACGCGAGTTTTGAAGAGATCGTTGAGGCGGCTAAAAAAGCGAACGCGCATGAGTTTATCCTGAACCTGCCTCAAGGTTACGATACGTTCATCGGCGATCGTGGAGTTAAGCTTTCCGGAGGTGAAAGACAGAGATTGGCCATAGCCAGGGCTATTTTAAAAAATCCGCCTTTGCTTATTCTTGATGAAGCTACGTCCCAGCTTGATTCTCACTCAGAAAGGCTTGTCCAAGAGGCCTTAAATATACTGATGAAGGGTAGGACCGTGTTTGTGATAGCCCATAGGCTTTCTACTATTAAAAATGCTTCAAGGATCGTGGTTTTAAGCGAAGGCGGCATTGTTGAAGAGGGTACTCATGAGGAGCTTTTAAGCCAATCCGGCCTATATAAGCGCCTTTATGACATGCAATTCCAGGCTTAAAAATTCTATTTGAAAATGAAGCCCGTTATGTTATATTGTGAGGGTTTCACTTAAAAAAAACGAAAGGAGAAACACACTTTGACTACTACAGAATTGATCAAACAGTTATTGGAAGCGGGTGTCCATTTTGGGCATCAGACTAAGAGATGGAACCCAAAGATGAGACACTTCATTTTTGGCGAAAAGAGCGGTATTTACATAATTGACCTGGAGAAGACGGAGAAGTTATTGAACGAGGCCAAGGCCTTTATCTCTGATGTTGCGGCGCAGGGCAAACCCGTTCTCTTTTTGGGGACTAAAAAACAGGCCCAGGAAGTCATAGATGAGGAGGCGAAACGTTGCGGCGCGTTTTATATCAATCACCGTTGGCTGGGCGGGCTTTTGACCAACTTTCAGACCATTAAAAAGAGCATTAAGCGTTACAAAGAGATAGAACAAATGGAGAAGGACGGCATTTTTAATTCTCTTACCAAGAAAGAGATAGCATCACTTAAAAAAGAGAGGGAGAAGCTTCTTAAAAATCTTTCGGGCGTTATTGAGATGGATAGGCTCCCCGGAGTTATTTTTATTATTGATTCAAAAAAAGAAGAAACGGCGGTGCTTGAGGCAAAGAAACTTAATATTCCCATAATCGCGCTCATTGACACCAACTGTGACCCAGACCTGATAAATTATCCTATCCCGGGCAATGACGACGCGATAAAATCCATCAAGCTTATCACCGCTTCTATGGCGGATAGCGTTTTAGACGGCCGTAAGCGTTTTGAAGAAGTCAAATCGGTCATGAAGGAATTAAAAGATAAAGATGACAGCGAAAATGAAGAGGAAGAAGTTTTTGTGGCCCCTGAGATAGAAGAAGAGGCTATTAAAAAACTCGCGCTTGATAAAGAAGGGGCCGAAAAAGAAAAAGCCACGCGGCTGAAAAAGCCCCGCGTCGGAGGAAAGGATAAGGATTAAGCATGGCTGTTCCTATTGAGATCATAAAACAACTGAGGGAATTAACATCCGCGTCTGTTTCGGATTGCAAGAAAGCCCTGGATGACGCTAAGGGCGATATACATAAAGCCTCCGATCTTTTAAAAAAGAGAGGGCTTGAGATAGCTGCTAAAAAGGCGACCCGCGCGGCTAATCAGGGCAGGGTAGAAGCTTATATACATCATGGCAGCAAGATCGGCGTTTTGGTGGAGGTCAACTCAGAGACGGATTTTGTGGCCAGGAATGAAGAATTTATTCGTTTTACAAAAGACGTGGCTATGCAGATAGCTGCCACTGATCCGAGGTATTTGAAGAAAGAGGACGTCCCGTCTGACGCGCTCGCGGACTTAAACGATAAACAGAAGAATGACTTTTTTAAGGTTAATTGTCTTTTGAGCCAGCCATTCATAAAAGATGATAAATTGAGCATTGGCGAGTATCTGACGAACATCATCGCAAAGATCGGCGAAAATATTGTCGTGCGGCGTTTCTCGCGTTTTAGACTAGGTGAAGATGAAAAGTAAGCCTGTCTATAAACGCGTAGTCCTAAAATTAAGCGGCGAAGCCCTCCAGGGTAAACAACCTCATGGTATTGACGCGGCAGTCCTTTTGTCGCTGGCGGCCGAGATCGTTGAGATCCACCGCATGGGTGTTCAAGTGGCTGTTGTCCTTGGCGGCGGCAATATTTTTCGCGGCCAGTCAGGAACTCATAATTTTAAGATAGAGCGGACCGTCGGTGACTATATGGGGATGTTGGCTACGGTCATAAACGGCCTGGCATTTCAGGACGCCCTTGAGAAAAAGGGAGTGCAGACGCGGGTAATGACAGCTATTGATATGCATCAGATAGGCGAGCCATATATACGGCGCAGGGCCATACGGCATTTAGAAAACGGCCGCATCGTTATTTTTGTCGCAGGCACGGGTAACCCTTACTTTACTACTGACACGGCCGCGGCGCTCCGCGCCATGGAGATAAACGCTGACGTAATCTTGAAGGCTACTAAGGTGGATGGCGTTTATACCGCTGATCCATTTAAGGATAAGAACGCCAAAAAATTTAAGGACTTGAAATATCTGGATGTCTTAAAAAAGGGCTTGAAAGTCATGGATGCCACGGCTGTAAGCCTTTGTATGGACAATCGGCTCCCTATTGTAGTTTTTGGTTTAAGAAAGCCCGGTAACATAAGGCGCATTATCATGGGAGAAAAGATAGGCACGGTGGTCAACTGATCAGGGGTGAACCATGAACGCGAAAGAAGTTGTTAAGGAAACAGAAAATAAGATGAAGAAAGCGCTGGAGGCGACTCGCCGCAGCTTTGCCGAGATAAGGACAGGCAGGGCCAGCCCGCACCTCGTGGAAGGCTTGCATGTTGATTATTATGGAACACCGACGCTTTTAAAAGCCATAGCGTCTATCACGATACCGGATGCCCGTCTTATCGTTATTCAGCCCTGGGACGCGTCCATTATATCCGAGATAGAGAAGGCTATTATTAAATCCAATATCGGTATCACGCCTTTTAATGATGGTAAAGTGATCAGGCTTCAGATACCACAGCTTACGGCAGAGCGGCGTGAAGAGCTTAAGAAGGTCGTCAAGACCATGGCTGAAGAAGGAAGGATATCTTTGCGCACGATACGCCGCGATTCCAATGAAATTATTAAGAAACTTGAGTCTGATAAAGCCATTGCTGAAGATGAACGTTTTAGATCGCAGGATGAAGTGCAGAAGGTTACTGATAAGTGCATTTTAGAATTAGAAAATTTATTAAAAGATAAAGAAAAAGAATTGACAGATATGTAGTTTTACGAGTTACGAGTTCAGCGAGTTCAGCGAGTGATTTTTTAAGAATTTATTTAACTTGTAAATTCAAGAACTCGGCAATTCTATAACTTTTGTATTAATTTTGGGCCGCTAGCTCATTTGGTAGAGCATCGCCCTTTTAAGGCGAGTGTGCCGCGTTCGAGCCGCGGGCGGCTCATAAATATTATACGGTAGTAACCGACGCGGACGTGGCGAAATTGGCAGACAATGATCTGCCGCGGTGGCGGAATTGGCATACGCGTTAGGCTTAGGACCTAATGTCCATAAGGACTTGAGAGTTCAACTCTCTCCCGCGGCATTAGATATGGGTTCCCCGCCGAAGGCGGGTCTGCCTTTGGTGGAAATTCCCTCCGTCCGCAGATTTAAATGCGGGAGTAGCTCAGCTGGTAGAGCGCAACCTTGCCAAGGTTGAAGTCACGGGTTCGAATCCCGCCTCCCGCTTAAATTTTTGAAAACCGCATGGCGAGCGTCCTGGCGAGTGGGGTTATTTCTTATTTTAACTACAATATAAATTTAACAGGAGGGTGTGATAAATGAAGATTATGGAGTTTCTTTCGGAGGACGCCATATCGGTTGATCTCAAGAGTATTAATAAGGCCGATGGCATCAAGGAGCTGGTAGATCTTTTGATCAGCGCCGATGAGGTTGATAAAAAAGATAAATCTAAATTGGTAGAACTCCTTTTGGCCAGAGAGTCCCTGGGGTCTACTGCCATAGGCCATAATGTTGGCATTCCGCACGCTAAGGCTGATTGTATCAAGAAGCTGGTAGGCGCGTTCGGATTGTCAAGAAAAGGCGTGGATTTTGATTCTCTGGATGGAGAACCGGTCTACATCTTTTTTCTTTTGCTGGCTCCCCAGGATTCGGCTGGCCCGCACTTGAAGGCATTGGCCAGGATATCGCGCCTTATCAAGGACAAATATTTTCGCGACACGCTGCGGCAATCAAAAGATAAGAAAGACGTAGCGCGCGTGATCAGGGTAGAAGATGATAAAAAAATATAAATTGAAAACTTTTTTTAAATGGTTTTATCCAGGTATGCGCGTTAAGCGCTGGGCGTTATTATCGCTTTTGGGTATTGTTTTGATAATGATGGGCGTTTTCGGTATGACAAGGATACCAAGCGATCTTTCTCTTGTTGTTACTTACGTTTATTTTACCAATGTTATTATCGGCATTATTCTGATCATTTTAGGTTTCAAGAATATGATGGTATCGGTCGTGACTTTGCTTCTGCCGCATAAGGAAGGGCACCTTATTGACATAATGTATCAGAAAAGGTTCTTAGAGCACGGCCCAAAGATCGTAGTTATCGGAGGAGGCACAGGCCTGTCTGTCCTTTTACATGGTATTAAGGAATATACTTCTAATATCACTGCGGTAGTCACCGTTGCGGATGACGGCGGAAGCTCAGGGAGGCTGCGCCAGCAATTTGATATTGTGGCTCCCGGAGATATTCGCAACTGTTTAGTTGCTTTGGCTGCTGACGAAACAATGATGCGCGAGCTTTTTCAATACCGCTTTAAAAAGGAGACGGAGTTCAGCGGGCATAGTTTTGGCAATCTTTTTCTCACCGCGATGACGCAAGTGACCGGTGATTTTGAAAAGGCTATTAAGGAGTCAAGCAAAGTTTTGTCTATCCGTGGGCGCGTCTTGCCTTCAACTTTAGATAAGGTGACTTTAGTCGCTGAGCATAAAGACGGCCGCGTGACAGAAGGAGAGGCCCAGATACCCAAGGCAGGCTCGCCTATAGCCAAGATTTTTATAAAGCCGCAAGACGCCTCAGCCGCTCCTGACGCTGTTAAGGCGATCCGTGAGGCGGAACTGATCATTTTAGGGCCGGGGAGCCTTTATACGAGTATTATACCTAATCTTTTGATCAAAGATATACGTGACGCCGTTGTTGAGTCCCAGGTATCTAAGATCTATGTGTGCAATATCATGACGCAGCCTGGTGAGACTGACCGTTTCAAGGCGTCTGATCATATTAAGGAATTGGTTACCCACACGCATCCAAAGATCGTGGATGCCTGTGTTGTTAACATAGGCAGGATATCAACTGCCATGCTTGAAAAATATTCAAAAGAGGATTCTATTCCCGTGGAAGCTGATTCTCAGACAATCAAGGATTTCGGATACGGCGTCATTGAAGATGATCTGGTAAGCGCTACGGACTTGGTGCGGCACGACGCTAACAAATTGGCCAGGATAATAGCGAATCTGCTGAATTTAGAAAAACGCGGCGGGAAGAAATAGCGCTCTCAAAAAATGCTTAAACGGATCGAAAAAAAGGTCATAGTTAAAAATAAACAAGGGCTCCACGCCAGGCCCGCGGCTTTGTTCGTGCAGATAGCCAATAGGTTTGATTCAGTCATCAAGGTGCTTAAAGATGATCAGGTGGTAAACGGTAAATCTATAATGGGTATCCTTATGCTGGCCGCGGAAAGAGACAGCGAGGTCATTCTTGTTGCTGAGGGCACAGACAGCGAGGAAGCCATAGTTGAGTTAGAAAGATTATTAAATTCAGATGAATGAGATCATATTAAAAGGTATACCGGCGGCTCCGGGCATAGTTGTAGGTAAGGCGTATATCTACGGCAGGGAAGACCTTCTCGTGGAAAGGCACCCTATTATCGAAGACCAGGTGCCTCTGGAGATATCGCGCTTTGAAGACGCGCTTATACAGACGCGTCAGGAGATCATAGCGCTGCAGAAAAAAATATCTCAGGAGATGGGTTCTGAGCATGGGGAGATCTTTGACGCGCATTTGTTGGTCTTAGAAGACCGCATGCTTATTGAAGAGGTTATCTCTAAAGTTAAAAAAGACAAGGCCTCCGTGGATTTTGTTTTTTCTGAAGTCTTAAAAAGATACGCGGGCGTCTTTTCCAGGATAGAGGATGAATATTTAAAAGAGCGCATAAGTGATATTAATGACGTGGGACGGCGCATCCTGCGCAATCTTTTAGGAAGGAAAAGAAAAGGCTTAGCCGATCTTGAGGATAGGGTCATTGTTATCGCTCATGACCTTTCGCCGTCTGATACGGCTACGATGCACAAGAATAATGTCATTGGTTTTGTCACGGATATAGGCGGCAAGACATCGCATACGGCCATTATGGCCAAGTCTCTTGAGATCCCCGCGGTAGTCGGCCTTGAAGTCGGCACTGAAAAAATAAAGAACGAAGACGTGGTTATTGTGGACGGTTCTTCCGGCATTGTTATCGTTTCGCCCGACCCCGAAACTTTAAAGAAATATGAGGTGCAGGAACAGAAGAACAAGGGCGTCTTAGATAACCTCGTCGCGTTAAAAGACCTTCCGGCGCAAACATTAGACGGAAAGCTTGTAACGCTCGCGGCCAATATTGAGTTTCCCGAAGAGGTTCCCTCAGTGCTCCTGCACGGCGCCGACGGCGTGGGCTTATACAGAACGGAATTTTTTTACATGAATAGAACAGACCTGCCTACGGAAGACGAGCAGTATGATGCTTATAAGAACTTGGCAGTCACTTTTAAAGATAAGCCCGTTATTGTGCGCACCCTTGACTTAGGCGGAGATAAGTTTATTTCTACGTTTAATCTGCCTAAAGAGATGTCGCCTTTTATGGGTTGGCGCGCCATACGTTTTTGTATCGCGCGGCCCGATATTTTTAAGACGCAATTGCGCGCGATTCTGCGGGCGTCCGCTCATGGTAACCTTAAGATAATGTTCCCCATGATCTCTGGCGTAGAGGAATTAAGGCGCGCCAAGGCGATATTAGAAGAGGCTAAGGCAGAGCTAAGGGATAGGCATGTCCCTTACAATGCCACGCTTGAAGTAGGCGCGATGATAGAAGTCCCGTCTGCCGCTTTAACGAGTGACATCCTTGCTCATGAGGTATCTTTTTTCAGCATAGGGACAAATGACCTTATCCAATACTCTTTGGCTGTGG
>Ga0210006_1001763_pt1 | contig 14662 bp, 15 predicted proteins | sample CryGey02umfilter_2_FD_185452 | JGI IMG/M metagenome (GOLD analysis project Ga0210006, IMG submission 185452) | Groundwater microbial communities from aquifer in Utah, USA - Crystal Geyser 4/10/14 0.2 um filter (SPAdes) (version 3) | ecosystem: Environmental > Aquatic > Deep subsurface >... | reverse complement strand
TCGAGTAAACCCAGTCCACTTTTGAATCATTGTGTTGTTAACAATCGGCTGACCATAAAGTTTTGGCAAAACCAAAATCGCACTTTCTGACGCACGCTTTCCAAGCGATTGTATTTTTTCCATATCATGCTCCCTGAGTACTGTGATTTCGCTAACAATGTCAATCGCTTCATTTGCAATTTCGATCACACCATCAAGAAAGAATTCAATCCACTCCGAGACTTTTCCTTCTTCGCTGTGATATCCTGCAAGTCTTTCATAATAAACCTGCTGATGTTTTTTGAAATACGATGACAAGAATAGAACTGGCTTCTCTAGAAATTTTTCTTTCCACAAGTAAAAGACTATCAGCATTCGACCAGTTCTTCCGTTTCCATCTAAGAAAGGGTGGATGGTCTCAAACTGCGCATGGACAATACCTGCTTTTATGACAGTAGGGATTGAGTCATCTTTATTAAAAAATTCCTCAAGGTCATTTAATGCCTTGTGCATTTCTATGACAGGAGGTGGTACAAATCGAGCATTATCAGGACGTGTCCCCCCAATCCAATTTTGAGTTTTTCTAAATTCTCCTGGATCTGAAAAATGAGTAGCACGAGCCTTTTGCATTAGTCTACCGTGAAGCTCACGTATAAACCGTAAAGCAATTGGAAAGTCATCGTTTGTGACGCGAGCTATCCCATAATCAAGTGCTTTGATGTAATGTAAAATGTCATCGACATCTTCAGGAATGTTTTCATTGACTTTTACCTCCGCTTCAATAGCATCAATCATCGTGGCCATCGTACCTTCAATTTGGCTGGAGGATGTTGCATCTTTTCTCAAATACATTAACAAGAAGAAATCAGAATCAGGGAGAAGCTTTGTTATGCCATCAAGTTTACCTAAAAGACGTGTCGCTTCATTATTCTTTTTTAGAATCTTTGGATCAAAGTCAAAATATTCACTTGGAGGGAATGCATTCGGTACAAAGGCCATAAAACCTTCTCTTTGCAGTATAGTTTTTCCTATTTCGATTCTACTCACAGATTGTATCTATCTTTTTTTAATTGTATACAAAGTATAGCAGTTTGTATACCTTTCGTCAACAAATGCATACAAACTTGTTTTTCTTTAGAGTTTTGTCCATTTTCTCAAGATAATTATCAACTCTTACTTGGTCTTCATTCGGCTTATCGCCTTTAAAGTACAACTCAATATACATGAATGTAATCGTATCCTCACGAAATGCATAAATAATGCGCAGTGAAGTGTTGCGGAGGGTTTTACAAGCGAAACGTGCTTTCACTATTTTTACAGTTTCGGTTGCGTGAATTATGGTGAAGCTCGTGCCAATACCTGTTGGCTTGTTTGTTATGACCGCTTCGAATGTTTTTAAGTCAGTACCAAGACTTTGAAACTTTTTTGAGAGCTTCTTGAGTTCTTTTTTGAATTCTGGAGTTTGATCAAAGCGGTTCATACTCTCGTACAGACGTTTCCTCGGGGCGGTAGAAAACATGTTCATAATTAATGACTTCTTTGTCTTGAGCCACTACCCAAGGAGTATCTTTATGAGAAAGTGCTGACAATTCCGATGCAGTAAGGCTAGCGAGTTTATTGAGCTCAGTGTCAATATGCAGCAATTCTTTACCTGAGAGAAACGAGACATCTGCTTCAACAGTTGCGAGGTACTTTGTTTGGTCGCGTCCAAAGAATTTATTCTTGACTTCAACAATCTTGCCTTCCAATTCCATTTTACGAACTATCTTTGCAAATGAAACAGGAGTCGGACCGTATTTGTTTTTGATATATGTTGCCCCGATTAGCTGCTCTTCAAACTTTTCATAGTAATCGAAGTCAATAAAGTACAATAATTTGTATAGTGCAGTTTGACCAATATTCGGTTTACTCCCGACTTTTGCAAGAATATAAAGTAGCACTTGCTGAAATTTTTGCTCGTTTTCCTTTGGTATATCTCTTATTTCAACAGAATTGGAAAGACCTGTACCAACAGACATACTCTTCGTGAAAGACTCCGGAGAGACTTTAAAAAGCTGTGTTAAACGAATCTTTTGCTGTTCTGTTGGCTGCACTTCACCTTTCTCAATTTTCGTATACGTAGGTCGCGAAATCCCCAAACTTTGTGCCAATTGGGTCTGGGAAAGATTTAATGTCTTGCGTTTATTTTCTATAAATGTAGGCATATTGGACTATAGCACAACTGTTGCCCTTTTACAACATTGCACCAATCCATGTTAACTTGTCACAATTCGCCCGCAAATGCTTTATTGAGTATTGACTTTTTGAGTTCTTCAAGAGTAACGAGTTTTTGTTTGTAGATTTCTTCGAGTCTTTTTGCTTGAGAAAAGAGTGCATCGAGGTGGGAGACGATGGCTTGCTGTCGAGAGAGAGAAGGCAAGGAGATCTCAATATTTTCGATATCTCGTTTTGTAATTGATGAAAATACTGCTCCCAAATTCCCAACTATTTTTTTTTCATTAAACTGTAGAAAATGAAATAGGTAATCCTTGTTAATTTTATTTCCTCCTCTAATGATTGCAAGACCTCTGCCGATACAGGCTTTTTGCGTTGCGAAATTGACCGGACCAACTGGAGCTCGGACTGAAATCAAAATGTCGTTTTCATAAGCCACTTTTGTAGCAACTGTAGTCCAAATCTTTGGTTGTCCAATGAATTTTTGAGAGAATTCCTTTTTTCCTTGATAAAACGGTAATCCCTCTCCTTTCTTGTTATAGAACCTACCTTCTGGGGATTGCCCAGCAATAATTTCGCATATGGTACCAAGCGTCGTTATCGCTATGTTTTCTGTATCCATTTACTTTTTAATAATAATATCTAAAATATTTCGTATTTCCTTCATTTTGACATCTGAAACACTATTCAAGTAATTATGGAGTTTATTCTTGCAGAATTCAACTACATGTTGAATTCCCTTCTTTCGAAGCAGTAAATATATTTCCAAATCACCCTCTCTTAAGGTAAAAATATTACTTTTATACTGGTCGTCGATTTTAGCATCTACATCAGGATGTTTACCACGGAAATCACTGACTCCCTGAGACGTATTTATTTTGGTCGCCTTTTCCAAAGGATAATATCTAAAAGCGAAATCAAGATCATTAATATAAAAGACTTTCAACCCAAATGACTCAAACATACTTTTCCATTCCTTATACGCATCTTTGTCATTGATATCAATGACCGTTATATCCTGCGTTATCCCTTTCTTTTGCTCCTCTCCCAGTTCACCAAGAACCGCACGGTAAAAGTATCTGTCTGTTTCTCCTTCCACTAGTAAAACTTTACTTCCAAAAAATGCGCAGGTTGATCTTTTGTTATCTAAAATTTTTACCAACCATTTTTGCAAAGTGGTAATTGTTGGACGATTAATCTTTGTGTATCCGTGTTTGTCTAGTGACACTCTCAGGACGTTCTTAATTGTTTCTGAACTAATTAGTGATTCTGAATGTGTGACTAGAATATACTGGCACTCTTGTTCTTTGTTAAGCTCTTCAATAACTTTCAGGTATTCACTTTGAAACTGGTAATGCAAGTGAATCTCGGGTTCGTCAATAATGACCAAACCTCCCTTTAAATCTCCACGACCGTAAGCTTCAAACACGAGATGAATTATCGCCTTCTGACCCGCACTTAATGAATTAATGTCTGTAATAATCTTGTCTCTAATTATGTCACGTAAAGAGAAGGTAAAATTCCAACTTGGAACATCAAGCAACTTGATCTCTACTTTTACATTAACTATTTTAATCCTTTCATTAATTAGCAATACAAAAGGTAGAGTATTTGCTTCAACTTCACATTCTTTCTGATCCTTCCTACCAGTAATGAGCTCAAGACATTTCGATGCCATCCGTAACCTCACCAGCCCAAATATTGAAGGCTCATTGTTTTCAATTGAATTCGTACTTTTTGAGTATTCTCTGGCTCTCTCTGCCTCCATCAGTATTTCTGCCTTATTGCTTCCAGCTAAGGACACAGCGTCAGAAAATGAGCTGTAATTCCTATATCCTCCCACAAGGGTAAAAGGTTCAGCTAAGCTGCTAATACGATCTGCACCATTCTCTCTATTGTGAATATTTATAATTTCCTTATACAAATTGTACCCTTGGAGATAGTTGAATCCCATATCCACAGTAGAACTCACAGTAAAGGACTTATCATTGTTACGCAATTCAATGTCAATTTTGTATTCCGATAAACAATCCTCTTCTGAAAATATTGGATCAACAGTGTATAGCGCGAATGACTTTGCAAGCTTCTCTTTGTTTTCTTTAAGTAATTTGACGTTGGCACGATCAATATCATCAATCTCGACTTCAATTCTAATCTTTTGTTCTTTACCCTCAAAGTCATAGTTCTTGTCCAATCGAAAATTCATGTAATTACTGAGCTCATGGATCTTCGATAGCACCTGCTTTCTCTCATCGTTGTTGACTTTAATCCTTCGGAAGTACAAATCTTGATTCGTTGTATAAGGAACAAAGAGTACTCTTTTAAATATAAAATTAATCACTTCAAGTACAGTAGATTTACCTGCACCGTTTTGACCAATCAGAATATTAAAATCTTTATCAAAAATGATCTTCTCAGCCTTCTCAATATCATCAACGTATTTAAATGTAAGAATGTTTGAGATTTGTAGGGATTTTATCTTCATAACTCTTTGATGATATCACCAAGTACCTTCATGCCCTCCTCATCCAACTTTCCCATTTCCTCCAAAATTTCCTTCGGTTCACGAAGAGCTGCTTCTGCAGCTTTGTTTGGATTCTTCGGCGATAAATCAAAGGTTATTTGGTCAATATCTTTAACCTCTACTGACCACGAGTTCACGGTTTCAGCCTTGGTCTTCTGTAATTCTACAAACGTTGCTAGATCGGCTTCGTTTAAAGGATTTCCTTTTCCTAAGTTTCTCTCAAGATTTAATTGGTAGAACCAAACTTTCTTGGTTGATGAACTTTTTTCGAAGAACAGCACAACGGTTTTTACTCCCGCTCCTTGAAATGCTCCCGCAGGCAATTCCAATATGGTATGCAGATTACAATTTTCAAGAAGTAACTTACGTAAAGACACCGACGCATTATCAGTGTTGGAAAGGAACGTATTTTTAATAACAATTCCTGCTCGCCCACCTGCTTTAAGAATTTTTACAAAATGCTGCAAGAACAGAAAAGCAGTTTCCCCAGTTTTAATTGGGAAGTTTTGCTGAATTTCTTTCCCGATTCCCGCACCGAACGGTGGATTAGCGAGGATAACATCATAGCGATCTTTTTCTTGAATATCATTGATATTCTCAGCAAGTGTGTTCATGTGTCGTATATTCGGTGCTTCGATTCCGTGAAGAATCATATTCATAATACCAATAATGTACGCCAAAGACTTAATTTCCTTGCCATAGAAAGTGCTATTCTGCAGCGTATCCATTTGACTGGTCGAAAGTTCTGATTGATTTTGTGTCAAATAGTTAAAGGCCTCTACCAAGAACCCTGCACTGCCACAAGCTCCATCATAGATTTTGTCCCCAATTTTTGGATTTACAACAGTTACAATCGTTTTAATCAAAGGCCGCGGAGTGTAATATTCACCACCATTTCTCCCGGCATTTCCCATATTCTTAATTTTGTCCTCATATAAATGCGAGAGCTCATGCTTCTCTTCGTTCAACCGGAAGTGCATGCCATCGACAATATCGAGAATTTCTCGAAGCTTATAGCCACTAGTAATTTTGTTCTTTAATTCCGAAAAGATTTCACCAATTTTATACTCAATCGTGTTGGGTTCCTCAATTTTCAATAACTTGAACTTCTTCAAGTACACAATCAGGTCGCCATTAACAAACTCATTCAAGTCATCCCCAGTCAAAGCTTTATCGTGGTCGAGCTTTCCATCGCTTTTCTTTGGGCAAGCCCACACATTCCAACGATATTGTGGCGCAAGGATATATGTGTACTCCTTCCCTGCCAGTGCAGCTTCCGCTTTCTTAGTATCTTCCAAATCATCGAGATATTTTAGAAAGAGAATCCACGAGGTTTGCTCAACATAATCAAGCTCTGTTGCAGAACCAGAATCAGTATGCAAAATCTGGTCAATTTTTTTGAAGGATTGTTCGAACATATGTTACGTTTATAAAAACCACTTAATTAAACCTAATACTTATCCCAACTGCCAGTACATTCACCAATTGTAGTACTTTTGGGTGAAGTAGACAAATCTGTACTTAATACTATCCTGCCTAATTAGAGCAATACTGTGCGATCTTACTTCCGATTTCATCCCAAGGTGCAGCAGGGTTAATACGCCACAATTGAATTCTATCCCTCCGGCTCCCGTCTACAACGATTTTTACCCCAGCAGCCAAGATCAGCGGCTCAGCTTCCTTGTTTTTTTGTGAGAGAGCAGTAAAGCCACCGCCCAATTCTTTTGTACCCGTTTTCATCGTTTTTGCAATATCCTGTGCCGAAAACTTAAAAAGGCTTGCTTCTCGTCGATAATTAATTTCTTTAATTATTTGCAGTTGAAGTTCTGTCCTTTTTCCTAGATAGTTGTCTACATCCATAGCAATACTCCTAACCTGAAAACTTAATAATACAATTATAGCACAGAGAGGACATTACCGCAAACACAGGTATGGTCAGGAGCCACAGGGCTTGGCCGGACACACGGACCCGCAGCGGCACGTTGGTGAAGTAAAGGAATGTTTAGAGAACGACCAGATTCCGCAGTATGGTGACGCAAACCCGCGTCTTGAAAGCCGGGGTTTGCGCGTCTGTCTATTCACTGATCTTCTATTTCATCCCCTTCACCGCTTCATCCATCTGGTTATCGATTCCTTTTGCGCGAAGTGTATAGTCCATAACCACTTCCTTGTCTGGCTTGATAGTATTTTCGGGATTCAACCAAGACTTATCGGGCAACAACCATTTGCTAACGGTTACGTGCAAGGTGCTTCCGTCAGAGATCGGCAATATCACTTGTGCTGTGCCCTTACCATAGGAATCTTCACCCATTATTGTTGCTCGTTTGTAGAATTTCATTGCGCCGGCAAATATTTCTGAAGCGGATGCACTGCTACCATTTATTAAAACAGTAACGGGAATCTTCTCTAGGCGTGGTGTAGAGACCGTTGAAAAGGTTTGGTCTGCACCAGTTCGATCGCGTTGATAGGCGACGACGGAGCCTTTAGGCAAGAAGTCGCCAGCGAGAACTACTGCAGCATCAAAATATCCGCCAGGGTCATTGCGAAGATCGATAACTAGCCCTTTTATAGTGCCACTTGCGTACTGCCTCGCGACATCTTCGGCGACTCCATTCCATTTGCTTACCCATTGGGTCATAGTAGCTTCGGTAAAACGACTGATTTTAACAATAGCAACTCCATCTTGTGTTGCCTTTGCTTCGATACTTGGTGCATAGACATTTCCTCTAACAATATCAAAGATATACTTTTTGTAATTTTCACGAGGTCTTAAAATGGTGATTTTCACTTTCGTTTCTGCCTCACCACGAATTTCTGTCACAACTTCTGACAAGGTCTTGTTTGCCGTCGATTTCTCGTCTACATGCGTAATAACATCTCTTGCTTCAATTCCTGCTTTTGCAGCGGGAGAGCCTTCAAAAGGTGCCACTACAATGACTGCTTTCTCAACAAAATCTAACTCTGCCCCTATTCCGGAATACGAACCACTCTGGGAATTTTGATAATCTTTCGTTTCTTTCGGATCTAGGAATAAGGTTGGCGAGTCACCAAGTGCATCCACCATTCCCTTGATACTTCCATAAAACAGTTCGTCAGTTTTTAGTTTCGATGGGTCGACATAGTTGTTTTGCAGTTGCTTGTAAACATCCCAATATAGGGAGTAATCTTTCTTGCTTAGATCCCCTGACGGGGCAACTTTTGCAACATTTTCGTAAATAACCGTTTTCAGGGAATCGCTGCTGGCACCAATCCCAACACCCAATAACAACACAACACCAAAAAAGACGACGGCATTGGCAATGGTTATCTGTTTATCGAAAAACGATCGTTTTTGCTGAATTTCTTTCTCCATTGTGCAATTCTATCTAATATTAAACAATTCTTCGGCCATAACGGGTGTTTGTTCTCCGGTCTCTAGAGTGGCGATAAGATCACCCGATTCATGTTGTAGTTCACGAACCTGCTTGCCCCACCAGTATTCCTTGAAGAGCATTAAATCCTGTTCTAAGCTTCCCATAAGTATATCACTGATAGGAACGAAGAGGTAAGAATTTTCAAAATCAACCTCAACAATAACGTTCTCTAGTTTCGATAATAAATGATAGTACCAACGCCATAAAGGAAACATACCAAAGCCGTGAAGTATGCCGATATTCGCGTTCGATTGCGAGAATACACTCAAATAATCAGCCCAATCAATTGAAGGTGCTAATACGCCAACTGCACCACGCGCTACAATTTCCGCATAAGTTTCTTTCGACACCGCACCGGGTAGGAGTACCACTTTGTCGCGAACCTCGTCAGTAATATGGTGAGGTGCAATCATGGCGCCCTTTTGCAACAAGCCAATTATTGGCGCCTCTACAAAATTTCCCCGCGAAATAAATATCGGCATTCGCAAATAGCTAACTTCCACAATATAATGGTGCTCGGAAACTGACAGTAATCTGCCCCACGTATTGGATCGGACGTCCTCTTCAACATCATCCGCAACTAAAGAGAGAGTTTTTTTTGAAATGTGAACAATACCCTCGTGCGTAGAGCCGATAATTTCCTTCTTAAACCCTTTTTTATACTCAATCATCGGGGTATGGGACGATACAAACGTTCCTTCGTCAACTAACGCTTTACCATTATCTAGAGAATGGACTTCCAATACTGTCGGAACGCTTGCCGTGCCTAGAATCTCGTCAGGATGAATTGCCGCACCAACTTTTACGGTCGGCATAAAGACACCGGGTACTTGTATCGTTTTTTTCTTCTTAATTCTATCCATACTATGTTGTTTTTATTTGTTTATGAATTCTATCTACCCACTGAGGTATTTTATCGCTGTTAGCAACCGTGTTTGGGCCATAAATAACGGGCCAGGTCCTCATATCAATAGTTACAGATGCCACGTTGACGACATCCGGCAAGGTATACGCCGATTTCTCGGACTCCATTCCGATTTCGAAATCGTGAAGCTTTGGCTGATGACTATACGTGTACAGATTACCATAGATACCCCTATATTCCTTGTCTCCAGCCTTAACATTTACGATGCTCTTCACTTTTTTCGTTTGTGGAATTATCCACAACGAGCTCTTTTCGGTGGAAAGTTCATGAAATACGTTAACTCCTTGATCATCCGCAACAAAAGGAAGCAGTTGGTTTTGCTCGTCAATGGTGATGCTCCATGTTCCAGACAGCCCTAACCCATCAACAATAGCTAATTGCATTCTTGAACTGTCGTGCACAAACAATGGAACTTCGCCGGTGACAAATATATGTCCTTTCAAGCAGGAGTGAATGCTTGTGTACTGAGAAAGGTCAATCAGCAAAGCGGTTGTTAACGCGCGGAACAGGTCTTTGACTAAATTGGATGATGTCGTTAAAGGCCGCCAATACGCATGGTTTAGCAAGGTATTAAACATCTGCCCCTCGGGAATATGTTCAGAAACAAAGGGTAGGAACTTCTTCGCGGCCAACATGTCGACGTATTCCTGTGCATTCTTGTATTGTATCTTCGACGATTTGTATTCCCACCTTCTAGTGTTCCCTACTGACTTAGGTACGCACTCAATTATTTCGTAAGAAAAAAAATCCATGACCACAACGACTACGGGTTGAGTAAACATATCAATTTGCTTAAGCAATTCCTTGCCAAGGGATAACTCAGAACGTTTTTTAATTGTGACAAATTTGTCTGACACAATGTTGTCTAAGGCTGATTTAACCGAATCATTCTGAAGAATTCTTACCGCGTCTACACCTTCACCAAATTGTGCTTCTGGAACACGAAACTTTCCAGAGTCGGTCATTAGCTTCCACCCAAAAGCCTGCTCCGCTTGCCGTAACGAATGCGCAAGAAAATCTATAGGAGTATTAATAGGTCGTTTTTTGACCCAATGTGGGTACAACAGTTCGAGCAAAGGATAGGAGGTTTTCCAGATGTGTTTCTCGTGTTCACCTCGTCCAACATCTCGAATAGATAAGGTAAACACAAAGCCATTTGCCAATTCTGAAAGATAGAGTGTCGTGCCTTGACGCGACGGGGCAGTCGATTGCATAGGTCATTGTAGCAGAACAAGTGAAGTTTCGTAACTATACAGAATTTACTTATTGCATATGTGGTGATAGAAGAAATCAATGCTATTATTATTGATGAACATGGTGATTCCAGATCAATACTTTTATCTGCTGGGTACGCTCATTCTTGGAATCTTTTGGCTTGTAATTTTTCTTATTCGCCGGGATCTTCGCAAACAGATGCTTAAAATCAGTACTATTATTTCACTCTTCGGTTTGACTGAGCACTTTTGGTACTATGGTAAATATTGGACTCCGGTTTGGTTGTTTAAGCTTCCCTATTTGAATGCCGGCTTAGAAGATTTTCTTTTGTGTTTCTTTTATGGTGGCATTGCTGCGGCCTTATATGAATTCGTATTCAAGGTTCATCTGCGCAAGAATTCCAAATATAAAGCTGCTAAGCGTGAGAAAATTGTGTTTCTCACACTACTGGTGGCATTAACAACGGTGTACTTTTGTGAGTATTTCCTTGGTATTGGCATAATTTTCTCTACGGGATGGGCAACTGTAGCTGGTGGTTTAGTGCTGCTGTTCTTTAGAAAAGATTTACTCAGACCGTCAATTATCAATTTTGGACTTATGCTAGGGGTTGTGTGTTTATCTGGCAAAGCTCAACAAGACTGCTCTTTCCCACTATGTACCAGGACTTCTGGAATATGAGCCATTTGTCAGGTGTTTTCATAGGTGGAGTTTTACTAGAAGAGTACTTCTGGCACGCAAGTATGGCCTTTGGTATCGGGCCTCTTTTCGAAGTCGCTTTTGGGTATTCGGACAGATAGGTTCACCAATCTTCTAGGTTTCTTTTCAGTTCCGCGTACATCGCTTCTACCGGCGCTTCGTACCCCGTAAACAGTTTGAACTGAAAAGCACCTTGCGCAACCAACATTTCATGTCCGTAAACCACATTGTGACCGCGCTTAGTAGCAGCTTCAGTAAACTCCGTAGTGTTACGCTGAAATACGACGTCAAGGGCTATTTTATCTTCGAGGAAGAGCGTTTCACCTGTTGCTTCGCCCGAAGAAACGCTAAGCCCAAGAAAGCGGCAAAGGTAGCAATCACATTCTTCACTTTTTCGAGTTCCCACAGAGGTTGCATTCACAATAACGTCGTAATCGTAATATTTCGTGCTGTCGTTTATGCTGCCCCATTCCACGCTAAAATGCTGGCCGAGTTTCTTGGCCTTTTCCAAATCCCGATTAAGAACGGTCACTCGAGCGCCTTCCTCTTTCAACCCATACACAATAGCTCGGGCAGCACCACCGGCACCAAGCACCAACGTTTTCTTTCCTCGCAATGTAATCTTCTTTTTCAAGCAGTCAATCGCGCCAATCCAATCAGAATTGTATCCGACTAATTTTCCTTCTACTGAATGCACGGTATTACACGCGCCAATGGCCTTTACTGCATCTGTTTGCACATCAAGATGCTTGAGAATTTCTACCTTATGAGGCATAGACACACTGATACCGGCAACGCCAAATTCTTTCAATGCCCGTAAACCTTCGGCAAGTCGTTCAGGTGCGATGTCGCGAACAAGATACAAATAGTTTATCCCCAATGCTTCGTAGCCGGCGTTGTGCATAAATAGTGATTTCTGCTTATTTACAGGATGGCCAATGGTGACACAAAGCTTGGTCTCTTGGTTAGGAAATTGGTAATTACGCATATTGTTTGAGGGGCTTAAATTACTTGGGAGCGGTTCCACACAAAATAAAAGAAGTTTTTCATTAAATCGGCTATTGCCCTGTCTTCGATGATTATTGCAAGAGGATCGGCAACGCTATTGTTGTGAAAGGCGATTTTGTTTTGATAAAGGTTTACACCTGCAGCCATAACAAAATCGCTTGGAAAAACCCTTACTTCTTTGAATTGCTCTTTATTGGTGCGATGAAACATTTCGGAATCATCAGATTTGTCGACCAATTGGTGCAAAAAAGATTTGTTTGCTTTTCGTACCGCAATTTCGTTGAACCAGAAGTTTTCGTTTAACTCATTGCAAGGGAAAACGAGATTATTTGAAATTTCTCGAAGTACCGGATCCCCTGACCTATTCTTTTCTTGATATACCTTCTTTATTGAATCTTCTCCTCTAAATACCCTTACTTTCGACTTTAACACCTGTTCTAGCGATAATATTGGAATTGACGCGATAAACTTATTAACTGCCTCCTGGGTGTCTTTGGCTGTATCCAGCCAATCTTCCGCAATTTGTTGCAGCTTTTGTACATCATCAACAAAATATCTACAATTATACTTCTCGTTGGTTGATTGAATTAACCCTCGCTTTTCTAAAACCCTGAGCACTCGATATACAACAGAGCGGTCAATAGATAGTTTTTCTGCGAGCTGGTTTCCGTTTAACTGTCCTTCTTTCAAAAGCAAGACGTAGCTATCCGCTTCTACGGAAGATAACCCCAAATGCTCAAGCGCCTCACGATATTTTTCCGCCACAACATTGCTGTATTAATATTATTGCCCTATTGTAGCAGCAATGGCACAATAGACCAACCTAATGTTGTAGTCAGCGCAACATCTTTACACAACTGTTCCTTGAGCCCACAGAACATCAAACATCGCCTCAAACGATTTTGCAATTACACTATCCTTCAGCACATATCCTGAGCAGTTTTCGATATCTAGTTTTGTCACTGCAACATAATCATCGAAAACCGCAACAATAGCATCAAACTTAAAATCTTTTGGCAACATTCGAGTTTCTTTTAAAGTTGCAGTATTTGTCTTTTCAATTTCCTTAACCGGATCACCGTAGGTCAACAGGTTTTTCATAGCAATACCGTATTCTACACGCTTTGCGATCACGTCTTGCACCAATTTTCCCGTCAATGAATGAAATAAAGCGACTTTTTCCTGATTAATTATTTGCTTGACCGTTTTCGGCCGCCTATCAATCCTCAACAACAAGGGCAATGTATATGCATCAATTCCTTGCAACTGTTGCAGATGCGATGTCGAATTAAGTGCCTTTTTAATATCTTGCAGATCCATATTCTGCTATACTTAAATTAGTAGCATGGTATGCAACTGCCTGCGCAGGAGCTTCCAACTACTGAATTATATAAGTTCACTTTGGTAGTTGTGAACACTACTACTCAACTTTCAGAAGCACTGGATTTGACACCAAACGAAATCAAGATCTATCAAGGGTTTATTAAGACTCCAGGTGTGTCTGCTGCAAAAATGTCTGGTTTATTGCATATGGACAAATCTTCAACGTACAGATCCGTTGGAAATCTAGTCGAGTTTGGACTACTCTACCAATCTCCCGTAGATGACGTAATGACTTATAAGCCCGCAGATCCAGAGATGCTTCGAGACCGCTTTACCACCAAACTTCACGAATTAGAAAATGCACGTGATTCAGTCGGGACCTTCGTTTCAGCCATGGTATCAACCACAAAAAGGAAAACACAGGTTCGGGTGGAGGAAGGTTTGCAGGCTGTACAGCGTAGTCTAACCGAAAGTTTAGAATGTAAGGAAAAATTAATACGAGAACGATACAGATACCATTCCTTTTTCCAAAACCGTAACCATGTAAAATTTGTTTTGTCCCTTATGGAAGAACGAGTGAAGCGAGGAATTTGGATTCATCAATACGGGGACAAGGGAATTGCACTTGATCCAGACATCAAAAAGATCGAAAAAACAGCAAACCGTTACCTTAAGGAGCTTCGTGTACTCCCTCCAGGAATGGACGACATGAATTCAATCAGAATTTGGGATGACACTACAAATATAACCAGCGAAGACGAACGCGGAGAAATTGTTGTTATTACCATCGTAGACCGATACGTGGCAACGTTTATGAAAAAAATGTTCGATTATATTTGGAGTCAGAGCAAGAAGGCGTAATTGCACATTAGCTACCTTTTAACATCTCATTAATATCAATTAGAGCCGCAATAACATCCGCGGTATCGGCCTCTCTCTCACCTAGTGCCCCCTCTGGAAATCTTTTATGGGTAATCACCTCAGGTTTTCCTCGAGATAATAAAAACGCAGCGACCGGCTTTTCATATCTTGCGTCGTCAACTGCGTGAATACTGATTGATATATCTGATTGAGGCATCATGGCCGGAACTTTTTTCAATACCTTCGGAGGGTAGTAAACCATGTGTATAAAGTGACCAGTACTGGTAGGAACATCTAAAGAAAAGGAGCTTGCGTCTATTTCTCTTGGCTTAATAACCAACACGGCTGCAGCTTGATGCTTTTTATAAACCTGGTGACACGTAGCTAATAAAGCACTTCTGCAACTTTCTACTGAGGGTGTTGGTTCGCTTCCTGTCACAGTTAAAAATACTAGTAGCTAATCTTATGCCTGCGTTCCCATATCGACATAAGGCAACAATGCCA